>UEXM01000154.1_pt1 | contig 75841 bp, 96 predicted proteins | sample 1796661 | NCBI WGS metagenome assembly UEXM01 (sample SAMEA4772469, study PRJEB27181) | metagenome | reverse complement strand
CTTGTCCTCGTACGAGACGGTTGAACTCACGGGTGACATCATCGACATTGGGTCTGTTCAGGTTTGTTTCGATGAGGTCGATGATATAGTATCCTTGATTTTCGAGGATGAGATTCGCTTGCATGTTTGGGTATGCGTTTATGTACACCCTAAAATCAGCTTCACTGGGGTATGTGAAAAGTGGAGTCGCGTATTCAGGGACGGGGTGTGTGTGATACACGATATATTGAGTCATCTCTTCTTGTGTCGGCTGCACAGTGGCGAGTTGCTGGTTCGTGCGAGCCGTGGGTCTATTGAACCTGACATAGTTTCGGGTATTTGATACAGTGAATGGAATCGAACCCGCATATTCGACACGTTGTTCCCAAGTCTTTTTGTAAATATCTTGAAGTTCCTTGATTGTTTTACGGCTCAAACGAACAGATAAGAGACTGGTATTGGCACCTGTGACTGTACCCAGGTTGAATGCATTCCTTGGTATGTTCACACGTCTAAAGTTACGAGCGAGGCGGTTGATTGCGGCATTGATTTGTGTCATCCGCCGCTTTCTCTCTAATTCACGACGCCTGTTGAGAGCCTGTCTACGCACAGTTTCAGCCCTACGTCTCTTGGTCGCTTGAGTGACCGAGACCATCTTACTTTAGATAAAGATTTAAATAGTTGTGTACCTAATGAACATCGAGGCATTCGCTCGAGAGATATATTCTCAACTGGGTCCTGGATACAGTGAAAGAGTATATCACAATGCGATGGAGGTTTTACTGAGAGAGAAGGGGATTCGGTATGAATCGGAACGTGTCATTCCAATTCCATTCAAGGGGCATGTGATTGGTAACTTAAGGGCGGATATCATTATTAACAATGAAACGGTTCTAGAATTCAAGACTATTCGAAACCTTAATGACGCGGCGGAGTTGCAGGCTCATAACTATCTTCATCTGACAGGTCTGAAGACGGCGTATCTGGTGAATTACCCACCTCACCCAGGGCGGGAGGTGGAGGTGAGACGGATTCAAGTAGTACCATTAGAGGGAGAATCCGAGCCAAGTTGTGATAGAATCTCTGAGATTCCGTATAGTGTGTCTGCGGATCTATCACAGCCACTTGAAGAATATCTTGAGCCCTTAGGAGTAGAGTCCGAGCTTCTTCTAGACAGTGGTGTACCGCTGGGTCGGCTTGACTAATTGTCTCCAAGTGGGGGAGAACTTTGGTTTCCAACTCATAGAGGGCGAGGAGGGCAGGTTCGTCGTTCATTTGTAATAATTGTATTTCTGTCCATACTTAGGCTCAATCTTTACATAGACTGGAGACCCCCCACTCGGGGGTTTTCGACAGAAATTCTTACAGGTACAACCGTCTCGTGGGTTCGTGAGTTGTCTTTTGTTGGCATAACATTTCATGGGAAGGTAAATATCCTTCTTGAGAATTCGAATGATACGGTCAATCAAAATCATTACATTTTTTAAAAAGCTGGACAACTTAGGTCTTACCTTCGCAAATGAGGCACACTCTATGTCTATTAAAACAACTGGTACACAAAAAGTGTTCACATTTACGAAACTTGACACACTCACCTGGTAGACGACAATTTGGACATGGGGAAGTTTTGAATTGGAGTGTTTCATTCTTGAATCTCCAAAAGCATGAAGTACACACCTTTAGACCGGGTCTCATCATTTTACCACAGACGGCAAAATTTGGGCACGTCATCTACTTAGACTGTCGGAATAAATTCCCATTGGAGATCGCAACAAATCTTTTTCCAGATTACATCTTGTTGATACAACTTTTCTTTTGACTTGAGAAGTGGAAAGTATTGAAGGTATTCATCTTCACCCAAGAGTTCACAAAATTTGTATAGCACATAAGAGTAACTCAAAAAGTTTTTCCTTTCTGTTGGACAATTATCGTCGAAAGGTTTCTGGATATCCTTGAACATGATTCGAAGGTACTCTTCCAATTCTTGGGGCATACTCGGAGGTTTGATACCGTTTAGAATATTTGTAATATAAGGTACATGTTCATAGTATTTATTGAGTCTCAATTTTTTCAAAAGTCCCCTAATCTTCGCGTGTGTGATATCCTCGAGGTTTTTGATTTTCATTTTTTTTAGTTCTGATCGGAGTTGTTCAATAACTTCATTAGGAATATTTGTCATCTCTTGTGCTTGGAATTGTGAAAGCCATTCATTGAAATGGTTTTCTCTCTTATAAGAATAGTTTACAACTTTTTCAGATGTTTCTTGTTCTTCTCTGTATGTTAATTCTTCACTGATAAGTGCTGCGACTATGACACCACATCCATCACACACGAGATCACTCGTGTCGTGGAAATGTATGATGTTACTATTTGGACAGGTCTTACACACGTCCATTGTGCGTTGTTGTGGTTTGGCTATGTTTTTCTTTTCAACCTCTATCAGGTAATCGGTGAATATATCTTTTCGTTTGAGACCCACAGTCTCTTTTACATTGAAGACGTTATCAGTGTTACTATTTTCTCCTCCGTCTTCTACATGTTGATCCAAATAAGGCATACATTTCATGATATACTCAGCCATTTCAGACTCATATTTACCCCTGTTCATAGGTTCTTTCTTTATGAGTTCATTCCACTCCCCTATTCGATTGTTATATCTACTTAAAAAATTACCTTCCATCCTTATAAAGAGATGATTACCAAACTTTTAAGTAGTATTTTCTTTTTCTATAAATATATAGTTACACCCAGAGATTATACGATCATCTCCGAAGAACTTGAATATACGATAGATCATGACTTGGACTACATGATTGAAGATGATTTTTGGGTGAAAGAGAGTAAAGATTGGGAAGATGGGATTCTCGATGGATACTACACGAATGTTACAGGTATGAAATTTCGTAAAACGATAGTTCCACAAAATGTCAAGTACACAATTCTCCGGGTAAAGTATTACTTCAATGGTAAGAAGTACACGGGTATCTCGAATGATATCAATTTCAAACCTGGTCAGGGGGAAGATAATGCAATGCACTTTAGTATCCCTTTGAGTAGTGCCTGGATCGTTGATCACGATGATAAACCGATGCGAGACATTACTGAAAAGGTGAAACGATACTCTGGACCTCGAAATGATTTCCATGGCCAAAAGGTTCCACTCGAACATTTTCTATTTTACGACAGGGGGGTACTCAAGGAGAGATTTCCAAAGATCATCCTTTCCAATACCCTAGGTATGAAGAAGACCCTCTCAACCCTCGATGACTTTACAACTAATCTTCAGATACCTTAGTCGCCAGGTAGAATTTAAGTTCACCCAAATTGGCAACATTGTACTTCAAAATCAAGAATCTATTCCCCGTTTCCTGTATAATTTGCACAGACGCACACATACTCGTCGCCTTTGTAAAGATATTCAGATATTTGAGACTATAGAGACCGGATATTTCCTGACTTTCGTCGGTAGTTTCTATAGAAGTTTCCTGGTTAGCAAAGTCTCCTTGACAACTGAAACGTATTTCTTTTTCGATTCGTTTAATTTCGATATCCGTTCCAATATTAGACATATCACGACAGAGGCGCTGAAAGTCTGTAGATGGGAGAGTCGTCACTGTAGACATCTCAATCTCGGGAACTTCAATTCGACTTTCATTGATGTCCAGAAGTTTGAGTTGAAATTTTGTACTCGTCTTCTTAGATTCACTGGTGATTTCAATGTTCATATACTCCTTCGTTATGATTTCGATGGAGAGTACATCGTTATTTGTGATTGTCTTGAGAAGTTTAAAAGTATTTGAAATGTTAATACCAGCGATAATCTCTTCGTGTTCACAATGATACTCTTCGAAATTTTCCGATGAAAGGAACATATCTACAAGGGATGTACGCGCTGTATCCAATGTAACAATATACATTCCATCCGGTTTGAAATAGATATTCACATCATTTAGGATATCTTTGAGAACTTCAAAGGTTGACTTAAAAGCGGACGCTTGAATCGTCACAAGTTTCATATCTACTCATATCAGCGCATCACATCTTTAAATCTGTATCCGTATACGCCACACCCTTAGAGACATCGCGATTAATTTTTTCTTCAAGCTCTTTCGTCATGGCGGGCTGAAGAGACTGACCGTAGTCATCGAGGCGAAACATACTGGAATTTGCATCGTTTCCATCAAGGCTCGACATCGAGCCACCAAAACCACCAATCACACCATGTTCAACCTCCTTTTTGGGTAGAAGGGAGTCAAGCCAGTTTTTTATTTCGTTACCGACAAGAATCTTACCATTCTTAGTAAGCATCGTCGGTACACGATTGATCTTGTTTCTATAATTGGCGGGAACACCTTGGGTGTTGATGTTATGATAATGTACAAGCTGTTTGAGTTGTTGGTGTTTGTTGATATACTCAATCACATCCATAGAATGTTTACACCGAGGGCTATATATCAGCAGAGACATCTAATATCTATTGGGTATTTTGTAAAAAAAAATTAACGCATAGTAGTAAAGATGAACTATTTACTTGTATTTGTTCTGGTCCTGGTAGTTCTCATCCTGACGACCAATCATGAGAAGTTTACTGAGACTTTTGGTCTCTCAGGCTATACCAAGCCCAGGGACTCTGTGAAACTTGATGACCCCAGTCCAGATCTCACAGGGTACACCAAGGTGGAAGCTAAGGTTGACAATGACATGATGGAAGAATTTGTTCTCATGGCAAACAAGGAAATTTCCAAGCGCACTGGACTGTGCACCTACATCATCGAGACCACATCGATCAGGCACTACAAGGGTGACGAGAAGGAAATTTATGAATGTATGTTCATGACGATGAAGAAGGGTGGATTTTCGTATGGGTTCTCTGTTGTGGCTTCGTATGAGGTTGAAAATGGAAAGGTTCGTCTGATTTCCCTTAGGACGCAACCCCTTGGTGTTCAGGCTCCCCAGAATATCACACCTTTCACAGAAGGTTCTGAGGGTAAGGAATTCCTCAATTATGAATTGGTCAAGGAGGGTGCTATGCCCAGTATCACTGAGTTGGATTCGGTGAAAAATAAATTGCAGTAATTGTAATGTTGAGCATCGATGATGTTGTCAAGATAGATGACAAGCGTAAGCAGATCCGAAAAGAAATTTACAGGAAAATATATGATCAATTTTCTGCCAAGATAAAACAATCTGTGGAACTTGGACATAAACAACTTTTCATGACAGTACCAACATTTATCATTGGATACCCAACCTTTGATCGTTCAGCTGCGGCGAGATATGTTGCGAGACAGTTTGCGCTGGGTGGATTTACTGTACAACTTATCAGCGACCATGACATCTATGTTACATGGATAAAACCAAAAAAGAAGAAAGAGAAAGTTGAACGAGAAGAAGAAGGGGATTTTCCCAATCTCATGAATCTCAAGAAGATTGCAAACAAATACAGGGGAAGTGCGTAGGAAGTTGTAATTTTAAAACCGTCTTTAATGATAAATGGACAATTTGAGTATTATGGTAGAGGCTAAGAAGGAATATCTTGGTCAACTTTGTCTCATCATGTGTCCAGCTATGATTGAAGTGTTTGAGGAAATGTACAACGAATCAGTGAAGACTTCCAAGGGGAAACAGGTTTTAATTATGTTTCAGAAAATCCTTAAAGAGGTTCCCAATTGGTCGAATGCTATGTCTAAGAGGCACAGTGACAATATTACTGATCGGTGTGCGTGGTTCAGTGATCTGTTGGCTGCCGTTTTCGTCGCATGTACAAAGATCCTTTCATCGGTTCGTCTCAAGGCGGATAACAAAAAGATTTCTCTGAAGTTGCCAACGGAAGAAGTTTTCATTCAAACATGTTACAACAATATCGCGAAAGATCTTTATAAGGATCCTTACATTTTCCACGAAGAGCAGAGTGAATACATGCGCGACGAAAAACTCACAGTGCGTTTTTGCACCTGTATCGAAAGCACCGTAAAAGAGTTGATTCCAGTGCAACAGATTCTTCAGACATACATGTCTCAGGAAAGTCGGGACATTTCTCTTGATGGTGAAATTCAGGATGGTATCGACCCCGATGTACTTGACGAGCCCATGGGTGAGCCCGAGCCCGAGCCTATAGGTGAACCCGAACCCGAACCCGAACCCATGGGTGAATCGGAGCTTGAACCCGAGCCTGTGGGTGGTCCCGAACCTCAACCTACAGGTCTTGAAAATGAGTTTAAGACAGTTCCAGGTGTTCAAGCCCCTGAACCGGAACCTGTCATGGAAGAAGTTGAACAGCAGCCTCAGGAAGAAGATGATGTACTTTTTGGTGATGCACCAGAGCAGCGTACAAAAAATCCCAGGTATAATTAAATGGAGATCTCCGATTATTTACGCGACCCGATGAGTGCCGCTCTCATTGCTGGTGGTATCACTGCGGGGTACATTCATCTCAAAGCGTACCTGAACAATGAGGGTAAACTCGAATTAAACAAGTACACCAAGCCTGCGGCTCTTAATGCGATTTTGGTGTTCTTCATCGTCTCTGGTGGGATTGGTCAACGAGAGAGTATTTCCACCGAACCTTTCTAAACTTAAAGATTAAACCAGTAGAATAAGAAAATGGCGTCTGTCACTGCTTTCAATGATATGATGGGTCAATTTCTTGTGGAATTGCACAAGACTTTTCCAGAGGAAAAAGGCATTAAGAAGATGATGACGTCGTTTGACGTCTTGAAGTCTACAAACCCGCGTCTCGTCGTGGACGCCTTCATGAAGGGTGTGACTCCTTACGCGGAGAAGATTTCGACGAAGGATGAGTCCTTCCTACTCAAGGAGATTGAGACGATCGATTTCTTGAAGGAACTCAACATCAAGTCATACTGGGAGCGTATGTCGGACAACACGAAGGGTGCAACTTGGCAGTATCTCCAGACTCTGTACATGCTCGGCACTACGATCACTTCCATTCCAGATGACACACTCAAGATGATCGAGGGTATCGCTAAGGAGTGTGCTGACAAGATGGAAAATGATGGTGGTGAACTTGATCAGGATGCACTCATGAAGATGATGGGTAGCATGCTAGGTGGTCTACCCAAAAAATAAACCTGTACATATACTAAATGAAGGCCTGGTTTGATGATCCCCAGCAGCTTACCCGAGCCGACCAGATAAATCAATTCTGGCCGACTTCGGAGCAGACCCCAGAAGATCGTGTGAATGCTGCTTCTCGGTTCATCATCTATGTCAGTTGCATTCTTTATCTGATCCGTAGAGATCTTCGTGTTTTTGTACTGGGTGCCACTGTGATTGCCGTGATTTACGTATTGTACAAGTCTAAACTCGTGAAAGAGACGTATGGATCGGGTGTGAAGGGTGCCAGTTGCCAAAAACCCACAGAAGATAACCCCATGGGTAATGTCCTCATGACCGATTATACTGATGCTCCTAATCGTCTGGAAGCGTGTTACTATGCCACAGTAAAACCACACATCCAGAACTACACGACTGGTAGTATCCCCTATGATTCCGGGCGTTCCCGAACGGCTCTGCCCAAATATTTGAGAAACGCTGCCGATAGGCAATTTGTGACCACATCAGTTTCTAAAATTCCAGGAGACCAAACTGCTTTCGCTGAATGGCTTTATGGTCCCAAGAATGGTCCGATGTGTAAGAGTGATGGTAGGTTCTGTAATCCCAATGCTCGCGGTGTTCAGCTCGAGGCGTTCGAGGGTCTTGATGCGAGTGGTGATAAACGATCTGGTATGTTCGGTAGATAATATTCTCATGTAATAATAAATGGCGTATCAGCTTCAACCTGGTCTTTCCATAGTCCAAAACAAGGGTGCGATTCCCCCCGTCAAGGCGACTGATGAAGTTTTCGTGTACCCCCAGCCCAGTACCCTCAACTGTGGTGGTTGCCGCCCCAACACTATGTTATACGGCACAGCCCCATACATGGCTGGTAAGGGTTCCCCAGCTCAGTACATCAACACGAGTGATGAACTTCGTCCCCAATCAACTACACGATTCAATAAGCACGTCGTCCAAACGTACGAGCGTAATTTATTCCCCCTGTCCAACATGGAGTGTAAGGTTCCCCTTCGCACACTTAAATATGAACCCATGAGTACCCGAGCCGAACTCCAGAATGGTCTTTTTCAGCAGAGATATGTTAATAAAAATGTAGGTAAGAAGTAAGAATGGCTGATCCTATTTCACTTATGGCTGTAGCCGGTCTCGTATACGCTGGACGCAACTTAAGTGCCAAGTCAGTTCCACCTAAGATTGAAAATGATGTACCCGTTATAAAGACTCCCCCCATTGTGGAAGCAAACAACTTTGAACCAATTGTTGAAGTTTCTAACAAACGAGAGATGGATACTTTCGCGGACATTTCTAAGCAGCAGCGGAGTGGTGGTCAAGAAGTCTTGAACATGCGAAACCGTATGTACGATAATGGTCGAATGAATAATCTTTCTCCAGTTGAGAAACACCTGGTTGGGCCGGGTTTAGGTGTAGGTGCACATGTTCCTGCATCCGGTGGTCACCAACAGTTATTTAGGGTTAATCCTGTGAATGTCGGTGAATACAGGCTGACAACTCTCCCAGGTCGAACCGGTCCAGCGGCGGACATTACTGGTGGTCGTTCGGCTGTTGTTGGTGAACTTACTCACAATAAACCCGAAACAACTGCTCATCTCCCTTCGAGACGACCCACCATGGCGGGTCGTGCACAGGGTATGTCTGGTGTCGTTCCCCGTAACGAGCATGAGAAGACGAAGCGTACTACGAACCGCTCGGAGACTGGTCTTCGTCAGGATGGTTTAGGTTTCAATGGTGCGAAACGTTTTGTTTCAGCCCAGACAATGTCCCAAGATCCCACTCGATTCAAGAGTGATCGCAACGATTCGCAGTATGAGTATTACAACCGCCCAGCTCCTGGTATCAACAGTCACCATGGTGCTTACACGAATAGTGCTGCCGCTCAGGTTACAGCTAAGACGAATGAGGAGCTCATGAAGTATGGTTTCCGCCCTGAAGATCGCCGCGGTAAGCCCAACCGTATGGGTAATGCTGGTCGTATGAATGTTCGCGAGTCTGCTCTTAAGCAGGGTGGTGCCCTTACCGCGGTTCGCTCGGATACGACGCGTATTGACGGCCGCGTAAACGCCGCCAATGGTGGTTGGACGCAGCAATACAAGCAAAAACCATACCACCAGTTCAATGCGTACAAGGGTAATGAGAACCCAAATTCGAGAACTCTCGATATCGCCAAAAGGCAGCTTCAGAACAACCCTTTGGCACACTCATTGTCTCATTAATTTCAACATATCATAGACAAAAACATTCATTAAAATATTATCCCTATATTTTAATGAAGGTACACAACCTCTCTATCGATAGTAATCAGCGTGATACAACTGCATATCCAAATGCGAATAATTATGTGATTAAATTGGAAAACCCTATATATCAGGTGGAAGAAATACGTCTTGTATCTGCGGTGGCCGTAGTATCACAGTCCCCTGCCCCAAAATCTTTAATTTTAAGATTATCTTCCGGTTCTGATGAACTCAATCAATCTGTATACATCGGAACACCATCGGACTCAAGTGGACAGAGTTCTCAGAAGGGAACACCACATTATACTGGTCATATCCTTCTAACTCCTGGAAGTAGTTTTTTATCATTCAATGGTTCAGATGACCCAGTTATACATCGATTTCATTCAGGACCACAAAAGATGATAAAAGATCTTGGAATTGAATTTTTGTACATGAATAATGGTGTTCTCACACCATATCAATTTAGTAATCAACCAGATAAAAACCATGTATTAAAATTCGAGATAAAATGTTCAACTGACAAACTTGAAGGTTTAACAAAAGTTCCAATAGATACAGCTACTAGAAATGAAATCACGGAGAAAATAAAGAATCCAATCAAAAAAGAGATTCTTTATAACCAAGAGGTGTATATTTATATTGGTATCATACTGTTTATAGGTATGATGCTCATCTTTCTAATGAAAGGTAAACCGATTAGCGGGTAATCGCGAAGACGGGCTGAGCAGGCTTGGACACGCGAGTGGACACGCGAGACACGATCATGTAGACGGCGATCGAGAGGAGGGTGGTGAGGATCGCGGTGAGAGTGTACTGGGTACCACCATTCTTGGGTACCTTGATGAGCTGGCTGATGACCCAGCGGACGAGATCCATCCAGGACATAGCGGCGGCGAAGGAGAAACCCGCGACGATCGCGTTGAGCGACTGAGTCTCGAGCTCCTGGGTCACCAGGTTGACGGTTTCGACGGCTTGGTTGCGAGCAGACTCCATTGTGTATGTTATACAGTATCCTGAGAAAATTATTCAAATGAGAGTTTTTCATTTTTGACATGTTTTTTAAACTTCTTCGCTTTGATTGTTTTTGTTTTTGAGAAGAGTTGTTCATCATCAGAAGAATCTTCGCTAGAGCTGTTCTCGGATTCGTACTTCTTAAACTTATCTTCAGAGAATGACCAAGCTTCAGGCTCCGAGGTGCTCATTACTATTAATAGCATTTTTTAACATCTGTTCTGTCGGATTTTGGGGAACCCAGGATTCCCATCGATCATACGCCTGGTTAATGAGAATAAAGCGTTCATCACTACCGGTGTATCTCTCGAATGGTGGACAGTCCTCGTCGTCAACCTCTTCAATGTCATCTTCATCTGAATCTTCTTCATTGTACAGATCCGGAAAAAGTGTTCCAATGTCCTGCCCAACTGTGTACATCGCACAATACTTAATCGCATATTCCAAGTCTTCTGGGAGTACTATGTCTCTTCCACAAGCTTTAGAATAGTCGGATGCAAAGAGCATACCCTTTTCCATCACGGGTAGAAGAATATCAATCATACTTTTGACATACTCTTCTGCCATCTGGGACTCTCCGAATCCTGTTTGCATGTTCATTTAATATTGGGGATGAGTAAAATTTTGCTAAATAAAACGAGACACTAAAGTAGAATGAATCTTCAGTTGAGGAAATTCAAACCTGAGACGATCAGTGACGATCGAGTGTGTGTGTTTATTGGTAAGCGTAATACAGGTAAATCAACCCTTGTGAAAGATATTATGTTCCACAAGAGACATCTCCCAGCCGGAATTGTCTTGTCTGGTACAGAAGAGGGAAACCACTTTTACTCTGATTTCATCCCCGACCTATTCATTTATGGTGATTACGATAGAGACGCCATTGAACGAGTCATGGCAAGGCAACGTAAATTGGTGGGTTCAGGGAAAACCCAATGTGGAGCCTTCATGCTTCTGGATGACTGTATGTATGACTCAAAGTTCCTCAAGGACACATGTATTCGACAATGTTTCATGAATGGGCGCCATTGGAAGATCTTTTTCATGCTGACTATGCAGTACGTTATGGATCTTCCACCAGCCCTTCGTGCGAATGTTGACTATGTCTTTATCCTCAGGGAGAATATCATTCAGAATCGAGAAAAACTTTACAAATCCTTCTTCGGTATCTTCCCTTCTTTCGATATGTTCTGTAAGGTCATGGATGCGTGTACGGAAAACTACGAATGTCTCGTGTTAGACAATACGGTGAAGTCTAACAGGATTCAGGATTGTGTATTTTGGTACAAGGCTACAGTCAGGAAGAATTTTAGGGTTGGAGGTCCAGATCTATGGAGACTTCATAAGAAGATGTACAATCCTAAACATTTACAACAAAAGGAGGATGATGCTAAGAAGGCGACGAAGAAGACAAACCTCAAAATCACAAAGACGCGTTGAGTATTGAATTCAAAAATCACAGTGATATAATAGATGGCTTCAGACCAAGTACACACGATGAATCTTTCGGATGACGGAGAAGGAATGGTTCCTCTTCATGACAATCCTTCCACGTCTTTTAAAGCTGAAAAAAATATGGGACAAAGTAAAGAGACGATGGATTCTACTCCCATTAACGATATTATGATGGAACCCCCAATGATGACCGAGGAACCCCGTATGCAGGGTGTAATGCCCCAGATGACCGCTCCTCAACCTCAGGGCGCTTACCCAGTTCCCCAAGCTCCCGCCGAGCCTGAGAAGAAGAATCCTCTCAATCTCACAGATGATCAGCTCACCGCCCTCATCGTCGCTGCCTGCACAGCCGCCGCTGTGAGCAAACCTGTCCAGGACCGTCTTGCGACCTCTATCCCCAAGTTCCTTAACGAACAAGGGGGTAGAAGCATGGTTGGTCTCGCCACTACTGGTGCTGTAGCGGCCGTGGTCTTCTATATTGTGAAGGACTACATTGTCAAGCCTTAAACGGTCGTTTCCCAACCCATATTACTATAAATCGAGGTATCAATACCCGCGAAATACGTCGCGAGGGCTCCCGCTGCGAATGTCCCTGCCAACAAGCCACTCAATTTAAGTTTCTTGTTGTTAGAAGCATCGGGATCGGTCATCGCATCCTTGGTCTCACTTGAAATCTGGTTGATCAGGAAGGTCAACACGAGGGCGATGAGGGTCGATGTTAAGAAAAACACGCGATCCACCGCGAGACGTGGGATGTTTCCGATGGCGAAGCGGAGAACGTTTGGTATGACGATTGTCATCCACACGAGATTGACATAATAATTGCTGACATACTGAGGAACGAGTGTCACTCCATAAATGAGGATCCAGTAGGCGATGGCCATCATCAACACACTCACAGGTGTTTTCATTTAAAGTACACCGAGATTATTTATCCTGGATGTGCTGACCACAAAACTCCTTACGATCTGGGATCTGTTCGTAAATGCCAAGCTCGACACACATGTCACGAAGTTCTATGTAGTTTTTCCAAAACTTATCCGAGTGGGAATACTCCTTGACTGTACAATGAGCCAATTCATGAATGAGAACATGGAAGACATCATTAGCATTTCCATCCAGACATACGACAATTTCTCCACCCTTATTGGTATTGTACCCTACACTTTCTTTCATTCGTCGCATACCTGTTAGGGGCACCGGTGTTTTGAGCATCGCATACTTTTCATTTTTGGTTTCATTGAGGTGATCACGAAGTTTCTTGTATCTTTGTTTTACTTCCACGAGCACCTGGGGTTCCTGTGTCATCTTGAGAATCAGGAGATTTATGACAATAAGTAGAACCAAAGCTATCATCTATTATAGACAAAGATAAATTTGCTATACAATTCTGAGATGGGATTTCCTGACAACCCTTCCCAAAGCTGTAATCTAAATCCCAAGTCTTCCAAACCAGTGACCAGATGGTCTTTGTATGCCACCGGTTCCGACTTTGGTCCTTCTGCATAGTATGGTGTGTCAGCCAAATGTACAAACAATTTTTCACCAAAGCCACCATTTCCGTGGTCTTTCATTTTGAAAAAGGTACCAGTATCATCTTGGTAAGGTGTTTTGAAGATGATCTTTTCTGAATCTGGGATGATACCTATGAGAAGACCACCAGGTTTCATACGCTTTTTAATCTCTTTGATAGAACTCGTGAACAATCCTCTTGACCTAAAGATGTAATGAAGTGAAAAATTGAAGCATACGATGTCAAATTTTCTATTTGGACAGTTGTGAATGTCACCCTCGTAAAAATTCACCCGCATGTGCATATTCTTCGCCCTTGACCGAGCCTCTTCAAGAGCATCTGGTTCTGGATCACACATGTTTATATTGACACCACACTTTGACCATTTCTGAAGATCTCCACCAAAACCACAACCAACATCGAGGATGTGTTGACCCTCATGGGCGACACTCTGTATGAGACTCCTCTTGGCATCATTGTGATTCTTTCGAATCTCTTCCATGTCACCTTATGGAAGTATAAGATGTATATCTTTAGGTTTTACCACAGAACTTAGGTTCCAATTGAATAAATTGTAGTATACAGAACCCGTACCTTCCATAAATTTATGTCGCTTCAGATTTTCTACATCTTCACCAACATCCAAAGTATTGAAAACATGAAAACCCATATTCTTTGCGATTAGAAATGCGTCGTTATATATGTCACCCACAATGAAAAATCGATACGCTTGTTTTACCACATCTGTTTCATCTGTCCGCGCATAAGAGATGTCATAGAATGAAATAAAATCATCCGTTTCATCGTTCACGTATGAATGTATGGGTAACAACCAATCTTTCACATAATTATCGTCGATGTGGGGTGCTATTTTAAAATCTCTTGTATAGCTATTTAAAATTCTAACAACTTTTGAAATGTCCTTTGATTCCATTTTTCTCCAAGGTCTTTTACAAGGTCCGTGAATCTCGTAATATTTTTCACGAGGACGGTTTGTGTTAAAAAATCCAGTCTTGATGAGTTTCTTAACATCGAGAAATCTATGTAAAAAGTGTGATTTTGCTATAGATCCCCTGACATTTCTTTCATATGTAGCAATACCCTGCCAAATACCTTTCATATTTGCACGTCGAACAGTTTCTTGTACGAGAAATGGTGTAAACCCGAATTTTCGACACCCCCAATGTACACATAAAAAGTTTGCTTGTGCAAATGTCAAGACTTTATCTTCTACACGGAGTTTGATTGGTACGTAAGTCGAATATCCAACAATTTCATCACAATCTGATCGAATCACGATATGTTCTCCTGATACCCAACGCATATTTTCAAATGTATAGTCCAATTTAAAAGTATCATCCTCATCGTAGTAATGTTCAGATAAAAACGTGTACGCTTCTTCATCTGTACATGTTGACCATGTGAAATCATCCGGAAGCTTTTGTGGTTCTTTTGCAATTATTCGAGATGAATCAATTTCACCCGGTTTTACATCCTCATCTGGTACGGGTTGTGTACACCAAAAGTTTGACATATGATATAACTACTCTTGGCTTAAAGTTTTAAGCACTTACACAAGTATAATGTCTCTCGAACAAGATTACACTACCGTCCCCGGTCAGGTCTTTGCTTGCATCTCTATTGTTGGACCCGAATGCCCCCAGAAAACGGATAAATATGGTATCAAGCTCCGCGGTGCTTTCGCCACGCGAGATGAAGCGGCGAATCACGCCAAGCGTCTTCAGAAGGAGGATGCCACATTCGACATCTATGTCGTGGATATGTACAAGTGGCTTCTGATTCCCCCAGACCCCACAAAGATTGAGGATGTTCACTATACCAATGAGAAGCTCGAGGAGATCATGGCTGGATACAAGGAGAACCAGTCTCAGGCGGCTCGTATGTTCAATGAGCGCAAGCAGGCTATGGCGAATCAGATCACACCTGGTGATGAAAACTCCAAATTTTACACCAAACCTGATGAGGCGCCCATCTCTCACCCTGCTGAGGTTCTTGAGCGTCTCAAAAAGGAGAAGCCCGATGCGAACATGGAGGATCTGGTCAAGGAGGCTGATGCCATCGTAGCCAAGGAAATGGAGGAGCGTCAGAAGAAGCGCGAAGAGGAAGCGAAGCTTGGTGAGATTAAGGAGGAGGAGACCGCGTAAATAATATTAACATATACTAAACAGAATGTTTAGAATTATCATAACAACCCTTCTGGTTGGTGCCTTCTTTATTTTGTTTTTTAAACCAAGATACAATTTAAAAAACAAAACAGTTCCTAAGCCTGAAGCTTCGACGACTGCCGGGTTCATTGAAGATACAGATGACGCGTTTATTAATCCCAGATTCCCAACACCACTTATAAAGATGGGGGAGGACGGTAAAATTAAGCCGATTTACGGGGATATAGGTTCCTTTGTTGCGTACTCAAGTGTACCTGAGAATCACTGGCTGCATGGTTTTCCCCATAAAAAAGCCTAATAAGAACACTACGAATGCGACGATCCATGTCGATTTTTCAATCGTGGAGAAGAAATCTGTCTTCTCCGGTGATGGTGGTGGTGGTGGAGAGAAGGTTTGTGGCACCTGCATGTTATATTCATTGTAATACTGTCGCTGTTCTTCCTGGGGAACCTCTTCAGTATTTTCATTATTCAAAGGATCCATAACTGGGTCATACTCAATGGGGTTTCCAATATCAGTTTCCATTTCTAATTTTACCACCGTTTTTTTTAAGCGTCTTCTGACTCACTTTCATCATCCACGATAAAGTCTTTAAGATTCCCATTTTCATCCATATCATCTTCGTCCTCATCCTCATCTGAAGTAAGTTCCTCCTCATCCTCGGTATCAAGATCCGAATCAAAGTCTGTATCATGGTCATCAACTGCATAATCATCTACGAGGTCGGATTCAGTCGGCTGGAACAACTCGGGTTTCTTTATCGTACGCCCTGTACGTGTCTTGTACATTTTGGGTATATAGAGAAATTACTGTTTAAGTACCTTTATTATGTCAGAGTTTAGGACGTGTGTTCTAGATAGATTCTTTTTACACTTTGGACACTTTTGACGAATCTCCTTTCCCTTGATGATATAGGACATCGAAACACCTTCGTGTACACCTCGAATCGTCTCACAATAAGTGGATGTCGTCAGAGCCACGAATTGTGTTTTACTTTGTTCGATTTTAACCACTCGAGTTCCTCCTGGAGCTTTCATATTCTGTGTTATGAACGTCTCTAGCGGCTTCTTGACACCTCCATATTCTATAGGAGACTTCTCAACACGCTTCTTAATCTCCGGGCAATACTTGAGTTGCTCCTTTTTGGGATACAGTTTGTCGGTAATATCTGGAGTAAGAAGGTGTCTACGCCCACAAAAATCTTTACAGAAGCCATCTCGGCGACCCCAAAGTGTCTCACAGCGACAAAAGCATTTCTGAATGATCTCATTTCCACTGATGATAAACCAAACATGATTGGATCCATGCTCACGCTTGAGGTTTTCACAATACTTTGAATTTGTTGAGACTAGGAAAGTTTGTTTATGTTTGAAAAGTTTTGTGATGTAAGAGTTTTGTTGACCTTCGAGATGTTTTTGAACATACCTCTGTATGAGTTCTTTTGTCTCCTCGTCGTGGACTTCATCCTTGGTTTGTTCGTTCGTGAATGTACCTTCCTTCACCACAACTGATGGAGGCTCGACATGTGTTGTTTGGGCCATATCTGTGCGAACTGCAGACATTTTGAGAATCTCCAAGTTTGGTTTTTGATCAATCTGTATGATTGTACTCAGAGGTCCATTAACATATCGAAATACTGGGAGATATGCAACCTGATCAACTTTCCCATTTTCACAATCTTTACACCCTCGACCACCACAAGCGTTATGTTTGTCTCGTTTGTATGACCATGGCATTCTAAAACCACTCCCCTTTGTTTTTCGAATGGCGCTCCCATACACAGCTAGATCAATGATTTCATTCCAATCAGTAGAACTGTTTAAAACTGAAAGAGCTAGGAGAATGTGATCCCGGAGAGCCAGAGCCGATACCTGATCAACTACAAAATTTGGCCAGTTCAAATGGACCCCTGATTTCACAAGTTCTCCACTCGGTTTTGGTGGTGCGATTGATATGATACACTCTTTCCCACCATATCTCTTCACTTTATCACAAATCACCTTGCAAATCTTCTTAATTTCACCAATCTCGAGGGGTTTCTCATCTTTGTAGTCGATGTCCACAAAAAAGTTATACGTGTCAGTCTTCTGTTCAACGACATAAAGGTGTTCACCCCTGTTAACTGCCTCTATGTACTTCTCGTAAAATGCATTCAATCTATCAAATGGCACAGACAGGCAACCGCCGTCTAGGAGCACATGTGATGGATTGGGGACTCTTTTCAGAAAGCCGTTTTGATTACACCAGCTTTTAAACATACTTGAAGTACAGCTCTATTCTCTAAACCACCTCATAGTCGACACATCTCGATACTCTTGGGATTGTGAGAGTTGTTTCTTAAAGGTGAGTAATTCATAGACCGTCATATCTTTATTTTGTTCTTTCCACTCCGAAATCTCCTCCTCACAGAGACCACGGTTCTTTTCCAGAAGTTCTTCAATCTGCATTAAAATATAAGCCTTAGACTTCATTATTTAATAGAGAAGGTTTTTCTATTGTGAGAACTTATACACGCATAAAATTGAGGATTCTTGATCACATTATCCACGATCAGTTTCCACCTCTTTCGTACATTGAACTCTTCGAGTGTGTCGTAGCTCATGAAGTCGTTCTCATCAAAGGTTTTCTTTATGGGTTGATTCATCAACTTTTTTAGATTCGTCTTATGCTTTTCCTCGTAAAACTTCTTCACCTGAGATTGTTGCTCACTAGGTGAATAATCAACGAAGAATATAAAGACATTGTATTCAAGGTCAACTGATGGACTCTCTTTGACTGTAAACTTGAACTCGGTATATTCACCATTCTTGAGGGAGACAACGCCCCTCGTTTCCTCTTCGAGTTCTCTTAGGGCACAACGAAGTGGATTGAAAATTTCACGACGACGACACCCACCTGTGACAAAAATCCAATCCTTAAAACGACGATCTCTCACCGTAAGAAATTTTGGTTTCCCATTAGCAAAACTAACCGGTACTGCGATAGCTTTGTACTTTTTCATTGCGCATTCGCAAGTTACAATAGAGTGATATGTTTATTCCTCCTTCTTTTCTTCGATTTTCTCTAGATTTGTCTCATCTTCATCTTCCTCCATAATTTCAGGAGTGTTCATGTGCTGAACGACCTGCTCTGAGAATGTCCTGAAGCCATTCATCTCTTCCTTTGTCTTGTTGAGTTCCTTAAACACGAAAATGATACCAATGAGACATACAGCCGTCGCAAGCATCATGAGATTTTCACGGTTCATTTGAATCATTTGTAGGTTACACACTAGTTTCTCTTTTAAGTAAGTGCACCCATTTTAGATTTACCTGGGGTGGGACACTCATAGGGTGTCTGTGCAAATTGAACGGCTTCGTAATGCGTGTTTTCACAGGACTTTTGTGTTGGTGGCGTGGGCTGACCAACAAACTTTTCGAGTGTCCTGGATTTGGGATCGTACGTCAATACAAAAACGATGGCGAGAAGGAAAACAACCTTCCAAAACATTGTTTACTAATTAGTTAGAATATAAAAGACCAGCCATACCATTCTCGATACGGAGCACGTTGTAGTTCACGGCGTAGATGTCCTTATCGGAGTTAGCCTTGCTGTTGATGATACGCGCCGAGTCGAGGCGCGAAAAGTTGAGCGAACCAGTGGGCTGGAGCTTACCGGCATCGAGACAGAAGGGATAGAAGAATAGCTTGGTACCAGGAGTAGCGCTACCATGGGAAGTGTGGTAGTAGAGAGGCACGGTGGTGAAGTTGGGATCAGCAAACTTGTAGTCAGCCACATCGGTGCCGTTGATCTGAAGCTTGAGCTTATTCTGAGAATCATTGATCATCCCGACCGCCGAAGCATCCGCCGCCGCCAGGTATTTCACAGGGTGGTTAAAGTTCATCTCTTGAATCTTGTTACCCGAGGAGATCGCCTTCTGGACCTGGGTCATGATCATGTTCTGGGGAGACCCCGCGAACACCTCACGCTCCTGGGTGTCGAGGTACGCATAGTTGGCGTACACCTCCCACTTGCTCGCAGCAGCCTCAGTACCCCACGTGATGCGAAGCTCGACATCATGGTACTGGAGGGAGATGAGGGGGAGAGCCGACTGCCAGTTCTCACAGAAGGAGAACCGGAGAGGATAGAACTTGGCGGTGCTGGCACCATCGTAGATGCTGGCGGATACCGACTTAGAGGAGGAGAACGCCGATAGGGTGGGGGCGATGAGGGTCGAGTAGGTGGAGTCCTGCTCATCAATGACCTGACCACCGATGAGAAGCTCAACCTTAGAGATCACATCAGTCCAGTTGTTTGTGAATGTGTTGGCCGAGAGACCATCACCCGCGATGGGCATGAGATAGACATAGTTGAGCATGTCACCCTTACGCTCGAAGCGGATGGTGGACATACCATTGTTGGAGACGTTGCCCTGAATGACCTGACGCTCGACAGTTTGGGAAAAGTTCGTGTGACGCTTGTAGGTAGAACGGAAAAAGCTGACTTCGGGCTGACCGACGAGGTGCACATCCTGAGCACCGACAGCGACAAGTTGGGCGATACCACCAGACATTTATTATAGTGTGAGAGTTTATTTTTAAGTAGTCAAGTTCGCAGAACTTCCTGGTTAGATACGACTCACAAACCTTGTCTGAGATTTGTAAGACGTTTATTTTTCATGTTCAAGTCCTGTGGACTTGGGACTTAGCCATAGTGGTACGTGTACCCCCGACGAATGCCGCTATGTATACTCCATCAATGAGAGTATTCTTACTACTTAAAAATAACAGGTTTAGAGAAGAGCTTTGTATAAAATTATATGACTGACTTCGGTGTTGAAGAAAATGTCAAACGTTTCGTCAGACCAAACCGATGGCTAAGTGTGGACTTCAAGGGTTATCGTTTATTGAGATTGAACTGGGTTACGACCCTTCTGTCTTCAACGATCATGTGGAGTTTCATTGTTTGGAGTTTTGCTAAAAAGGAAGAAGCTTCGGTTGAAATCTTGGAATGGAAATCATGGTTGTCTATAAATTTCACGTGGTTTTACATTCTCACACGAAACCTGTGGTTACTTTTCATCGGTGGATTGCTATTCTCCAAATATAAGCACATAAAACTTGGTAAAGATGACGAAAAGCCTCAATTTTCCGATCTGTCATGGTTCGCGATGTTGTTTTCTTGTGGTACCGGTGTCAGTATGTTCACATACGGAGTAGCGGAACCTATGTGGTTTTATCGTTACAATGCACATGCATCCAAAATTCCTTTCGTAAATGACGATCAGCGGGCACAAATGGCGATGATGATGTCTAACTATCAGACTGGTTTGCATGGATGGGTTCCCTATGTCATTGTTGGTCTTCTTCTCGGAATAACGACATACAGACAGGGACGACCCATGTCTATGCGCTACGCGTTTCAGCCTATTCTTGGTAAAAGTGTAAATGGACTCGTCGGTGATATCATTGACTCTGTAACTATCGCATGCACAACTTTCGGTGTATGCACATCTCTTGGACTTGGTACAGGGGCTATCGGTAGTGCACTTAATCGTATCAATTCGACTATAGACCCCGTGACAATCAGTACCAAACTCTGGATTATTTGGTCGATTACAGGAATTGCATCAATTTCTGTTCTCACAGGTATCAAAAATGGTATCAGGAATCTCGCCAAGATGGCACTGTTTAGTGGTATCACCCTCGCACTAACCCTTATTTGCTCGGACAACCCTGGATTTTTGTTCAATTCGTTTGTGCAGACTACGGGTCACTACATACAGTGGTTGACTACATTGGGTTTTAACACAGACACATGGGCAAGTTTCACAGGTCAGCTCACAGACAAGGGAAATTGGGAACGTCTCACTTTGGGAAACACACGAGAAACTACTGTAACGGGTCTGTCTACATTTGATGATACTCGACTTAACCAAGATCTGATGGATAGTTATTGGGGTGAACGTTCACCCCACAATTTCATGGATATGTGGACAGTCTTCTATTGGGCTTGGGGTGCTGCATGGGCACCATTTGTTGGTTCTTTCATCGCTCGAATCTCCCGGGGAAGGACTGTTGGTGAAGTTGTAAAAGCTGCACTCTTCACGACTACTCTATTCTTGTTTTTCAACAGAAATATCTTTGGAAGTCTTGGTATTAAAATGCAACGCACTGCTGAATATGCACTTGGTGCAGATGCTAATATTGACTGGGTAGATGGTTCGGTTAACTGCACAGCACTTGGTTACACAAACAGACAGCCGACTAGCGAAGCCGCAATTCAACTGGCGAATGAGGGTTACTACGCGTTATCGTGTCGTGCATTCACTGATCAGATTCTAGATATTATGGAGCCGTACACCGGACTAACGAAATGGCTGCAAAGCCTCGTTCTCGTGAGCGTACTGCTCTATTTTACGACATCTTCCGATTCGGGATCTTACGTAGATGATCTAATCGCTTCTCAAGGATTCTTAAATCCACCACCCATTCAAAAGGTCTATTGGGCAGTGACAGAGGGTGCACTCACACACGCACTCGTTGTCAATGGTGGTATTGACGTGCTCAAGGGGGCTACGATTGTTTCTGCATTTCCATTTACAATTATCTTGTGCTTCCTATGTGTATCTCTGTGGAGGGCATTGAAAATGGAGACAGGTGATCCAGTCATCACCGACGCACGAAAATCTTTCAACACGGGTCTCTTTGATATTTTGGAGGGTTTCAAACCCGAAAGTGCCGATCCAGTCACACCATGCCGAAAAGAACGCATCCAGGAATTGATTGCGGGGATCGTGTTTCCTTTCAGGGGTATCAAAAGTGTATCCGGTAGTAACACAATTGCCACGGTTGCGATGTCTACATATGTAGCATGGATTTCTCTTCTATCTGTTTCGGGTGTCGTTGATGGCGCTCGTGCGATGGCATGGGTCATGTACCTATTCTTTGTTTCAATCGTGGCTAAAATGCGAACGGATTTACGCCAGGAGAGAAATGTATATGGTAATTCAGTTGAGGATTTTATCACATCCATAACACTCTTCCCATTTACCATTGCACAAATGGAACATGAAACTAAATCCCGGATGTTTTAACGTCAAAATACATCGCCTTAATTTCGTCTTCATATTTTTTTAGAATTTTTCGACGTTTAATTTTATTAGATGGAGTCACATCTTCTTCAGTAATCTTTACTAAAGTTACACGTCGGATCGTTTCACTTTTAGATTTGCAATGATTGTTATTATATGCTTCAACACTCTCTAATATACGAGAAATATCTCCCCCGGTTGTGGGTTCTATTAAAGCGGTTATAAATTTCTGATTGTCCCCGACTAGGATGGCTCTGTTTATGTATTGGCATTCACGCTGTAAGTGACTTTCTATGGGGTCCGGTACAATCTTATTTCCGGTTGAAGTAACTATTAGATCGTCTATACGACCTATCACCCGGATGTGACCAGTGTCATGTATTTCACCTATGTCACCGGTATGAAACCATCCATTTTCATCCACACATTTTTCACTCTGACCATAATAACCTATTGTTACCTGCCTTCCCCTAAAACATAATTCACCTGTATCATCATCTACACGAACCTCTGTGTCATCAACTGGTACTCCGGAATAACCATCTATAAAGAAATCTGGACGAGAAACGGTTTGTACACCCATCAGTTCTGACATACCATATGCCCCCAAGAGGTTAACACCAATACTTCTGAAATACTTGATAAGTTCTATATCGGTGTGTGCACCGCCAGTTAAAGCCAACTTCATTTGATCAAGACCCAAGTCTACATTTCCTTCGTTCGCTATGCGCTGCCACAACCTCGGTACACAAAAAATCATCGTTGGGCGTATTCTTCTTAAATGATGAATGTTTATACATGGACTGTCTATGAAATAGACAGATGCTTCCTGACCATACCTGGCTATACACGACAAAGGTACAATGACATCGTTCATGAGCGCCCCTATGTGACACAAAGGTAAATGTGATACAAATCTCATAGGTTCTGAGACCAAGACTGGATTGTTTTTTATGTGTGCATTTGCAGAAAATGTGAGATTATCATGTGATAGCATAACCCCCTTTGGATTACCCGTCGTTCCAGAAGTGTAAATTATCATACAGCAGTCATCACATCTTGGTTTTGATGGCAAATATTTACAATTGCCCCCAAATGTAATGAAGTCCTTCCACGTGAACACATTTATAGGAAGTCGTTCATTTGTTTCGTCAAATAGCACTATAGCATCTAGTCGGTGTCTCACCTTCAGTATTATTTTTAGACGTTCTAATGTGTCTACAAATACGACCCGGCTTTTAGTGTGTTTTATTACGTATTCGCAGCCACTATGAGTTGATCCATGGTACAAGAGAGAAGATATACTTCCACCAATTACAGAACCCAATACGGATATGACATGTTTGGGTGAATTTTCTGCAAAAATTGTGACGTGTTCAACACCAAGTTTTAAAATGGACAATGAAACTTGAATGCATTCATCATAAACTTCTTTCGTAGTCATGAAACTTTCATCATGGGAAACCATGAACGTCATATTCGGTTGACAACACCTGGCAGAATTTAACAATTCTGGAATAGTGGTCATACTATCTGATTGTATAAAAATAACTTATAGATCACGCTTTATATTTTCGTAAGGATATTGAACGTCAAACCTGAGCAAATTTGAAAAAATCTAACCAGTATTCGGTTCCATAAGTGATCTTGGAAGGTCCGATCAATGAAAATCCCAGTTCTTTCATCCAATTGGTGTATTTGGGGCGAGTTGCTACACAATAATACCTGATGTCGTATTTAGACTTTGGTAGCCATTCATCGTAATAATATCGTGCAATAAAGTCTCCCAATCTCTTACCCCTCAACTCATTCTTAACTGAGATGGAATGAATGGTCAATGTATCACCACTAGGGTCATGCATATTGTTGATTTTTTCGTCTGTAATCTTGATCCCCTTGATTAACCCACCATACATTGTACCGACTATAGAGCCTTTATATTTCACGACTAATGTGAGATCGGGGCACTCATTTATAAGTTTTGTTATGGCTTTACTACTTGGACGTTCACGGTCCACGTCATAAACTTCTTTTTCCAGTTTTACAATTTCATCCACATCCTCGTGAGTCATTTGTGAAAAGGTGTAGTCAGCTTGTGAATATGGTCTGTCTCCAGTTTCCTCATCGTTTAACTTTTCTTGGCGAATCCACACTGTACAAATCCATTTTTCTCCACTAGTTAGAGGAGAACCACCGTGTAAGTATTCGTCAAGGATTTTACCTTCTGGATTTATATTCTTGAAAGTAAGGGCATCACCCTTTCTCATTTTATAACCTCTGTTTATGTTTGGAAAGTATGTCTCACCTCCCATGTAATCATATCCATCATTTAAACCAAAGATGATAGTACGTTCTCTTTTGTTTTTTTGGTATTCACTTGCATCGTGGTGTGCTTTGTAAAACCCACCAACTTTATATTTCAAGACTTGTATCTTCTCACATTTATCGATATCCTCAACGTGTCTCGAGATTATGTCATGGAGTCGCTTGTCATCTTTCATAGATAAATGACACTCTTCACTTAAGCGTATATCAAAGTTAGTATGTGAATTGTGAGATAAAGTGGAGAATGTAAGTTGAGATTTTGCTTTATCTATTATATAGTCACATTCTTCATGTGTCATAGCTCCGATGATAAATTTAGGAAGTTCGTATGGGAGAACCATCTATAGGTGTAAGATGAAAAAAAATGTGTTTTAATACACATTAAACCTATCGGTTCTTTGAAAAAACTCCTGAGGTATGGTATTCTTTTCACAGCAATCACACCAATCGGCCCAATCCCAGAATACATGTTCACCTATAGGAATATTGTGTGTACTTGTAATGAGACACACCCACACATCCTCGACAATATCTGTCTTTACAGCGCGCTTGGAATGCTCAGTACGTATGAACTTTCCATCCTCTTCTATGTGGTGAGAACCGGTTACATAGATGTAATCCTCTAAGTTGTCACTATACACCTTGAAAAATGGTACTTTGTTGAAATTGTAAATTTCGAGCTTTGTGATGACAGTTATACCCCCTGGTAAGACATCACCCAATCGTATGTCTTTTATGGGTACAATACGACCATCCATGAGGTGAATAGGTGTTTCCTCATAAAAGCAGCCACTGGGTGAAGGAGCTGGAGCTGGAGCTGGCGGTACGTATTTACTCTTATTTCTAAAGTTATTGAGACTTATAGTACCCGAGCTAGGTGCATAACTCCCATCACTGAAACGAACACCGTAATATTCGTTTAAACCGATTGGGTTACTGCCACCAAATTCAGACTGAACTTGTGATAAACTCGGAGAACCGTTAATACCCATGTTAATATCACAGCAGATAATTATATTCCCAGATTGTCATGACCGTCGTATAGATGATTCCGTTCCTGAGAATAATGTAAAAATACATTGATGTGGTAAGAATCGGCACCGACATTAAACTGTTCACGCCCATGCTTTATTTCACAACCTCTGTAAATTACAGCATCACCCACGTTGCACTCAAAATACTTCTTTCTGTCATTTACAAATATGTGCACAGGCCATCTATAATCATCTAATTTATCCATATAATTGAAACCAAGTGTTATTGTTACCGATATTTCACATTCAGGTCTATCTGTATGATCGTGTAAAATGTTACCTGGTTCGTATATCCTATAATACGAATATGTTGGAAAAAGCTTCAATCCTGTGCATTTCTCAACTTGAGGTTGACATTGTTTTAATAAATTCTCCATAAAATTGTTCCTGTACCCTGCATGTGACTTTTCAACCTGATTACACTGTACATAACGTGCATCTCTTTCATATAAAGCTACTCGTTTACCGATGTCACACAACTCCTTAGATAGAAACTGTCGTTTGAAAATGTAACCATCTTTTTCAAACGACATGACTATAGGTGTATGATTTTTTTTAATACGGATTGAAACACAACCCACTTCATAGTTCGAGGTTATCTTCTGGGTCTTTTTCGTATGACAAAATAATAGATCGTTTCGTAGAATTCGCGGGTAAAGTGCCATTCGAAATATGCTTGTCAAGCTGTTTCTTATACATCTCTTCAGTTCTAATTTCTATGGTATCTTTTATTAATGTATTAATCCAGTCACTTGGATTTTCAAAATACGTTTGCAATGTTTTATAAGAAACGTCACACAAATTCACAGTTAAAGTAGCAGTATGATCCTCATTTGGGCAAATATTACTCGTACACTGAATCATTTATATAACTACTTATTATTTTCTATGACATTTAAACGTGCTTCAAGGATTTCATTTTTACGTGTAAGTTCTTTGACAGCTTCCACTAATAGACCAACCATGTTACCATAGGCGAGTGAAAGATGTCCATCCGTTTCTGTATTAACAGCTTCGGGTAATACTTTCTGAACATCTTGAGCTATTAAACCTGTGTACCGTTTATTGTCTAATTTATTTGTATACGTGTATCCAGTTAATTGTTCAACTTTATCAAGTGCATTGTCAATTTTTAATAAATCTTTCTTACGTCGAATATCTGAATAAGCTGTCACATTCCCACCTGCCAGTATGGCACCAGCAGTATAAATTACCTTATTGTTATAAGCCCTTATATATGTAGTATCCTGCATGAACCATCCACCACCATAGGATTCAAAGTATATACCCCTAGTCGAATTTACCCTTAACCAATCCCCACGCACGTGGCACCCATTGTCGGCGTAAATTCGTCCATCGGCTTCGAAAGTGCCCGTTGTTTTCCCGTTTCCTTTTATGGTAACACCCGTACTAATTGTTTCTAATTTTTCGGAACCATTATGATATAATTTCGTGTACGAATTTCTATAACAATAGACCATCCACTCATTGTCGAGGTCGTTGTAAATTCCACATGAATTATTATCTGCGCTCATAAACACATACCGCGCATTGATAGAGTATCCTTCCCAACCACCGGCACCTCCTCCAGTTGTTTGCACCGTTCCGTAGTTACCAGACACTGATCTGAGACCTCTGGTTGTACTATTACCTATATAAATGGTATTCGCGGAAAAATTTTGAGAGGCTGTACCAGCTAGGGCCGCACAACCTATACGCGACCTCACAGCACCCATATCACTACAAAAGCGTATGTAATTATCAGTTGTACTAGTCCTGAATGCAATAGCTCCGGTACATGTATTTTGGTTTGTATAATCCGAGCGGAACAGACGAGCGAATATATCACCACTACTGTTTCTCTGTGCAATTTTATTTGCTGTATCTGCAGTAGTTGCTTCAATTGTCGCGGAGTTTGCGAGACCAAGAGAACTTCGCATACCTGAAGCACTGTTTTTTCGGATGTAGTTGTCGGTGCTGGAGTAAAAGATGGTATCACTGTTTCTGTCCGTTCTGTTATGTGACATGTTCATGTATGTCCCGTGAAAATAGCGTCCATATATATCACCGTCACCGTTACGAGCCACAATTTTATTTGCTGTGTTTGTCGTCGTCGCATCTACAGAGAATGTTCTCGCTGTTGAACCGTTATAGGCATTCCCCGTGAGGTAGGAACCTGGTGTCACCGATGTGGAGAGAGCACCGGTAAACGTAGTCGCCGTCACATTCCCGTCTGCACTGATTCTCATAACTTTATTAAAAGTTCCACCAGAATATAGTAAGTCATCTGTATTAGAAGTAAATGACAGTGAGCTATCGTATTTTGTTCTGTCGGCTACAGCATAGAACTGAAAACTGTCTGTGAATGCAGCAAAGTTTGCTCCACTTGGTGAGGCATCATTCTCATCAACCATATTACCAATCCACAATCCACGTGAGTTGTCTGGATCTCTAGACGCACCACCCGCAACAGATGCGTAGTGGGTATAATTTATGTGTTGTTGAAAGTCACCAGTTGACGCATTCGTGTGTTTCTCTACTAAATTCGCAGAACCCGCACTTTGATAAAGATGGAGTTTTGCCTCCGGACTCGAGGTCCCGATACCGACATTTCCCTCGATGAGAGTGTCGAAACTCGCATTACCCAAGCGTAATGCACCACTATTATTCCGAATCGTGTAGGTACTCGCTCCACCATCTCCGGTTCTCGTAGAACCGTTAATAAAGTGATTGGCACCACCCGAGGTCGTCCCGGGGCGGGGTCCATTCAGGATATAATTGTACGTTGAGGTTGCTGCACCCGCGGCACTTTTCAGGATTGCTACAGACGCTGTACCCGCAACTTCGAGTGTGTTTCCGGGTGTCGCCGTCCCAATACCGACATTACCAGTGGTGTAGTAAATATCATTTCCATTGAGGTGGGTCGGCCACGAGTATCCAGATACATTGGAAAGGAGATAACCGTCACCCGAAATTGTTGCACATGTCAAAGCACCGACATTAGCGGTTCCGTGTACATCAAGTTTAAATTGGGGATTATTGGTGCCTACACCGAGACCTGTTGTATTAATACGAGCCTGTTCAGAATCATTTATAGAAAATATCACTGATTTTGACGTTGCTGAGTTTACTTCAGTCTCACCTGTGGCGGTTTGCTTGAGTGCGTAATTATTTGTGGAGTTCACGTCGATGTGTGCAAATGTGGCTTCATCTGAGATACCCGAAAACCCCACAGCTGAGCGTCCCAGGTAGGATGTCATGTCCGTGTCATATCCAGCATAGATGTTTGCCGCTGATATGTTTGAGGAAAAGTCGGCGGTTTCAGCGGTAACCGTACCAGTCAAGGTTGGCGATGCAGATAACACAGTGTTACCTGTTCCCGTCGATGTGGTCACCCCCGTACCTCCATTTGCGACGGCGAGGGTTCCCGTAGCCTGACCCATTGGGATATTTGTGAGACTCGCACCACTTCCAGAAAAGGTATCAGCTGTCACCGTCCCCGTGAATGTGGGGTTGTCGGATTTTACTAAGCTACCTGTCCCTGTAGTTGCAGTGGTACCCGTACCACCATTCGCAACGGGGATGACACCGGAAATCTGGTCTGCTGGTACACTTGTTAAACCAGAGGCACTCCCTGTAAACTTTTGGGCTATGACGTTTGATCCGACCGTAACATTCGATGCTACAGTCATATCAGTGGCGATGAAGGCATTCCCATTTACATCGAGACTACTTGTGGGGTTAGCTTGATTTAGACCAACCCTATTATTCTCCACATCTACATAGAAATGAGATGACCCAACCTGGAAGTCCCCATCGATGAGAGTCTTTTTGTTACTCGACATCTCTTACTAGGTGGAGAGGTTTTTTCTTTCAATGAATTCCAATCTAGCGAGAGCCGAACCTAGTTGAGTTTCAAGGAGTTCATTTTTGCGTGTGAGTTCTTTGATGGCTTCAACAAAAAGACCAGCCATGTTACCATAAGCGAGTGAGTAATGATTCTCTTCAGAACCCATTACAGCCTCTGGAAGAATTTCAAGGACTTCTTGTGCGATTAGACCAGTGAACCGTTCTTCTTTTTCGGGTTCACCATCTTTATCTTTTACCTTCATTGTGTATGTGTACCCACTTATTTTGTCTATTTTCTCGAGAGGATTCTGGATTTTTTCAATGTTGGATTTTGCTCGCCTATCCGAATAAGCGATAACGTTACCTGTTGCCCGTATTGTGCCATTCACATCCAATGTGTAACTTGGAGTCGAGTCATTTATACCGACCCTCCCCCCAGTATCTTGGATAATGACCTTCCCAGAGGAAGACCCAGAACGAATATACCAATCCTTATTTGTTGAGTACCCTGCGTGAGAAGTATGACCTAATCCCCATTGCATTTCACCATCAAATCGACTTGTTCCATTCACATGCAACTTTTTTTCAGGAACAGTCGTCCCTATACCAATATAACCATTCGAGTCAACTTGGAATCGTGTACCACCCCCCTCAACAATTCTGAAATGGTCAGCAGCATCGAAACCAAAGTAAGTGTTGGTATCACCGACATGATAGATGTAGCTGTCTATTTCCATCGTGTCTGCTCGAATACGACCAGCGACATCAAGTTTTTGAGCTGGAGCATCCGTCCCGATACCGAAACTTCCATCCACGTGGTTTTTTTCATCACCCGACAGGTGTAAACCCCACTTGACACCTGTATCACTACCTGCATAACTGCCATGAAAGAGGAATCCGTTTGTAATAGTACCACCGTCTCGGTCGATGTGTCCATGTACAGCATAGGCATTTGTCACAGTTCCTGCATCAATCTCAACTTCTGACCTAATGCCCATCATTGTAGCGGTTGTATTCGTAGACCCAGTGTCCTTGAGAGCTTTAAACTCACCTGCAGTGACATTGGTGTTTGTCCCGTTAGCGGAATCTTGTGCAATTACATTAACACCTCTTAATGCACTACACTGCCCCGAAGTATGATCTGAACGCGCGTAAAAGTATCCAGAGTAACAAATATCACTATCACCCGAGTGACGAACATCTGAATATACACCGTATATGCGATGTTCTTGAGATGTGTCTCCACCGGTCGCAGAACTATCTAGGTCGATATATATACCTGCATTTGTTTTGTCACCAGTATATGTATCAGCACCTGAATAGTTTGCGTCGATAATTAGAGCGTGTGTACCAGATGTTGCATTCGTGTCAGTGTGTGTGATTCTCATTGTATGTACAGAAGTGGTTGACGCGGAGACATGTAAAGGACTTGCTGGAGCATCCGTCCCGATACCGACGCGGTTAGCACTCACATCTACAAATAGAGTATCCGTGTCGAACGCTACGTCACCACTGAATGTCGCCCCTCCAAACGTTGTGGGTGTTATATTCGCACTCCCGTCAAATGAAACACCACCAATGGTCCTGGCGGTTTCTAGACTTGTGGCTGTACTAGCATTTCCACTGAGAGCACCGGTAAACGTAGTCGCCGTGACACCTCCACTCACATCCAAACTATTCCAGTACCCTTTCGCCCACCGTGTATTCTGTGAAGTGAATATCGCCCCCCAACCGTCTTCATTCTTTATAAGGAGACCACCACCATTCCCACCTACAAATGTAGAAGAAGGGTCGTATGTGCCTGTCCCGTATTCCGTATCTGGGTAGAAGTTCTCGTCAAAAGCGAGAATGCCATTCTTATCGGTGTAGTAAGTGCTGCTGTTTTCGGTATTCTCGAAATACACAGCCTTCACACCACCAGTGCTATCACCCACCGTAGCATTCGATATTTTGCTAGCGTCAATCGTTCCAGCTGTCAAGTTTCCAGAAACGATAAAATTTGCGTTTGTAACCTCGATATCTCTCGTCCCATCACCACCATTAAAACGCATACGCTCTACATCACCACCACCAGAAGACGTACCAGTGGCAATCACTACGTCACCATTCGGTGTGCGATTACATAACATAGGGTAAGATGCATCCAGGGTTTTATTGAATCGCAAAAAAAACCTGGAGGCTTCTGAATCAGATGTCTCATTTGCATGGTATACGAGACCTTGTCCTCTCAATTGTATGTCACCGTCCACGTCCAGTTTATACGCGGGTGTGTCTGTCCCGATGCCGACCCTGCCCCCACTCTCAATGCGAACTTTCTCGGTTCCATTGGTGACCAAACGGAGGTGGTCATCTGAGGATGTACCAAACCACGGTGGGTTAGCATCCACACCTGCGTAGAGGGTCCCTGTTCCATTTGTGAGTCGGAGCATTTCACCACCAGCACTTTTACTAACTTCGAGTGGAGCACCAGGTGAAGATGTTCCTACACCCACATTCCCACCATTGGGATTTAATGAAATTGGGTAATTGGTACCCATAGTCGTAGCATCACTTGACTGAATCCATGTCGTCCAGGGAGACGCACCTACGGTACCGATATCGAGAGTGACGTTGTTATCATCTCGAACTCGTACAAGTGCATTAGATGTTCCTTCTGTACCCGTGATGGGGGGATTACCTCTAGAAGTTCCTTCCAGTGTCAAGAGACTCACTGGTGTACTGGTTCCGATCGAAACCCTTCCCTCCCCCGACCCAGTGTTATTGAGGAAGTATATGTCTTCGGAGGAAGAGACCCATTGGGTTCCAGGCACATTGAAGAGACCCGAACCATCTCCAAATATTTCATTGACCGTAACGTTCCCGGTAATTTTCGTATCCCCCTGAACCCAAAGGTCAAAGGTTTCCCCTGATGGGTTTGGGGTAGCCGTTTTGATACCGACAGCACCTGTTCCGTCCGGGGCAATTGTGAGGTTTTGATTGGTCTCAGTCGTGAATATGTTACTCGAACCAATCCCAATACCAGTTGTACCATCGTCCGAGACAAACTCCGCACCCGATGTAGCTGTGACACCAGTCACATAGAGGGGTTTACCGGTTGAATGTGTACCCGTTCTCGCACCAATTTGAACATCAATCTTGTTTTGAGGTGTGGCATTATTGAAACCAACATAATTGTTCTCTGTATCAACTATAAGATGGCTTGATCCAACCTGGAAGTCCCCATCAATGAGAGTCTTTTTGTTACTCGACATCTCTTACTAGATGGGAAGGTTTTTTTAGCCACAATGATACGTGCAGCCAACGAAGGCTGCTTTGTGGACATGGTTCACCTCGTCTGTGATGTTCCCGTCTGCGTCAAGGTACCTGATTTTGTAGGCTTTTTCAGTTTCACTCGAATCCTCCCATTGGATTTGGCCGTGTTCATCAAGGACGTTGACCATCTCTTCTCTCTGTTCATATACGAACGTATCCTTTTCGGGGTTTTCTTTCACAACTTCCATCTGGTCAATTCTATAGTGCACATCTTCGACAATTTTGCGGTTCGTTTCGGGTAAAGTCTGATACTCTTCTTCTGTTATTTTGACGTCACCGTAGCGAATCCAATAGTCAATCATTCTGGATTCTTTTCTGATTGTTCGTTTCGGTTGTGTGACTGGGTTAAAATCACAATCCATGAGTATCTTCGCGACTGTATAATTGTGTAGAATATCGTCGTCTTGTTTCATACCGTATCCAACTACATTCGATGTGGTGATGTAGTCACCCGATTCGAGTGTCCCGTTGGTGTTCACGACCCAAATAGCACCTTCACCCACCGAGTTCACGTATACACGCGTGTCACCATCTTCTTTGTGCATGTGAGAAGCAAAATTACCATAGACCTCTTTCCGAGTTTCCGGGTCTTCAGTGGTTGATAAGACACCGAAACACTTTTTGTCGTTAGATTTTGTTGACAAGGACACCAACGGTAAGGATTCGTTTATGGTTATGGCGTCTTTACCGTATGCTACACCCCCACTCATTTTGACGAACTCATTTTGGTCCGCGACGACGATTAAACCCTCCTTATCTACGAGTTGACTGGTTGGTGTATCTTTGACAAAGGTTCTGTGTTGACCGGTAAAGTTCAATTGCGCGTTATTTTGATCAAGCATTGTAGCACATAACTTAATTGTTCCACTACGAACGACGGCGAAATATAGATCATTATCGGAGGATGTCGGTGTCTGATTTTGTGCACCTATCCACCACCCATGAGTTTGAGATGTATTGTTACCAAATGTGGACTGTATGAACAAGTTTTTTCTACCCGAACCCGATGTATTTGTCATGTATCCAAGATCTTTACCATCGACACCTATCAGTAGTGAACCACCACATGCGAGTGTTTCAGTAAGTTCAGTAGTTGAGAATCTAAAACAATTTCTGGCACCTAGCGCTTGACTATCTTGGTGATGGTATCGCAGGAAACCCTTTTGTAGAAAGCTATTTTGATCACAAAAATCAATCCCGACACCGTTTCCAGTTGTCTTGAATAAATGTAATAGACCGCTATCAGTCCCAGTAGTCTTGATCTCTAATTTATTTCTCGGACTCGTCGTCCCGATGCCGACATTGCCGTTATTTTTAATTGTTAATGCACTCGTTTGTTGAGAACCCTGGTTGATACGGTTAATATGGAAACAATCATCAGTATCATCGCCGCGTATCCTCCACCCGTACATACTAGTGTTATCTGTACCGTGATGAATAAGACGAATTCCCTGCGCATAAGCATTACCACCATCACTTGCGATGGTTAGATATGTATCACTCGTTTTATTATAGGTATTACCAATTTGTAAATCCGTACTCGGACTCGTCGTCCCGATGCCAACATTTCCAGAACCTTTAATCCTCATATACTCTAAACGAGGTACAGCACTCGGATACGCTTGGGCAAATGTAAAGTTTCTGGAAGAGTCCATATTTATAGCTGAACCGGCACCAAATATGATGTCGGCACCGGCAGAACCAGTTATATCATTAGCATCAGAAACAATCAAAACGTCGTTGTCGGAACTCAGTGCCATATCCGCCCCACAGTGAATGAAACTTTGGATATCGTTTTGACCCAATAGAATGTTCCCATGAACCTCTAATTTCTGTTGAGGTGACGTCGTCCCGATGCCAACATTACCCGTTTGATTTTGAAAAACGGTATCACTACCCCCCGTGTGTATATAAAAGTGTCCATTTCCATCTTTATACAACCGTGTAGAGTTGGGACTGCTACTCGTAAGTGTAATACCATCATTGATTGTATCCCCCTTTTGACGAATTGCTAAAACACCACCACCACTGTTCACTCCTGTACCACCATCGATAGTCAACTTACATGGTGGGTCAGCCACCCCGATACCGACATTTCCACCATTTACAATCGTAAAAACTTCACCACCACTCGAGGCATCTACGGTAATACGTGGTGTTCCACCACTATTCGATTTAATCCTATGCTGGAAACCGTATGTATTCCAATTCGTTGAAGCACCTGTATAACCAGGTGTCCCTGCGATGAGATATGGTGCATCTTGATCACTAGAATACGATACTACTGGTGTTATGATTGTCCCACGTACATCTAATTTTTCAAGTGGATTCGTCGTCCCCACCCCCACCCTAGAATTGACGGTGTCCACGAAGAGGGTGTCCGTATCAAATGAAACGTTACTCCCAGAAAATTTTAGATCGGCACCATTATAGAGTATACGCGAATCATTATCATCACTGAATGGTGTCTTAAAATCTATTAAACCACCATTAGCTCCCCCAAGCTCTAAACCTCCGTAGCCACCCGTACTTTCAACTCCTATTCTCACTCCACCCGAACCTCTGACATGGAGATTATGTTCTGGATCCGTCGTCCCGATCCCGACCCTGCCCCCACTCTCAATGCGAACTTTCTCGGTTCCATTGGTGACCAAACGGAGGTGGTCATCTGAGGATGTACCGAACCATGGTGGGTTAGCATCTACACCTGCGTAGAGGGTCCCTGTAGAAGTTGCAAGTCGGAACATTTCACCACCTGCACTTTTGTTAACCTCGAGGGGTACATTTGGTGAATCCGTCCCTATACCCACATCTCCATTTTGTTGAATTGTTAAGACATCAGAATCATTTGCATTATTGACTTGGAACGATGTACCACTCGCACTCGCATCACCCGTTCGGATTCTCCAATTTAGAACTCCATCGTGATTAAATTCAATATCACTCTCACCTGTAGCGGAACTATCAAGAATGAGGAGGGCGTCACCATCACCTGTACTTGTGGATTTTACACGAATCGTTGGTTTACCGCTATCTAAAATGTCTAACTTATATTCTGGTACGGTTTTACCAATACCAACCCTTCCCTCCCCTGACCCAGTGTTATTGAGGAAGTAGATGTCCTCGGATGAGGAGACCCATTGGGTTCCACTTATGTTTGTTAAAGCAGAACCATCTCCATAAATATGCCCTGCGGTGACATTTCCAGTAATTTTTGTATCCCCCTGAACCCAAAGGTCAAAGGTTTCTCCCGATGGGTTTGGTGTAGCCGTTTTGATACCGACAGCACCTGTTCCGTCCGGGGCAATTGTGAGGTTTTGATTGGTCTCAGTCGTGAATATGTTACTCGAACCAATACCAATACCAGCTGTACCATCGTCGGAGACAAACTCCGCACCACTCGTACTTGTGACACCAGTCACATAGAGGGGTTTACCGGTTGAATGTGTACCCGTTCTCACACCGATTTGAACATCAATCTTGTTTTGGGGTGTCGCATTGTTGAAACCAACATAATTGTTATCTGTATCAACTATAAGATGGCTTGATCCAACCTGGAAGTCCCCATCAATGAGAGTCTTTTTGTTACTCGACATCTCTTACTAGATGGGAAGGTTTTTTCTTGCAAAGTGGAACACAATCCAGTTTGGAGGAAATGATAATTAATAATCGAAGTTCACACGAGAGCCACTACCCACTGCATAACTTTCAAGTTGTCCAGATGATGAAGGAGAAATGTATTCGACAAAAACATTGTAGCTACCTGCAGCTGCCATTGTTTCCGAAGGTTTGAAAGAGATGTCATCGTGATCGGTGACGACAACATTATTGTTCCATGGGTTTGCGACGGATGTACCGAAAACGGATACGGGACCTCTCGCTATATCAGCCCCGGTACTTGCGCCACCTAGGTATCCACCCGTGACTTCGAAACTCAATGTGCTTACATCAGAGTTACCCTCAACCAGTATGGCTACAACTTTCGCATGGAAGACGTGATCTGTGAATGCGAGATTTAATTCTGCATCATTCACTGTCGTACCATTTGCCAAAGTACCTTTAAATGAGTATGTTTTTTTGGTAACAGCATCTGTGTTTGTAATCAGACCCCTTTCTACGTAGAGGTGTGTACCAACATGCACATTTCCATTTATTCCGGCGCCACCATCTACTTGCAACGCACCCGTATCCGCATTTGTTGCGGGTGTTATGTTCTTGACATGTGTGACACCGTTTAGGAATGTTTTATCATTGACATTCACATTCCCTGAAACACCCAAACCACCACTTATAACGAGAGCACCGTTGGTGTGTGTAGTTGAAGAGGTACTATTTGTAATAGTCGTGACACCATCGAAATTTGCAGTGGAACCATAAAGTGCACCACTTACACCAACACCACCAGAAACTACTAGAGAACCATTCGTTTTTGATGTAGAGGAAGTTGTATTGGTGATACTTGTCACCCCATCAAAATTTGCAGTAGAACCATAGAGTGCACCAGTTACGCCAACACCACCAGCAATTGTTATACTACCAGTACTTTTACTTGTGGAAGGGGTGGTATCACTGAAACTGGCTAAATTACTGACAGTGAGGTTGTTTTGTACGAGAAGGTTTCCGAGAATGTTCACCGTGATCGCATTTGCGGTATCATCAAATATGTGATTATCTGTTATGGTGTTTTGTGTGTACCCTATAGTGAATTCATGCTCGTGGGACTCACCATCTTCACCGTGATGGATGAGTGCTATATTTTTACCTGGGTGGTTCATGATAATTCCTACATCCAGTGTGTGTACAGTATTGTTATTTGCGATACCTAGAACACGGTCTTCAATTGTGATATTTTGTGCATCTATGGTAAAAGTATTACCTTCGAGGTAAAGATTACCGTTAACTGTGAGGTCGGCATTGACAATAATTTCATCGGTACCAACTGTCAGATAGGAATCTTCTAGAAATTTGTCACCACCAATATACGGAATTCTTTGTGTCGTGAGATTCTGTGACGCCAACTTATTCGTGGCAACAAAGTTGGTCGAGTATACATTACCATCAACACCTATACCTGCTCCAGTCCCACTAAGTATTAAAGCACCTGTATTTTTACTTGTGGAAGATGTCACATCTGTGATTGTTACATTGTCAGCTTCTAAACTTTCAAAGTTTGCGTTTGCAGCGTTAACCATACCGGTTGCACCAATACCACCTTGAACGATGAGGGCACCACTTGTTTTTGTAGTTGAAACTGTTCCTGATGTTAATGTCATTGCGCCATCAAAGGTGCCCGTCGTACCATAAAGAGCACCCTCAATACCTACACCACCAGCAACTTGAAGAGCCCCGGATGTTTTACTCGCCGCACTTGTCGTATCTGTGACAGTCAAACTGTCAACTTCGGCATCTTCGAAATTCACATTTGTTGCGTGGACATTGCCACTCACACCAATTCCACCCGAGACGATAACTGCACCAGTTGTTTTTGAAGTTGTAGCGGTGATATCGGCGACATCTAATGAGCGTACCTCTGCGTCATAAAAATTGACGTTCAATGCGTGAATATTACCATCCACCGCTAAACCGGCATTTGTCCCGGATAAAATGAGTGTACCTGTACTTTTGTTTAAAGTGGGTGTAGTACCGGTCAACTCAAGAGTTGTTCCAGTTGTTGCACCCACATTGGATGTACCATGGACATCTAAATCAAAGGCGGGTGTAATTGTTTTTATACCTACTCTGTCATTGACTGCATCAACATGTAAAATATTTGTATCTATGGTGAGATTACTCGAAACATATGCGTTTCCAACGACATGGAGATTCGCAGAAGGTGAAGTTGTGTTTATACCCACACTATCTGATGTTGCATCAACGTATAATGTATTAGTGTCTACACTTAAATTGGCCGCACCCACGTTAAGAGCATCTGATATATAGGCGTCTCCAACGATGTGAAGGTTTGCGGTTGGTGTGGCTGTGTTTATGCCAACCCTATCCTGGATAGCATCAACATGGAAAGTGTCCACATCCACCGATAAATTACTTGTTACACCTATAGTACCCACGACGTCGAGAGTTTTCGAGGGTGAAAGTTTGTTAATACCGACCCTTTTCGTGGTTGCGTTAACATGTAGGGTGTTTGTATCAACGGTTAGATTCGCAGAATCTACCGTAACATCGGATGTTATGTGTACATTTCCGGAAATATCCAAGGTTGCTACAGGTGTTGAGTTACGTATACCTATTTTTCGGTCATTTTGCTTTACTGATAGTATAGATGGGATTGTTAAATCTGAACTGATATTTGTCTGACCGACTACATCTAATGCAACAGCTGGTGTAGCTTTATTGACACCGACTCGATTATTTACAGCATCGACGCGTAGTGTGTTCGTGTCGACATTGAGGTTTGAACTTATGTTTGTGTCTCCGACAATATCCAATGCCACCGTGGGTGTGGATGTATTCACACCGACACGATCTTGTACTGCATTTACGACAAGTGTGTTTGTATCAACTGTCAGGTTCGATGATATTTTACCTTCACCTACTACATCCAATGCCACTGTGGGTGTGGAGGTGTTTACACCAATGCGGTCGTTTAGGGCATCTACATGTAAAGTGTTAACATCCACGACGAGATTGGAAGACACATATGTGTTTCCTACAACATGTAGATTGGAAGATGGGGACGTGGTATTTATACCGACACTATTTTTCAACGCATCGACATATATCGAACCACCATTTACTTTGAGGTGAGAATTGACAGAAAGTTCACTGTGAACGTATGCATTACCTTCTACGTGTAAATTTGAGTTTGGTGCAGTTGTTCCGATACCCACTCGTTTAGTATCCGCCCTCACGTATAAAGTCGAATCATCGACGAAAAAATTCGAACCATTACCAATTTCTGTATCACCCTGAACATATGCTGTTCCATGGACATCTAAAGAACGCCCCGGTGTTGATGTATTAACACCGACACGGTCATTCACAGCATCAACGTATAATGTGTCTGTATCGACTGCAAGATTCGCTGAACCGATTTCGAATTCATCGGATACATAAACATTACCAGCGACGTGGAGGTCTGCTGAAGGGGTTGAGGTGTTTACACCAAGACGGTCATTCACAGCGTCAACATATAAGGTGTCTGTATCGACAGTGAGGTTCGCTGACCCCACGTCTAACTCGGATGATACGTATACATTTCCGACGACGTGTAAGTTGGCGTCGGGTGTAAGTGTATTTATACCAACACTATCTGAAACAACATCTACATGTAACGTGTCTGTGTCGACGGTCAGATTAGAAGAAACGTATGTATTACCCACAACGTGTAGGTTTGCACTCGGTGTGTCTGTATTGATACCGATACTATCATTGAGAGTGTCGACATGCAGGGTGTCTGTATCAATGGTCAGATTTGAAGAAACGAACACATTTCCAACGACATGGAGATTTGCGTCCGGGGTGGGTGTGTTTACACCGACACTATCCCTGTTTACATTTACGTATAGAGTATCTGCGTTAAATTTAGCATCCCCATTGACGGTCAAATCGGTCGAGATATATGCATTTCCCTCAACGTGGAGGTTTGAGGTTGGATTTGTCGTGTTTACACCTACATTTGATTCTGTGAGTAATCGACCATGAAGGTGAAGATCGAGGGATTCAGAAGTTTTAGCGGCAATATTTGTATCACTACCAGATGTATCGGAATATCCTAGTATGAACTTGTCATTCACTTCGTCGAATCCTATGACTACATTAGAGGTACCATCAGGTCTCGTCAGAATAAATCCCAAGTCTGTCGTCGTATCATCAGTCGTGTTACCTTTACCGATTTCAACTATGGCATCCGTAATCTGCATATTAGTCGTATTCACTTGCGTGACATCACCGGTGAAACTGATATTTCCACCAACCTCTAGGTTATCTTTGATGTAAGTGTTCCCTCTTACATAAAGTACGTTAGAACCGGTATCTTCTATAAATATATTCGAACCCACATCAAGTGTGTGAATTGGGGAAGCATTCGCAATTCCAACATTCGAAATGGTTGTAAACGCTGTTGAAGCATTATTTAATCGTAAGGTGTGAGAGGTTTGTCCAGGGTTTGTACCATATTGACTCACCAACTCAAGTGGGGGTTCTGTCAATTCCGAAGCTGCAGCACCAGACTCGGTAATCTCACCTGATTCCAAATCATACATTAGAAGTGTAATGTTGGGGTCACTGAAATCCTCCCTGAATCGAATGGGTTTGAGATACACTGCACCTGGATTAGTGGCTTCAATCGCCACGTTCGATGCATTGAAAACAACGGTATTTTCAGCCTGTTCTTCCAATGTATGTTTACCGAAACGGATCCTGGTCGAACGTTCAATTGTCGGTATATTCTTGACCATTTAATATAATGAGGCATTTTAATTTGCGTAGAGAAGACCAGCCATACCATTTTCGATGCGAAGAATATTATAGTTGACTGCATATATGGGGTGATTTATGGGCATAGTTTCACTCATGATTTTGGCTGATGTGAGACGGCTGAAGTTTAGTGTTCCTGTGGGTTGGAGAGAACTTGTGGAAAGACAGAAGCAGTACAAAAAGAAATCGGGGGACGTTACGAAGTTTGTGTGGTAGTAGTTAGTGACATCTATAAAGTGAGGTTTGCCCCATTTATAATTTGCAACGTCGAGACCGTTGATGTTTAACTTCACCTTGTTTGTAGGGGAGGTGAGAGCACCATCAGTGGTTGTATCCGAAGAGGCAAGATATTTCACGGGGTGGTTGAATGTGAGATCTTGTATGACCGCACCCGAGGCGAGATTCTTTTGAACTTGGGTGATGAGAAGGTCGTGTTTACGCGTCGCAATGTTACCTCTCTCTTCGTTATCGAGGTAGAAATAGTTGGCGTAACACTCGATGTTATAATTGGAAGCTGTCGTCGCCCAATGGATACGAATTTCGACATTGTGATAGTTGAGAGCCACAAGGGGAAGAGCGCACTGGGGTCCTTCACAGAAGAAAAAACGCAAGGGGTAGAAAAAGGAGCGGGCGCTCACACCTGGGTGTGTACCGTTAGAACTCTTAGAAACATTCTGAGCGAATGTATCGATGGCAATCTTCTCCGTGAAAATGGCATCTTGTGTATCTACGAGGGAACCACCAATATAGAGTTCAACGTGGTCGATGATTGTATCCCAACGCTGAACATCGAGGGCTTGTGTGGTATCATCAAGTGTAAAATATACATAACTAAGAAGGTCTCCAGAACGTTCAAATTGAACACTGGACATTGAATTGTTTTTCACCGCTCCATGGATTGTTTGCTTTTCGATGGATTGTGAAAAATTAGCATGTCTTTTGAATGTTGAACTGAAGAACGAAATTTCAGGGTCACCCACGATATATTCATCCTGGGCGCCTATCGCAATCAATTGAACAATGCCTGCAGACATGGTAATACTACTTTAAGGGGAGAAAATTACAAATTGGGTTTTCTACACACGAAACGAATGATTAGATGATTCGGGTCATTGTCCCCATTGGGGGTGAGGAGGTTTCCATCCTGATCAAATATTTTTACTGTAAAACGACTAATTTGTCTAATTGGGTCAATGTATTGGGTAACAACCGGATAATCATCTTGGAACAACTGAACATGGTCAGAATTTCCATGGTCAATAGCAGTGGAAACGAGACTCGCGAAGCAACCATTAACCTTGGATAATCCCGACTGCCCATCGTACACATTACTCGCTCTAGTGTTGAAATTGGAATCAAGTTCTTCGATAGAAATGTAATAGTGTTCTGTCGTATCTAACGTGTGAATGTGGGCTCCGATGAGCCTGGCCTGAACCACATTTCTAATTGGTTGATTTAAGTAGCAGGTGAATGCATTCGAACTACCCTGACCGATGGTATCAATTGTGATGGTGTGGTACTCATAGTTGAGATCGGGAATTGTCTCTGTAGGGGAAGTAATGAGAGCCATTTATAGTTAGCTTAGATTAAAGATCCACCGATTCCATCCTCGATCGCATAGCCAGCGTGATCGGCGACGAGTTTCTGAGCACCACAAAGACCACCGGGGGTAAGACCCATGCTGTAGGCATCATCTTCCTTACCCGATCCAGCGGTACAGTCGAGACTGGGCTTGAGATCGAAAATGGATGCATCCGAGACGGTCTTGATCTTGATTGGCCTGGGTTGGTACGCACTGATGTTACGGGTGAGTGCGAGGGCGACGATTAACAGGATCATAACAATAATGGAAGTCACCGCATTACGGTTCGCTTGATTCAACTTGAACATTTATTATAAGTATACATTTTTTTAAAGTGCGTTAAAGATATTTTTTTTAGTTTCTACATAGAGAGTAGATGGACGAAGAAATAATTCTCGACCGAGGAAATACTACTGTGATGAAGTTAGATGCTGATGAGCAGGCACTCATGGATGAGATTGAGATATCTGCACCTCGTCCCAAGCCGGTTCCTCGTCCAGTACACCGACAGGCTCCTCCCCAGATGCCACGACAGGAGGCGATGGATGCTTTTGTGAATCCCAATAAACAATCAGCCCCCACTCAACCTCAGCAGGATGAAGAGATTGACTATGGTGAAAATGAAGAGACTTTCTTTGATGATGAACCTATGAATGCCCCTGGTTCTCAAGAAGAGCAGCCTTCGAAGGGGTATACATCGATCGATGAGGAAAAGGCGGATCTGATTAACAAGTTGGGGCGTCTCGAGAAGAAGGGTTTCGCAGTAAACAAGAGACTCACAGCCTATTCGAACATCGAGGAACTACGATCAGAGGTGAAGCGTATCACATATAGCATAGATGTAGAGCAGTCGGTACGCTTTTCGAGGCGAATGTTGGTTGCCTGTGTGACTGGTCTGGAGTTCCTCAATAAGCGTTACAACCCCTTTGAAATTCAGCTAGAGGGGTGGTCCGAGTCCGTTATGGAGAATGTTGACGACTATGATGGTGTCTTTGAAGAGTTGTATGTCAAGTACCGCTCAAAGGTCAGTGTCGCCCCAGAGGTGAAGTTGATCATGATGTTGGGTGGTTCGGCGATGATGTTCCACCTCACGAATAGTATGTTCAAATCGGTCATGCCCAACATGAACGATGTTATCAAACAGAACCCCGATCTCGTAAAGAACATGATGTCCGCTGTTCAGAATACGACCAGGAACACGGATGGCCCAGCTGACAACGCCCCTGTGGGTGGTACAGGTAACTATGAGATGCAGGGCCCAGGTGTCGACATCTCGAGTCTCATGGGTGGTATCATGATGCCTCCTCCACCCCCAATGAACACGACCATGCCCGGTCCCACCAATGAGAGTATCGCCGATGAAGATGATGTTTCGGATATTATTTCTGTTTCAGGAGACTCCACTGGTGGTGAAGTCAAGGAGGTGAACGTCGGTGGTGGCACAAAAGCGAAGCGTACTCGACGAAAGAAGAAGACGGAAATTAATCTCTAAATATATATAAATGATAGCGTATTGTCCGCTAGAGGAACTGGATCCTCCCAGTCGACGTCAGAATGTCGTCGAGGAACCCGAGGCCAAAGAGGTTAAACCTCAGGTCGGACTCGAAGAAACTGAGATGAATTACGTCGTCATGGCTTTCATTGTCGGCGTAATTGTGTTAGCCGTCTCTGATTCCATCAGGGCATAAATGTGTTAAGTCTACTTAGAGGTTTTCCCTCTTCGTAAAGTTAATTTCCGAATAATATTCCAGCCAAACCATCCTTGATTCTTAAAACATTGTAATTGACAGCATAGACATATAATGAGTCACTCGACCTACTTGGTGCGACATCTACACCACGAATTATCAGTTTCGCATTATCAAGACGACTGAAGTTGCACGAACCCGATGGGTTGTATTGAGATGCGTTCATACAGAAATGGTATGCGAAATAGCGTGTATAGAATAGCATATTTCTCGTGACATCATAGTCCGATACACCGTATTCCGATTTATAGTAATTTTGGATCGTGTGAAAGTAGACAGGGTTCATATTTTCCAATAAAGGTGTACCATTTACATGAAGATCAGCCCCTGAAAATGTAAAATAATCATCAGTGTATGTACTCGTAGTTGAATCAAATCCAAAAAATATGGATTTCACTGGATGATTAAATGAACTTAAATCAATTGTATTGTATCCATCATCTTGGTTCAATTGATGTTCGATACGCTGAACTTGTGTGATTACAAAATCTACCGAACGTCTCGAAATACTCTCTCGTTCTTCTTTATCAAGGAAAATGTAGTTTCCATACACTTCGTATTTTTTCTGTGTCTCCGTCAAACCGTCGAGACTCGTTTGATCTAGTGTGATTTTTATCTCCACCTGATGACTTTGAAGTGCTACGAGGGGTAAGAATGCTTTATGATTACAGAAGAAGAACTGAAGAGGTAAGAATCCAGAATTCTTAGAATTTGTTTTATTGTTTAGTTCTCTAGATTTACTGTATGTGTCGGCAAGATAGTTTGGCCATATGTCAGCGTAGTAATCGAAATGTTGGGAATCTATTTTTTGTCCACCGACATATAAATCGATCGTGGATTTAAAAAACATATCCATCAGTTTATCGGAACCTTGAAACCACACAGCATTAATCACATCTCCAAGAACTGGTATTGTTATAGATACATCATTTTCGTTCATTGTTTTGATGAGTTTAGGTGTTTGTGAAAAATTTGTATGCCTCATGAACTTTGTTCGAAAAAATGAATGCCCTTCATTACTCGTGAGATAAACATCTTGAACACCCTTGGAAACAAGTTGTATCAATGCACCAGACATTTAATAATTGTTCAGATTTAAAAATAGGCATTTTCCCTGAGGAAAGTCATTCTTCTTTTCTTCTACAAACTTTCCGTGAATTTTGAAACCACCTTGACGGTACACTTTCATTCTCTTGTAGTACATCGCTGTAAACACTGACCAAGGATCATGCACATCATATATATGTGGTTCGTTCTTCTTCCCTTTCGTTTCTCTCATGATTCTTCCAATACTTTGAGTGATGTCCGATTTTGGACTGGCCAGGATGACCGTATCGAGAGTTGGGATGTCAAGACCTTCATGAGCTTGACTGAAAGTCGCAAAGATGATCTTCTTCTTTGAAGATTCCTGAAGTGCCACCTCTTTCATACCACCCATGTAGAGACCAGATGTCTTGGGAAAACATTGGTGTAAAAGTTCACAATGTTGACGACGGTCACTGAGGACAAGGAGTTGTCTCGTACCAGCTGAAGCCTTTTTCACCAATTCCACTAACATCTTATTTCTTTGACGATCCTCGACAAGTTGTGTGATCATATTGGGCATAGAAATCTTCCCGTTTCGCATGGAGGGTGGTGGATTTCTATAGTTTGCTGAATCGAAAGTCACTGGAAACACCTCCACCTGTTCTTGATTTTTCCTTTCGACCGCGAAGAATGTGGGACCCATGAACCAGTGGAGCACCTTGGTGAGACCATCCTTCCTTTCAGGTGTTGCCGAAAGTCCAAAGATGTGTCGGGGACACACTTTAAAAAGACTCTGACTAAACACCTTTGCACAAATGTGATGGGCTTCATCTACGATGAGTGTACCCACAGTGTCAAAGTCGGTGAACGAGTACTCTTTGAGGGAAAGGGATTGAAGCATCGCGATGACAAAGTCACAGTCAACCTCTTTCTTATTCTGTTGAACAACCCCAATCGTAGCACCTGGACAGAATTGTTGAATGCGTTCACGCCACTGATCAGCTAGAAACTGCTTGTGTACGACAATCATCGTACGGTATCCCAACTTACAAGCTATTGCCAAGGATACCGTCGTCTTCCCGAAGCCGCATGGTAAAGAAAGGACACCATGACCTGCTTTAATTGCAGCTGCCATTGCTTCGTTCTGATGTGTAGCGTCTCGGAGTTGTCCAGCAAACTTTGCCTTGATTCGAGTTGGTTCAGGTCTTCGATCCTCCTTAGGTTCTCCAAGTTTAGTAGTTCCATAGAATCGGGGAACGCAGACTCCATTCTTAGTTGGTCGGAAAACTTTGAAAGGCGGTGGAGGAAATCCAAAGTCCCCATTGACGATAGGTCTTACCGTAAGTTCTTTTTTAATTTCCTGGAGTGGACCCTCACTCACTAGATACCCAGTTCGAGTGAGTGTAGTCATACTTATTTAAAGAGTAAAAACTTTAAATGAGTACAAGATGCCTGTCGTCGACGTTGAAGAGAATATTAAGAAGATTGAGATGAACCTCGAGCAGATGACCCAGGAGATTTTCCGTCTCCAAGGTATGCTCCAGACTTTCCGTGGTTTCCAGAAGGGTGGTCTCAAGACCATTGATCTCCCCAATGATCCCAACCAGACTCAGGAGAGTGCGGAACAGCCGGAGAGCATCCAAGAGAAGCCCGAGTGATTTTCTATATTCCAAGCCCCTTTGAAGGCTACCTCAATTTCCACATCATCACCCTTTACAAGAGTTTGCACAGGACGTCCTTGTACGTCACACATCACCCTCCTGTAACGGAATGGAACTTTCAACTTGAGCACTTTACCGTCTAGGGGGTCATCTACATTATCATGGAGAAGGGCAGACCTTTTGGAATCATGTATTTTACTGATGACGTCTACAGAATGTTCCGGGATGTTGACACGGATATATTTTTTGTTGTTGAAATCGTACATAGGTTCATAAATGACAGCTCTGAACTTCATTGATTTCTATTACGATACACTAAGACTATAACTATAAGTAATACGATGGTGAACACTGTCACTTGTGAAAGAAGGATGGGTCGTAGAGGTTCTCTGGTCCCAAAATATTCATGACTGAGAGTCCTAGAAACCTCAATACCCGCCTCTATACTCGAGTAAGGTGTGTGTCGAGGAGACATCATACCACACATGGCCACCTTGGAACACTCCCCGAAAAATGGGAGTTGTCCATTAAGGCTGAGAACACCCGAAGATTGAGAGAACTCCCACTTCTCCCCATTCCACTCAGCACCCCAACCTATGCGTACTTCACTGGGATCGGAAACACCTAACTGTTTCACAACTTCAACCTTCAGTGTTTCTGGATCCGTAGAAAGTATTTCATCGGTAAGGTGGCAGATGACACACGAAATTGTATTTGTTCCATACAAAAGTTTGGGTTGAAGATTCCATTTGGTGGTTGCAGCGACTTCAAGATCCGATTTAATGTATGGAACCTTGTCATAATCCAAAAGAACATTGATTGCCCCATAGGTACTATCCCTAACAGTATTAACAGCATCTTTACCCCAGTTGTCTCCCATCAGCTTGAAAGCTGGACTATTGTCAAGACATAGGAAAAGCATACCGTCATCAATGACAGTTCCATTTGAAAAACTTGCGCGGAATGTGTCTTCACCGTACTCAACTTCATTCAACTCTGTCCCGAATACAAAGTTTACACCAACATTGAGGAGTGCTTCTTCCATCGCATCACACATGACTTTACCAGAAACCCTCTGTGTACAGGGTTGCGAGAGTGCGACATGATTCAAATTTTGTACAAATTCATATGCAGTCATGACATCCCAAGTAACACCGTCCATGATAAGTGGAAGATGTTCGATACAAGCTTGGCCACTTTCCGTTAAAGTTCCAACAGCATTTTTCAGAGAAATGGTCCTGTACTTTTTTGGTTGTGTGAGTACTCTCGAAAAAAGTGAGATGAGTGTACCATAATCCCCTGGTTTCAGAGAACGGAGTACATAGTTTACATGTTCACCATTATCCTTTGGTCGAAACATTTCGTCCCAAGAAATACCCATCTCTTTGAAAAGTGATTGTGTATTGATGAATGCTCTGTCGAAAACGATCCTGTGTGCGTGGAGGTCGCGAGTCTCCATATCGGGTTCCCACCAAGAACCGCCTGCTGAAACCTTTCGATCGTAGATTGTGACATCGTGTTCACCCGTTCGACAGATTTCCCATGCGAGGGACATACCTGTTGGACCTGCTCCAACTATATGAATCTTCATTCTACTTTTATATCACAAATTAAATCAGACCAGTCTTTTTGCGCTCCGCGGGAGTTTTCAAACCGTACATCACGGCTACGAAAATCACAGTCGATAGGAGTGCGTACTCGATATCCTTGGTCGCACTGAATGCGATAAGCATAAGTGATACGAATCTGAACACTTTATTATCGAACAGCACCTTGAGTCTCTTTGGTATTTCGATGGCATTACCAGCGAACAGACCCTGATACAAGATGATAAGCGAAAAGAATACAGGTTGGGTGTTTACGAACAACTCTGCTGGTCTAGTCACAGGTGAAAATAGATTAGCAACTTGTTTCATTTATAATAAATTAAGAAAATAAAAAACATTTGTAGAAAGTAGAATGTTATGTGTTGCTCAACATGTACCAGTCAATGTTTCAAATAGGAAGTTGAAAACCTGGAAGTTTGCTGGTAAGTTTCTATGGAAGAACGCCACTGTACAAAACAAATCAGAACTTGGTCGTTGGACAAAGGGTGAACTTCTCGAACTTGGGCCAACCTTTGTAAAATTAGGTCAAATCGCTTCGACGAGAGCGGATCTCTATCCACCAGAATTTACAAAGGAGTTGGAATCATTACAAGATGAAGTCCCTCCCGTGGAATTCGATACCATTGTAGATTACGATATTTTCAAGGAATTTGACCCTGTACCATTTAAATCGGCGAGTATCGGTCAAGTCCACATGGCTGTACTCCAAAACGGTCAAAAAGTTGTTGTAAAAATAAAACGTCCAGGAATCCTGGATATCATGAAAGAAGATACAGACAACATACGAGGTATCGTACAGGTACTTGAACGTGTGGGTATCGACACTGGGAATAGTTCAGGGAGAGTTCTTGACGAGTCTATAGAGTATCTCCTAGGAGAGGCTGACTACAAACAGGAGATTGATAACGCCATAAAGTTTCGAAAGAGTATGAAAGAAGTTGATTGGGTAAAGGTTCCTAGGGTCTATAAAAAGTATTCGAATGATGAGATGATTGTCATGGAGTATGTCCCATCGACAAAGTTGACTGAGATTACAGATAAGAGAGTGAACAAGAAGAAGATTTGTGAAGCTCTGATAAACTCATATGTTATTCAAACTATGGACAATGGTCTTTTCCACGCTGACCCACACCCTGGTAACCTTGGTTTCTCGTCAAAGGGGAAACTTGTATTTTATGACTTCGGTCTACTTGTACCATTATCAGAAGAACTCCGAGATGGGTTCACAAAATTGTTTGGTTTCATAATCATGAGAGATACCGCTGGTATAGTTGATACCCTGGTTAAGTTGGGTGTGATCGTTCCAACCTCTTCTGATGTTTCCGATATCGAATTGTTCTTCGAGACTATACTAGGATATCTGGAAACCCTCGACGGTTCTGGAATCGTGAATGATGATCTCGCTGCACAACTTGCCGTTGAGAAACCATTCGTCGTACCCAGTAGTTTCGTGTACCTTGCCAAAGCCTTCTCCACGATTGAAGGTATTTGTCTCAAACTGGATCCAGATTTCAACTACTTCACTTATCTGGAACCTCTCATCCAACAACAAATTATAGAGTCTGTGGATGTCGGAGACATATTTATGAAGACAACCGAGATACCCGGGACAATCAGTAAGATAAATACAGCCGTGTCAGGTCTCCAGAAGTCTAGGGGGTCTATGAAACGATCGATGGTCAAAACACAACAAGAAATTAGGCTCGTCCAATACAGCGTGGTGTGTGCTCTATTGGCTGAGAGATTTGGGGACAATCCACCCCTGGCGATGTTTTTTGTTTTTTGCACCCTATGGTTTACTTTTCGTAAAAGTCGATAGACTTCTTACCACTCTTCTTGGGTTTGTCATCCTTCTTGACCAACTTGTTATGCTCCTCGAAGTACCCCTTCAAACGACTCTGTTCATCACGGAAAATATCAGAGAACTTCTCTTTGATCTTTTCCACATCAGTGTCACGCTCCTTCTGGATCTTCTTACTCAGCCTCTTGAACCCCTTGTTCCTCTTCTCGGCAGCGAATACAGTCATTGTGTTTGTAATGGCAAGCATTTACTTTGTGTCGACATTTAATTTTAAGCGTTTCAACTTCTCCTGAAACTCGCGGCGCTCACCGGGAGATTCAATCTCCTTCCCTGTGGCGATAGCCTCAATCTCCGGACCAGTCAACTGCATCGCATTCACTCTGAAGTCCATGAACGCCTCCATTGTGATTGGGACGAGGGGTTTCACCAAGTCGAAGATGGCTGTGGCATAGTCTCGAATTTCCTGTTGAGCATGAGCATCCATACGGAGATGGAGGTAGTGGAGGAGGTTATGTAGGTTAATTTTCCAGTAAAATTCAGTATAGGTCGATTGGGGGAGGGTACCACGAGCCTGTTCACGACAGGCGCCATTCTCCAAGAGTTCCTCATAGACATCAAAGGATTGACTCAGCTGTTCAGCTACTTTATTGTCTAGGTCACCATTGAGTTCCACAACACCTTCAGAACCCTGATGATTCACCTGGGATTGCCCCCTGTAGGTATCGGGTTCATAGTACTCCTTGGGAACCACCGAGTACCGAGCGGAGAGTTCGTTTACACTGGCGGTGCGATGACGAAGGTGTTGTCGGGCAATGTAGATGGGCATCTTGATGTGAAACTTGAAGTCGACCATTTCAAAAGGGGTTGTGTGCCAATGGCGTAAGAGGTAACGAATGAGACCACGATCTCCGCGAGAGGTTTTGGTACCGTCACCGTATGATACGCGCGCTGATTGGACAATGGACGAATCCAAGTCTTTCTGAGGCATGTGATCCACGAGACGAACGAATCCATGATCGAGAACTTTTTGCATTATACATATCTATCCGTTCAAATCTTTAATAATCACAACTATCATCAAATGGAACTTCTCCACAAAAGTCGTACAGCTCATAAAGCTTCTCTTGGGTCTTTTCGAGTTCAATCCTTGTGTCATTCATGGCATCCATGGCTTCATCCACGAGTTCTATAAAGGTGTCAAGTTCATCAAGGGCAACACGATGTGTGTTCCGATTCAACTTCCTCGAGTGGAACGCGGACTTGAGACGTTTGTTACTTTTGATAACCTTGTCGATGTTGGGCTTGTTGGGGGTAGCGGACATGCGGATGGAGAGAGACATTTTTCTACTTTAGTTCTCTGATCAATTCACTTAGGTCTCGATAGTACCTCTTTAGATCTTTCATAAACCTCTTATTGTTTTCAAGAACTTCACATTCAACTTTGTTCAAATAAATCCATGCCAGGTTTGACTTTGAATACTTTGTCATTTTTTGATTTTCATTTGGTTTTCGAGCCACCAACTTTGTGGATTTCTTCTTTTTAGAAGCTGGTAGAACTTCAACCCTATTGACAAAAGAGAGTGCCTGCATAACCGTGTCTGCGAGGTCATCCTTCTTCTTAGATTTTAGGAATACATCTAACCAGTGTGCGTTCGTAGTACCAGTGCGAATAAACTCTTCACACCTTTGGATGGCAACCTTCTTCCTCTTGTTATATTGTGCCTTCCCAGGGCCGGCGACATCTGGAATCTTGTGGCGTGCATCATAGAGGATCGTCTCAGCCTTGGGACATCTGATGATGAAATAGGCATGGAGAAAATGCATCACAGAAACCATCTTCTTGTTACGATCTGGTTGTTTTTCTATGAGAATTGTGTCAGCGGTAAGTACCCAAGGTCGGGCATCGAGGTGGTTACGGAGCGACACATAAACACCGTCCGCATGTTGTGGTGGAATACCATCAACATCCCATTGCCTCACAAGGTTCCCAGATTTGTCATCAAGAAGACATAGTGCTAAATTCTTTGTACCAACGTCGATCGAGAGAATCATTGGTATAAAGGATTAAAATCTCTTTAACTTAATAAGATGGGTGTTTTCGATCTAAACGAGCAGTCACCAATTAGAATCGAAACGTTTATGGGTTCGAACATCTACTACATCGATGATTTTTACAAACATCCACATCTAATTTTGAAACTTCTTGGCACTATCCCAGCGAAGGTTCATCATCCCGGGAGGGACTTGAAGTTTGAAAGTAAGAATGGACTTTACTTTGAAGACAGGAGACATACGAGTAAGTTTTTGGAAATGGAAAAGGTGACTTCATATTTATCGAAAATTTGTGGATCAACACTTGATCAAGATCCTAAAATGTTACTTTCCAACAAAACACGATTTTATCCTAACAACTTTAACGATTACAAAAATAACTTCTGGCATCCACACACTGATCCGGGATACACTGCACTTATATATTTAAACAAAGGTGACTCTGAATGTGGTACCAACTTATACAAGGAAGTTCTCCCGGATACAGAAAATCAACATGGTGAACATGTCGTTCCTTGGAGATCGAAATCAAAATGGGAAATTATTAAAACACTTGAACCAAAATTTAATAGATGCGTTCTGTTCGATGGGAGTTACTTCCCACACGGAATGCATATACCAAATGAAAGGTATTTTGGAAATGAATATAGATTGAATCAGGTTGTATTCTTTAAAAATTAACGCCCTTTACCAGCACTCTTGACTGCATTTTGACCCGCGGGGGACATCGCGAACGCCGCGGCTCCAACAATAAGAACACAGCATACTGAGGCGGAGGCAATTGAAGGCATCGAACCACCTTGGAAGGCGCTGCCAATACCCGAACCGATACCTTCACCGGCATCACCAATACCCCCACCAACACCACCAATGGAACCGTCGGCATCCTTACCACCGACGGCGGTGCCAACGCCCTCACCCAGACCCCTCGCAACATCACCAACAGCTTCACCGGCACCTTGAGTCTTTTGTTCAGTCTGAGACGAAAGATTGTCACGAAGTTTTTGGGCGTTTTTATCTTCATTGATGATCTCGGTGATCTTCTCACCGATCTGTTCAGCAACAAACTTAATTACCATGTCTTGACCAATCTTACAGGGTTTAGCCATAACACACGTCTTCACGAGCTCCACAGGTGGGGGAACCTTGAGTTTTTCATAGACACCAATACCACATGGGTCGATGACAAGATTCTTTGTTACGAGCTTCTGGTTCAAAACAACCTTTGCCTGAAGTTTATTAATGGTTTCGTTTGTGATACTTTTGCTTAATTTGTTGGTGATACTCGTTTTCGCTTTATTCACCTGTTCAGAGTTGTTTCCACCAAAAGGATTACCAAATCCTGTCTCTTGTTTAGCCTTGTTTTCAGCCGTCTTTTCAAGATCAGCCATGATATCATTCACGAGTTTCTGACTGTCTTTACTTTTGAACTTTTGTAAGACCTTGATATCGGCATTGATTTTCTGACTGATGTCGAGATTACAATAAGCTGTAATACCACTGACAGTCATGTCTTGAACTGCAATCACGGAAGCCGCTACAGCATTCTCACTTTTGTTCAGGACGTTGAAAGTGGTGTCATTGACAACACTCGTTTCAATCATGGTTTCGGATTTGGATTTGGATTTACCTCCTCCCATGGTTTTACATTCTGCTGAGAAAAAAATGTATATTAAATTATAATGAAGAACCTTAACAAAGGTATTTTGCTTGTCGCTATTGTTGTCGTCGCCATATGGATGGTCATGAAATATATGGAAGGTCGTAAGCTCAGGGAAAATTATGAGATGAACAAGGATGGTTTGTTGGATTATATTGAGAAGAGTGACCAACTTAATGCCACGTTCGTCATGACAAACGTGGCCAAGCTGACGAAAGATGATGATTTCATAATGAAAGCGTACGACTGGGCTAAGGTTGATGATCGTAACAACCTCTATGAGTTCGTCAAGTCTTTGTAAAAAAATGTCAGTAGACAATAAAGTATGAATCGAATTATACTCGTTCTAGTTGTTTTAGCAATTGTACTCTGGATATATTTTAACAATCGCCAGGGAACGGAATTGTACAATCCTAAGAAGGTTGAATTAATCGAATATATAACAAGTGACGACTTTGACCCCGATACATTCAAAAAGAAAATGTCTGAAATGACCAATGATAAAGAATCGATTCTGATTGCTTATACATTCGCAAAGGCGCGTGACTATGATGGACTTTTTGAGTTTGTCGATAATTTTTTCTCGGAACTATAATAAATGAACAACTATCTTCTCGTAGTTTTAGCAATTCTGATAGTTCTCGTGGGGATGAGGCGTATTGAGGGAATGAAGATGGAAGAAAAGAAAAAAAAGATCACCGCCCTTAAAAAGTTTATGTGAGTCATTCTGTTATTAAAAAAGTAACCCGTTAATAACAAAATGGAGTTTAGTGTTTGGGGATTTCCAGTTTTGAAGTTCAACTTTGAAAATCCTGAGAAGGCACTCGAAGATATTTTGAAATATGCCAACGAAGAACGTTTGAATGAAATGTCAGATGAATGGAATGCGAAGTGTAAGTCTACGGCGATGAGCAGAGATCTCGACACCATGAAACATATTCATCATGAACTTGAAAATATTCTAAAAAAACTTTCAGACCATTTTCAGATACCCCTAGAAAAAATGTCGTTTAAGGGTTGTAAACATCCTGAGTGTTTCGGTGACTACTGGGTGAATCAATATACAAAAGGTGACCAACAGGATGTACATTATCATATGAATCCCGAATTTGGCGACCCACCTCTATTCAGTTTCACATATTTCGCTAAATATGACCCTGAAAAGGATGCCAAGTTTTATTTCTTCAATCCTTCACCAGCTCCGGATCTTTACAAAGATTTTATCGATACTCGTCCAGAATTTAAATTGCGTAAAGAACTTGATATCCAAGAAGGTGATATAATTATATTTCCATCCTACATGCTTCATGGTGTTGATGAACAGGTTCGAGATGAACCACGAATAACTCTATCTGGAAACATTTACCGTTAATCAAAAAAATAAGACAATAGATATCTTTCTCCACCTGTGACTGGGGTTATACCATGAAACAGTTTACCACCCCTAAACATTACCATATCCCCTTGTTCATATTTCATCACAGGTAATACTTTTCCATCCATATACTTTCCACGATCAGTATTTTCCATAAAGTCTAGACCATCTTTATCGAACTTCCTAGACGTCTTTTCGTCGAACACATACAACTTCCCCCCTTCAAAGCCCTTCGTATCAGACAGCAGGACACTCATGGTAACCGCACATTCGTCGAAATGGATTGGAACACCAGTTCGATCTTCTGGGTTGTATCGTCTCAGGAAGATGTATCCCACTTTCAGGTGGTCTTGGTTTGGTAGGTGTTTACGATAGAGGTCCATCGAGAGGTCATAGAGTTCTTTATTTTTCACTTCATTTTCTGTGAATATATCAATTTGGTGTTCAGGCTGACCATCAATCGTATCAAGTTTATCGTTGATGAACTTGTATTTATTCGCAACTTTTATGACATGTTCACATTCTTGTTTGGAAAATACTTTTTTATGAACAACTTCTTTTGATTTTCGTTTCACGATGACCCAAATTACCAATAGGGTTAGGAGTACATAGATCACCCACATCTGACTTCTGTTCAGAAAAAATATTTCTATAAAATAAGATGTATGTATACGCTTCAGGCTGGTATGAACCTGAGGGACATCGACAATATGACACACATCGAGGGAATTGTCACGGTCGCAAGAATAACCGCGATGGTGATACGATGATGATTCGTAGACACAAGGGAAGTCGTCGTTCCAAGAGGTACCACTGTGTATGGACAGATACCGATTCAAGTGGTCGATTTAATGCTTCTGGTCAATCAGGGGTGGGTGACACAAGGGACCATATCCGGTATGGTGGTTCAAATGACAAATCGAGTCACCACCCATGTAAGGGTTTGGGATCTGCTTATATGTATCAACCGGGTAGCTCAACTTTCCCGGGTGCTCATTTTGGTTTTAAGTGCTCTGTTTCTGATTCTAAGGTAGCGGGTTTATTAAGTAGTAATAGTGGTCATATAAATTCAGCTGGAGCCACTGATTCTAACAACGTTAGGAAAACTATCAAAGATCAACTTCTCTTCGGTGGTACATTTCGACAGGGTACTGCTGGAACGGGGTACTGTCTCAGGAAGGAAAATCTCGCCAAGAAGATTGGTAATGAGACTTGTTTTCAATTAGTATCCAGGCGCGTCAATGAACCTACAGCGAACCAAAAAGCTCGCGAATATTGTGCAACTTCAGCGGGAAGAAAGGATCCCAAATGTAAATGCTTGAATGTTGCCGGTTCCACCTTTTTACGTGATTGTAAAGCAAATCCATCTTGGGCTGGATGTAATGAGGTGAATGCTGGTATTAAATCCTTTGAGAATGCTGGACTGAAATCTGCCACAGGTTTGTTTGGTAATGCAGATTGTATTGTACCAGGAATATGCTCAGGTGATGTGTACAAACCTCTTTCTAATGTTCCAGCTTGTGCGAACAAAAACGCTATTTGTAACCAGGTTATGAAATTAGATAACGTAAAATCTTTCGCGGGTGTAAAGGCGACACAGGGGTGTAATATTAACTTTGAGGCTGAACAAAACAAGCGTGATCGTGAAAAGCGTGAATCCGCCGCTGCTGCCGCTGCTGCTGCCAAGAAAAAGAGGGACGCTGCAGCTGCTGCTGCCAAGAGGAAGAGGGACGCTGATGCCAAGAAAAAGAGGGACGCTGCTGCTGCTGCCAAGAGGAAGAGGGACGCCGCTGCTAAGAAGAAGAGGGACGCCGCTGCCAAGAAGAAGAGGGACGCCGCTGCCAGGAAGAAGGCACCCTCACCCGCGTCTGCATCTAAGAAAGCCCCCGCGGCTTCCCGCACCCCCTCTGGATCTCCTGCTCCTGCGGCTTCCCGCACCCCTTCTGGATCTCCTGCTCCTGCGGCTGGGGGTGGTTTAGCGAAACCTGGGGGTATGCCCCAAAATACTAAGATTGCGATCGGTGTTAGTGGAGTGGTCGTTTTATGTTGTTGCTTATTACTTATGATGATGATGAGTGGAGGTGGAGGTGGAGGTGGTCGCCGACGTCGTTAATTAAAATGTAGAGTTAAACTATAATGAAGAATAGAATCATAACTATCCTCACAGTGGTAGCTGTACTTGTTGGTCTTTTCTTCATCTTCAGGATGAAGGAGATGTACAAGGGTGAAGCGGGTCCTTCCGCTGGCCCCACTCCTGAAGAGGAGGAAGATGATGTTGAAGAAGATCCCGAAATAAAGAAGAAAGTTGAGGAAAAGGGTATTACTCAGGAGGATTTAGACGCCCTGTCGGGTTTACTTTGAAAGGCTTAAAGACTTAGATATTTTTTTAAAGTATGTGGTGTTGGTGGTGTTGTCACGATTTCACTGAAACACCCTTAAAATTACCCGTCAAACATGACGATAGAAGAAACACATTTCATACAACTGGTAACTTTTGTTCATGGAGTTGTATGAAATCTTATGCATTAGAAAAGTACGGTCTCAGTCGAGGTGGTCTCATTTGTGGGAACATTGTGATGATGCGGAAGAAGATGTACAATCAAATTGGGTCCATAAAACCTGCTCCGTACAGGTTTAGTCTCAAAGAGTTTGGTGGTGACCTAACCATAGAAGAGTTCAGAAAGAATAACACTATCGATGTGGCAAAACCTAAGGATGTGGAGACACAGCAAGTTGTCGATAAATTAATACCCATTATTTCAAACACGAAGAAGATGGATGAAATAAAGAATTCGACTTCAAATAACAATGCACTAAAACTTAAGCGAACAAAGCCACTTAAGAGGAATCACAACAATCTAGAATCGGCTTTGGGTTTGATTATTACTCCCAAAACCTAGATTCCTTTTCTGTTTAGCGGTTGGTAATGAAGGTGGAATATGTTCCGATTTTTTACTGTGAACCCATTGTTCACCGTCGTGTGCTGCCCAACAAATATTTAGCCTCTCCAAAGCTTTCCTACATAGGACACAAGGTAATGACACCGCATCTCCGTATACAGTTTTGCGTTCAATAACCATTCCACCATGTTTCCGATGGAGCCATTCCGTAAATTGATGAGGTTTGTAACCCTTCTTCATACACTCTCGGTAAAGACGTCTTATAAGTTGTCTTTCTGCACACATATGATTATTGCTGATGACGACCGGTCCTTTGGACATATAGCTCGTCACCTGACAGTATTTCATGGGTGGCAATTCACACACATTGGACCGTCGTATACAAAATCACACTTTGTACACTCACTTAGGATGCTAATCTTTCTTTTTGGGGTAAGTCCTTTCGCGAAACGTTCGAGTTCCTTCACTGTATAAATCCCATAGCGAACCATAACCTCAAGTGAAGGGAATCGCATTCTACTAAGACTACGTGGCCTATCCTTAAGCGAGGCAGGGGAGGCACTTGGCGATAGCCTTTTGAGTTTTTAACATAGCGGCAAAGCTGTCAACCATAGGTGGCACGATACTCTTGAGAACAATTTCAAATTCAGAATCCTTCTCACCATCATCAATCTGTTCAATGAAATGATTGAGTACACCGATGACAAGTTTCTTTTTCTGGGGACCAGGGAGTTTCTTGAACTTCATAGACTCCATCATGAGCCGACCAAGAATTGGGGGAATATCCTCCTTTGTGAGACCATCGTCGATGTATTCCATCTTGAGTTCTTCAACAGTCTTGACGAGGCTTTGGGCATCAATCTTGCCAGCGAATTTTTGCAACAGGGTTTCCATTTTATTATGTGTGCACATAATAAATGATGGATACAAACGACATTATCGCGAGTATCGCGTTTGGAATCGGTTTCGTCCTGATGTATAGAGATATAGAGCATTCGGATAAGATCGATGTCGAACGAAAGAATGTAATACTCTTGGGTCTCATTTCGAGTCTATTATGGTTTGTACATCAGTACAGGAGATATGGTCTCAACATGACAACTATGTACACATCAACTGGTATAATTGTCCAGCTGTACATTCTGAACAAGATCTTACTTAAGGAAAAGGATCCCAAGTAAATCAGTAATGAGCCTTCTCATTCGTGCGTCCGCTAAGCCTTCCCTGGCACCCAATAAGATTGCGAAGAAGACCACATCTTCTTCTGCTGTTAGGCCACCTAAGCTCACTCCAATTGAGCGCCCCAATGATTTTCTTTCTGTAGCTGAGCGTGTAAATGGTCGTGCTGCGATGATTGGTTTCACCTCTGCTGTGATTGATGAGATTATGACTGGTAACTCCATCAGTACCCAGTTCCACGATAACATCGGTCTTTCTGTCGCTGTTGCCAGTTTGGCGTTCCTCGGAACAGCGGCGAACTCTAAGGATGAAGGTTATGTACAGGGCTTTTGGAAGCCTGAGACAGAGCTAGTAAATGGTCGACTTGCGATGGTTGGCATCGCATCGCTTCTCCTAACAGAGTCGCTCCACCCTCATGTTCCTCTATTCTAGAGTTGGGGTTGAGTGCCATGTAACCTATAAATTCAATCATTTTAACTTTTTCTTCCATTGAAAATGTCCCTGCCCTACGCATCACGTAGGCCAAGAACATCATAAGGATATAGACGTTATAGGCAATGGGCTTCATGCCTTCTTATTCTTTTTCACGAATAAAAATAGAGAGATGAGCAGCACACATGAGAACGATGCTACATTGATTCCACTGTAGATAAGCTTGGGTTTGTCATCCTTAGTGACTTTACAGTTACGAACCCAGTTTAGGGCCGCAGCACTACCTATGAGACCCATGATCGCATAGATGAGAGTGAACGCACCGAGCTTCTTTGATCCGGCAACCTTGGTGACAAAGAGGGTGAATGGAATCGCGAGAGCGATCGCGAGTGTGGCAATGAGCCATTTGTTTAGGTTCTCTTGAACAGCCTTACCCTTTAGCTCATCACACTTTGAGAATGTGTCAATACCTATGGAGGCGATGACCATATAGAAGAAACCGAGGAAGAGGATAATACCTATAGTACCCCAGTTGATATCTAATTCAACCTTCTGACCTGCCGTTTTGGCGGCACTCTGATAGGCGGCGGTACCCTGCATGGCGGTACCTGCACGAGCCCCAGCTCCATACATGGAACCGCCCATAGCGCGCATTGCTCCTAAACGAGACATTGTCTTAGTTTAACCGTAGAAAATTTTCTAAATCTTCTCTCGTTTTTTTCTGTTTCCATCCCAGGGATTTCAACTTCTCGGCACATATGTAATACCTCCGATCGTTAAATGGACGATCATCAACATATCTCACCCACCTATCGTAGTCTACAGTTCCCTTGATGGTTTCGACGATCATTTTTGTCACTTCCATGACTGTGAGTTCATCATCGGATGCGATGTTATACACTTCACCTGGTGTACCCTTCTTCCAAACCACATCGACAGCATCCACAACATCCTCGACGTGCATGAAAGCCCTTTTAATATTTGAGCAATTCATGCCGTGTATCGTACATTTTTTACCCTCCCTCAAAAGTCTCTTAAACTTTGGAATGAGTTTTTCGGGATATTGATTGGGACCATAGACGTTATTACATCGAATCACTTTGATGTTCATACCAAAGGATTCGATATACGAACGAACAATCATTTCAGCAGCCGCCTTAGAGGCTGAATATGGGTTAGTGGGTCGAAGGACACCTTCTTCTTCTGTAAAAGGAACTTCCGTTTTAGATTCACCGTATACTTCATCGGTACTAAAGTGAATAAATTCAACACCTGGTATAAACTGACGACACATCTCTATGAGCACATGTGTCGCGTACGTATTATCCATCGTGAAGGAGAGGGCATTTTCAAAAGAATTGTCGACATGACTCTGAGCTGCGAAATGAAACACTGTGTCAAATTTATATTGTTTGATTAGACGTTTCATGAGATCGACATCACCAACATTACCCTTAATAAATGTCGCAACACCTGGATCTACATTTTGTACATTCGAACAATAGTCAAGTTTATCAACATTTACAAAATGAGTATGAGGATATTTTTTTTTCATTATATTCAGGAAATTAGATGCGATGAAACCACATCCACCAGTGACCATCACATTAGAATACATTTCCCGTTTAACTTATGGTCTGCAAATTTTTTAAGTAAAACACACACACGATCAACATCGTCGATAGTCATACCATGATGAGCTCCAAGAAGAAAGCCGTCTTTCATGATCTTATCAGCGGTTTCGAAGTCACTGAGATACTCTCTAAAGGCTGGATGCCTCGTAATGTTTCCAGCAAAAGTGACGCGTGTTTGAACATTGTTTTTTTCGAGGTACTTTACGAGTTGAAGACGATCTGGACATTGGAGAGGAATGGCGAGCCAGTTAGGGGACACTGAATCATCGGGAAGTGTGTAATATGGGCAATCCTTGAGGTTTTCCAAGTACCTCTCTACATTCTGACGCCTCTTCTTGAGGAAACCATCCAACTTGTCGAGCTGTACGAGGCCAAAGGCGGCATTCATTTCACAAGCCTTGAGGTGGTACCCGGCGACGCCATAGAGGAACTTCCAATCATAAGGAATGCCATCTACTGAGTGATTGAAGCGTTCACTGGGTTCCTCGATGTTATCGCCTATGCGACCCCAATCCCTAAACATCAGGGCTCTCTTGAGATGTTTGGGATTGTTAAACATCGCCATACCACCCACACCGCCTGCGGTGATGACATGACTCGCGTAAAAGCTCGTCGTGCTGAGGTCTGTGCATTCTGTTCGAGTAATGGTATCGGCTGAATCTTCAAAGAGGATGACACCGGGAAACGCCTCACGAATAGCCACCCAATCGGGTACATTCCCAATCAGGTTGGGGAGGAGGAGGCATTTTGTATCAGGTGTCACAACTTTCTTGAGATGTTCAACTGTGGGTACATATGTGGTCAGACCCACATCACAGAACACAGGTTTGAGACCCAATTGCGTAAGAGGAGCGACAGTCGTAGCAAATCCACACGCAGGGGTGACAACTTCAGATCCCACGGGGAGATCGAGTGCACAGAGACCCAAAAGAATGGCACTACTTCCAGAGTTTACGAAGAGTCCAGACTTTTTACCAAAAAGTTTGGCGACCCTCTTTTCAAACTCCACCGTCCGGTCACCAAAGCCGGCAAGCCAACCGTCACGAAGGCAAGCTTGAACAGCCTCAATTTCCTCTTCTCCATATGATTCGAATTTGTTGGGAGCATACCAGACCTTTTTCGTCATAATGAGTTAAAGAGTATTCTAGTCTTTAAATTAGATGAAAGTTTGTGTTCTAGGCGCGGGTGGTTTTATCGGTAAAAATCTACTTCGGGGTACAGATTGGGTGGGTGTCACCCGTCACGATCTCGATCTTACCGATCAGCGAGCCGTTGAAATGTATTTCAAAACCCATGTGTACGATGTCGTCGTCCACTGCGCAGTCGTCGGTGGAAGTCGATTACAAAAGGATTACGACGATGTTTTAAAGAAGAATATCCTCATGTTTGAAAATGTAGTACGTACATTTAAGGGGAAGATATTATACTTTTCGAGTGGCGCCGCGTTACGAGGTGATCCACCTACTGACCCCTATGGACTTTCAAAATGGTTGATCGAAAAACGTATAGAAACACTACCAAAGAGTCACATACTCCGTATATGGGGATGTTATGGACCGGGAGAAATTTCAACACGTTTCAGTGCTGTATGTAAGCGTGAAGGGCATGTCGTCATCGATCAAGACAAATATTTTGACTTCATCGATGTAGAGGATGTTAGAAAAATTGTTCAGGAGTATGTGTCATGTAAATGGAAAATGCCAAAGTGTTGTAATTTGGTTTATCCGAAAAAACTTTTACTTTCACAATGGGCGGAGAAGTTTGGAGCTACTTGGGAGGTGAAAAATTCGGGTACTTTAGGTGAAAGTTACATCAACGGATGAGGTTGATATAACTTGGTACGTCATTATACAAAAACTCAGTAACATTTTCATATGAGATTTCATCCGGTTTAAATACCTGAATATTTTTCAGGGTTTTCATAATTTCCACGTCATCTTCCGCTTGATGAGAAAATCCGAGAGTATGATAATCCTTGTCCCGTCCACCACCTACGAGTTTGACGTTCGCTCCTTCATGGTTCAAATAGTTTCGAATAAACTCAAAAGGTCTATAGAGAACAAATGGTGTGATCGAATAACAAATTGGAATCCAACCCTCGTATGACATCCCAACCGCCATACCGATCATGAGTTGTTCACATGAACCAACATTTACGAATCGATCGGGAAACTCGGTTTTGAGATCATCAAATAACCCGTACCCCAGATCTCCAGTCAATACGAAAATCTTTTCATTCTTTCGCATTTCTTCAATCAAGTAACTGACAAATTGTCGTCTCATTTATCAATCCGATGATTATATCTTTATCCTCTTTGTTTATGACGTTATAATGTCCTTTCAATCCTTCAATCTTTTCAAAGTTGGGTACTTTTGTTTTGAATATATGAATGTTCGGTAAAAATGCCTTTAGACGCACCTGAAGATAGTCTTCATCTATGGTATCGTAGGCACAAAATCCATTCATGTTCATGTATACCTTAATATTATCAAGTTTTTGACGATAAATAAAACTTAGCGCTTCCCAAACACTTCCTTCGTGTGATTCACCATCTGAGATGACACAGTGGACGGTGATGTCCTTGTTTCCCATCGCCATACCAGTCGCCAAAAGTATTCCCGAACCCAAAGAACCTGTACTCGCGTAGGAGTGTCGCTCGATGTCCCTGTACGGGTGAATTCCAAAGTCGTCGTACATCTTCTGTGCGTCGTGACCATATTTCTTCTCGAGAAGTGTGTATAGTGCCAGACCCGCATGACCATTCGACAAGATCACACGGTCATTCTCACTCTTACGCTCAAAGATGTATTCCAGGATTGGAAGTGTCGTGAATGTACTACTCAGATGTCCGAGTTTGTTTTGCACTGTGAGTTCGAGTAAACGTTCCATGGTAATACCAAGGTCCTTGTTTTTAAATAGTTAAAGCTAACTATCAAAAACTAAAATAGATATGGTGTATCACGGTCAGGCTCTACAGGATAAATTTGTCTTAAATGTCTTGAAAAAGAAAAAGAATGGTACATTCTTAGAATTGGGTGCTAATCACCCTATTGATATCAATAACACTTACACCCTCGAGAAGGAATTTGGGTGGAAGGGTATCATGATTGAATATGACGAGAAGTATTTGAAGGACTACAAGGAACATAGGGAGGGTAGTGTGCACCTCATCGCCGATGCCACGAAGGTTGACTACAAGAAGCTTCTTGAAGAAAATGACATGCCCAAGACTATTGACTATCTCCAAATTGATTTGGATGCTGGAAATGGATCCACGATGGAGGCACTGGAAATGATGGACCGGGACATCCTCGACGATTACAAGTTTTCCACGATTACTTTCGAGCACGATTACTATTGTGCCGAAGACTATAAATCGACCCGAGAAAAGTCTCGGGTAATTTTCGAAAAGAGGGGATATGTTCGGGTTTTTGATGACATCCATGACCGTGAACCCGAAGTTGTTTACGAAGATTGGTATGTACACCCCGACCTCGTTGATATGGAATATGTCAATAAATTGAGTCTGAATAACAAGTCGAAATACATCGACAATAATCTCACAGGTAAGTCTATCGATTGGAGAAGTATATGTTATGAAGACGACCTCAAAATTACTTATTCTATCCAGGTCTGTAATGAGTCTCGGGAGTTGTTTTCACTTTTGAACTTTCTCGTGAAGACTATAGACTACGTAGATAATATACATGTTGTTGTTGATACTCCTCATAAAACGGAAAAGGTCCAAAAGGTGTTGGATTATTTCAAGGAGAAAATCACCGTTTTCGAGCGCACGTTTGATTCGTTTTACAAGAATTCCTCTTATCACAAGGAGGTTGCAACTGGTGACTACGTTTTTGCCATAGACGCTGACGAGATGCCACAAGAAATGTTGATTAAGACGATCAAACACATCATCACCACGACGAATAGTGAAGTTATATTTGTACCTAGGATCAATATTCACCCAGGTATGACACAGGAATTCTTACACAAGTGTAAGCAGTTCAAGGTGAATGAGGCGGGATGGATTAACTGGCCAGACTTCCAAGGACGACTGTATAAAAAGGCTGACCACATCAAGTGGACTGACGAGATACACACGAAGTTGTCTGGTTCCGATAATGCGATAGGTATTCAACCAATCCCCCAAATGGCTCTATGGCACATCAAGTCTATGGAGAAGCAGGAGAGTCGATGGGTCGAGAATAAGGATAGTGACAAGGGGTATTGTGATGGAGGGTTTGACATCACCCCTCCCTCAGAGGATAACATTTACGACGAATTGATGTAAATCAACATAAAAATAAATAACTTTTATTCGTAAGTCATATGGAAGAGTTCAAAGACGCTTGCCAGAGCCTTGATGTACGTATCGAAGAAATCGCAGTAGACCTTCGAGACCTTCCTACAGACTATAAACTTGCTGAGCGATATACACAAATCGACCAGGAAATCTATGAGATGCACAAGTGGTACGAGAAGGTCAAAAGGGAGAGAATCCAGATGGAGGATCGTCTGAGACGTGTGAGCGAAAACCTCCGATACTTAGACAATGATGTAAATCGGTTCAAATTACGAGAGTTTTCTCGTGCACGACATGGTGGCTCATTTCGATAAAATACTAAGCACTTCTTTCACGGCGGGATGACGAACAATGTCTTCATCTTCCATTTCGACGTGAGTGATATATTCGAGGTCTTGGCACTGCATCTTATAGATGAGGTCTTCGAGACCGTTTTCTGGACCGAGGTCAGACTGTTCCAGGTCACCGGTCACGATGAGCTTGGTCCCTTCACCAACTCTAGTGAGAAGCATCTTCATCTGATTGGGTGTCGCGTTCTGCATCTCATCTGCGATGATGAGTGTATTGTTGAAGGTTCGACCTCGCATGTATCCAAGAGGTTCAATATTAACAAATCTATCAATTTGATTGTATGAAAAGTATTGTTCAAAGATGTCAAACATGGGTTTCGTCCACGGCTCCATCTTTTGATCCATGTCTCCTGGAAGGTAACCCATATCCTCGTCAGCTGCTACGATGGGTCGAGTTAGTACAATCTTAGGACGCTGATATTTAGCCACGTGTTCGAGAGCAATCTGACACGCCAACATCGTTTTTCCAGAACCTGCTGGTCCAGTTCCTATCACAATGGGCTTAGGAGAACGGAGGGCAAGTGCATATTTACATTGACCAGGGGTTTTGGGGAAGTTCATCCTATATCTATTAAAGATATTTTCCTTATATTAATTAAATGGAGTTTCACTTTGTAAAATTAAATGTAAATGGAACCTACCTCAGTCTCGTGGACCCCACCTCGAAGCCACGCTTCATATGCTTTAGTAGTCATGAAACTGCTGGTAAATGTGTAAAATATGTATCATCATTTCGTTCAAAGCATGGTGTATGGCCATCTTTCGATATGTCCAAAGGACAGAGAAAACTCAAAAGCTCTTCTGTAAAAAGTAGAACTCCTGAGCAGATTGAAAGGTACATCGATATCGAAACATATGACATGAATACGATCGATCGGATCGCTAGTCGAACGAATTCTTCCTTTTACTGTATTTTACATTTTGAAACCGAGGACATTGGAAATCTCGAATCTATCTCGATGTCTGGGCAAGAGATGGATGCAGTCGTGGACGAATATGCGTACAGGGACCTACTTGAATATAACTTAAAAATAAACTAACCTGTAACAATAATGTGTGGCATCTTGGCACTCTTCGGTGAAGAAGTGGACGTTCCCTCTTATCTTCTTTCTCACCGAGGTCCCGATGATTACAGTAGTAAGACTCTAGGTAAATGTCGTATGGATTTTTATCGTCTCGCGATCAATGATCTGACTGATGCTGGTATGCAACCTTTCAGAAAAGACAATGAGATGCTCATGTGTAATGGAGAAATCTATAACCATCGTGACTTTCTTAGAGGTGACGAAGTCAGTAGGAGTGACTGTGAGGTACTTTTACCCCTCATTAAGGATTATGGTATTCAAAAAGCCCTTGATAACATTAATGGAGATTTCGCATTCGTGTGGACAAATGGTGAGCGTGTCATGGCGGCTCGTGATCCCGTTGGTGTGAGACCTCTCTTCTATGCGAGGTATGACGAGAACTCTATTGCATTTGCGAGTGAAGTGAAGGCACTCCTCTTTTTGAACAGTGAAATCCACATCTTTCCACCTGGACATATTTATGATTCCTATGTGAATGATTTCATTTGTTATCATGCTGGATATTGGCCCGTGAATAAGTACATCAAGACGAGATACCACAAAAAGATTAGAGATACCCTTGAACACGCGGTTCATGAGCGCATTGAAAACACCGAGCGTGACATCGGGTTTCTTCTTTCGGGTGGTCTTGATAGTAGTCTGATCGCATCGATCGCCACACGTAAGCTTGGAAAGATTAAGACCTTCTCCATCGGTCTTGAAGGGAGTCCGGACCTCAAAGCTGCTCGCAAGGTGGCTGATTATTTGGGCAGTGAACACACAGAGGTAAAGTTCACTGCACAAGAGGGTATCGCGCATATTAATAATGTGATTCACACACTTGAATCATATGACACTACAACTGTCAGGGCGAGTACCCCAATGTGGCTTCTCTGTAAGTACATCAAGCAACATACTCCTTGTCGGTACATCTTTTCGGGCGAAGGAGCTGATGAAATCTTAGGTGGATACCTCTATTTCCACAACGCTCCGAATGTTGATGAATTTGCATGTGAAAACATGCGTCGTCTTCGTTTAATTCATCAGTTCGATGGGTTGAGGGCGGATAGGTGTGCGGGAGCGCATGGTCTCGATTTAGTCGTACCTTTTCTAGACAAAAATTTCATCGATGTCTGTATGTCGGTGAATCAGACGATTAAGATCGACAAGGTTGAGAAACGCATACTCCGCGAAGCGTTTGAGGGGTATCTTCCAAAGGAAGTCTTGTGGAGACAAAAGGATGGAATGAGTGATGCAGTTGGTACGAATTGGGTTGATGAGATTAAGAGGTACGCCGAAAGTGAAGTGGATGACAAACTCTTAAGAGAAACGCGGGCAAAAACGCGTTGCTATAACACACCTCTGACGAAGGAAGAAGCTATGTACAGGAACATCTTCTGGACGATGTATGGAAAGGATAACGATCATTTAATCACTGAAATCTGGAGACCTAAATGGACTGATGTGACGGATCCAAGTGCGCGTCTACTTATAGAAAAGAATCCTAAGTAATGTAAATGGCACACTTTGTCAGGAGTTTCGATTGTAAAAATGAGGATCATGCCATGTGGCTGAAGAAAGTTGGTACTATCACTGCAAAGTCGATGACCGGTGAGAAGGTTAATATCATTTCGGTTGTCAATGATAACCCTTTACCCGGGAAGCCGTCGATCGAAAATCCGGTGGATTGGGCGTATGTACACTTTCAGCTATGCATGAAATATGCAAACGCAGTTTTAAACGGAGATGCGTTTGTCCCCAAGTAAAAATGAATTATATTCTTCTAATGTAAAATCTTGTGGTTCAGAGTTTTCATCCATTCGCACAAGTAAAATCTTTCCATAAACAATTTCAACATCAAATGGGTTTGGTAAAATGTTATCGTTCTTCACTTTACCATCCTCAGGTTTCATAATAACGACATCAATCTCAGGCCACTGTCCTATGAATGTTTGTCTCCCCTCCAACATTTTGAATATCTCATTCTTATGGGGAGCTATGTCTAAGTCTATTTCTTCTATGTTATCCACATTTTCATGGATAAGCACAGCTTTTGTCATCTTGATTTGTACCTACAAAAAAATATCAGTAACCTATAAATGAAAAACACACCAGGTAATCTCCTATTGATTGCTTCTGTATGCGCATTCATTGTATATGTCATCTACTGTGTTCGTGAGGGTTACAGCACTGGTCGTGCAGACTATCGTTATGGTTTTGTAGACACGAACCCCACTCGTCGTGTTTCTGATGCATTTGATTCCCCTGAGCGTTCTAATATTTATTCCGGACTTCCTCTGCCCTAAGTAATGATAAACATTAAAGGTTTCTTACTATACATCAACATGGATAATCCAACTCGTACATTTGTCATTGATAAACTTTCAAAAATTCTAGACTTAACACCCGATGACGATTTATGCACAGATTTAGAAAAATGCATCGTTCGTCATTCGGAGCGACGAAGCAAACTTCGAGGTTTCGAGGCTGCGTGGGATAATCACCGATTCACGGACATTTATAAACACAAGTTTTTGTCTCTGAAGACAAGTTTGGTTAACAATCCCAAACTGAAGAAACATCTTATAGATAGACGTCTTTCTGTTTTAGACATTGTCGATATGCGACCAGAGGAGTTGTGTCCGGAAGGAAATTATGCCATTCAGATGGAACAGCGAATTCACAAAGAATTACGAAAAGAATACATCGCGAAAGAAGCGAAGAATCAGGATGGGTTTTTCAAGTGTGGTCGATGTAAATCTGTGAAGACAACATATTATCAAATGCAGACAAGATCAGCAGATGAACCTATGACTGTATTTGTGAGTTGTCTCAACTGTGGTAAAAATTGGAAATGTTGAGAAAGTGTTGAGAATCAGTTAGATCAGTTGGTAAATCACCCACGGATAGAATGAATTTGTAAGGCAGTTGTTGTTTCATGAGAGATTTTGTAGCCGCACTCGTAAACCCTATATAATCAAACCCAATTCCATATTCTCCCAATTGTTTTATTGTCCAATTAATAACAGGTCCCAAACCTGGTCGAGCTGTTATTATGACAATCTTGTATCCCATAACCTTAGCCCTTTGTAACAGCTCGATCATAGGCGTATTAGCTTTACCATTTGTGAAAATGAGTGTATCATCGATATCGAACATGACCGCATCCGTGGGCCCCACATGTCTACCTGATATATAGTGTTCTCCCCACGCCTTCAGGTTATCCATTAATATTATTAAAGATTTAAAATTCAAATCATATAGTTATGATCGTTGATATCGATTGTGAAGATGGGACAACCCAAATAGCACGAACAGTTCAAGAACATCGAGAAACCTATACCGTGAATTTTCTTGAACGCAACAGGTTTAGGTTTTACGACTTTAGAAACAGTGACGAAGAAGTGTGTAAGACGTCTGTATCAGGATTTTATGATGTAGACACTCTCGAAGAAACTGGTCTCTTTGTGAAGATTCCTCAGGGATATGAACTCATCGATGATAGTGAAGATGAAGATTTCGAGTGCTCCACGAGTGATGAGGATGATTCGGATGAAGATGTTTCTCTTGTTGATGAAGATGAGGAGGAAGAAGCCTAAGTTAAAAAGTACACTCTAAATATCAGAAGATGGAGTATAAAGAACCTAAAAAACGCGTGACTAAAAATGATAAGAAAAACAAAAGGGAAGTATATTCTCAAAAACATATTAGAAACATGCTTAAACAAAAGGAGGCATCTTTAGCAAAGAAGAAGGATGGCCCCTTACACACCCCCGAACGCCCATTACTCTCAAATGGACGTCTCCGAGTATGATGAAGACGCCATCTTCAAGTTCATCGGTAAGACTGGTAAGAAATTTTACTGGTTGACACAGAAACTCGGTCTTGACTACCTATGGTATGACAAGGAGCGAAAGGTTATCGAGCTATGGGGACCATACTATACCCACCAGAACAAGCAATCCGCTCATGTGATTCGGTGCGAACTTGATTATTTTATGATACCTAAGTTAGAAGAGAAAAACATTGAAAATCAAAATGAGTATGTACAAACGACCGTCACAGCGTGTTAAATGTCTTCCACCTGTGCGCGGAGACAAACCAGTAGAAGGAACATTTTTATACGATATCATACAATCTAAACCCCCAAATGTATACGAGTTCAGGAAGAGACCCATTTATAAAAAGGAAGATTATTTGAAAGCCTTAAAAAGGAATCATAAACAACTTGGAATTCCTTACACTGAACCGGAACTTCCTGAACCAACCCCAATTGTCCCACCGTCACCATGTAATGAACCTGAACTCGTCTACGGTGATCGCGTGGGGGTAACCTTACGCATTCTAAAGAATGGAACTGTTCGTGTCAAGGTAAGTGGGGCAATCGCGACAATGTATGAGAAGTACTACCGTCACGGGGTTCAACCACCTCTTAAGGTTATACTCCAGGCATATAAATCTCACGGGTTTAGTCAGGGGTTTTTAGAAAAAATTAAAAGGAGTCATGAGAAGAAGGTGGTATTTGCTAAGAAGGTTCCCGGAATCTTAGCGAAGATATTTGATAAGGAACCAACCAAAAAACCAAAAAAGGAGAAAAAGAAGGAACATGAAGAAGAAAATGCAGATCTTCCCGAAGAGGAGCATGAAGATGACATTCCACCCGAAGAGGGTGAACTAGATGTTGAACCAGACGAGGAAGAAGATGTAGAGGAAGAAGAGTATGTTTCGGATAACGAAACCTAAGTAGAACCGTATTTTTTAATTAAACATCTTATTATGTTTGTTACCAACGTTGTCCTTGCCGATTACATCCTCGACCGTGGCTTCTTTCACACCCTGAAGGACGCGACGTATCACGCGAACCAACAAACAAAAGATAAAATCTGGAAACTCCCCAACGGGTCTGTCTTTTTCGGAGACGTCGAAGTCCGCGTCTACAACACCGACGACTATAAGAATGAACATTTTCTTTCTTTCATTGATTCCTGCTGAAATTGCCCACATGTCATGCGATCAACATGTCGTCAAGATTCAATTGGAAATATGTCAGATGTTGTATACTGCATGGTTTTTTTCAAACCAACAAGAGTATGTCCAAGAAAATGCACCCTTTACCAAAGATGGAAAGCGGAGAGGCTATCGCCCCGCACATCCGAAACACCCCATGACCATGTGGGTGGGATCGAGTCTCAAAAACTATATCTACGCGTGCGAGATTGGGATCGCTTTGACCCTAGAATACACTCGTAGATATGGTAAGGTGCACACATGTGCAGAACACTTGGTGTGGCTTCGAAATCACCACCCATCCCACTTCGAAGAGAGGAAGAGTGAGACAGCGTATTACTCAGTGGAGGGTATTCCAGAGTGTATGCCTGAGCAGTACAGGTGTCCAAGTGTGGTTGGTTCATACCAGATGTACTACATGATGGAGAAGATGAGATTTGCTAGATATAAGACTTAAAAGGGTGACGTCATCATAAATAAACGATGTTCAGTATCGCAAATAATTTTACAGCTCCCCCGGTAAAGGTTACATCTGAACGTAAGCCTGAGTACCATCCGAGGACGTATAGTCAGTTTGTCAAGGGTCTCCAAAATAAAGAGCTCCCTGCTGTTATCGTAAAGCCAAGTGAGAATGTTGCCCAGTTTCAAGAAGAGAATGGTGATTATGGTGATGTTCGTATCGTTCAAACGGAACAGCTTTGGCAGACCCTGATGGAAAGTGATGCCGAGGTTATCGTGGATGCTTCTGGACCCCCGATGTCCTTCGCTGAAACTGGGATCATGTTGATTCTCGGTATTTATCTCTTTTCCGTTCTACGAGCTCTATTCACTGCTCGTGGTGGAGGTGGAATGGGAATGCCGAACCCCTTCGGAAAGTCCACAGAGTTTACGATGGATCAAGAGGTTGAGACCCGATTCACAGATGTCGAGGGTATCGACTCTGCCAAGGAGGAGCTCGAAGAGATTGTAGACTTCCTCAAGAAACCTGAACGCTACTTTGGAAGTGGTGCTAAGATTCCCCGTGGTGCCCTTCTCGCCGGTGCCCCGGGTACAGGGAAGACCCTCCTCGCTCGAGCCATCGCAGGTGAGTCCAACGTCCCCTTCATCCAGTGCTCTGCTGCGAACTTCGTTGAGATGTTCGTAGGTGTCGGAGCCAAACGCGTACGCGAACTTTTCCAACAGGCACGAGAGAATCAACCGTGTATCGTCTTCATCGATGAGATTGATGCTGTCGGTAAGCAGCGTTCGGGTGGTGGTATGCCTGCCAATGATGAGCGTGAGCAGACCATCAACCAGCTCCTCACTGAGATGGATGGTTTCGACAACGAGACGGGTATCGTGGTCATCGCTGCGACGAACCGAATCGACATCCTCGATGATGCCCTTTTGAGGCCTGGTCGCTTCGATCGTAAGATTCAGGTGACTCTCCCCAGTGTAGGCGGTCGTAAGAAGATCTTGGGTGTTCACGCGAGGGATAAGAACTTGGATGACACGGTAGACCTGGCGACAATCGCGAAGCAGACAACGGGTTTCTCGGGTGCTGACCTCGCCAATCTTCTTAACGAGTGTGCCATCCGTGCGGTAAGGGATGCCGATGGGACCATCAACAACGAAATCGTCGAGGATGTGTATCAGCGTGTCGTCGTGGGTGCGAAGGGTGATGTGAAGTTTTCGATGCGTAAGAAGGAACTCGTGGCGTACCATGAGGCTGGGCATGCCATCATGGGTGTTCTCGTCCCCGACTATGACATGGTACGCAAAGTCTCGATCATTCCTCGAGGTGCTGCGGGTGGTATCACCTTCTTCCAACCCAACGAGGAGAATGCAGACTCTGCGATGTATACGAAGGAGTATCTCCTCTCCCAGATCAAGGTGGCTCTCGGGGGTCGTGCAGCTGAGGAGATTATTTATGGTAAGGACAAGATCACCACGGGTGCGTCTTCGGACTATGCCCTCGTGTACCAGATTGCTCGTGAGATGGTGACCACCTATGGGTTTGGTCAGAACTTCTTTGATTACCGTAAGATGTCTGAGGAGGCTTCGGCCATGGTGGATAACGAGATTGACCTCATCGTCGGGGACTGTTACGATGAGACTGTTGCTATGCTCAAGAACAATATGCCCGAATTGGAGCGACTCAAGGAAAAACTCATCGAGGAGGAAATCGTCGATGGGGAATGGGTCTATGAGTTGTTTGGGCAGCCGTTCCGTGACGAATTTTACCCCTCAGCTAGTTTCGATTAACATACGTTTTAAATTCCTCGAATAGATTACTTAAAAGCCTAAAATCTTCGTTAGTACCGCCTTTATTTGGGTGAAGTTTAACGGATGCCTTTCTATAAATTGTAGTACCCTTCTTTTTCTTTTCGGTTCTGTTCAAGGTACTGGATAGGACGTTTATCCACTGTCTCTTTATATTCTGAATCAGAGCATTTGTTTGAGCCTTCTTGGCATTCGCCGCGGCTTTTTCGGCATTTGCTTGAGCCTTCTTGGCGTTCTCAGCAGCCTTCTTAGCAGCTCTGTTAGTGGTGTTGGTCTTGTTACGCCGAGCTGAAGTTTCACCCCTCGCCGCAGCCCGCGCAGCTCTCGCCGCAGCAGCTTCGGCAGCCGATCTCTCGACAGCCGCCCGTCGAGCCGCGTTCATCTCTTTGTTAGCAGCTTCTTTCGCCTTCTTAGCTTTTGCTTTAGCCCTAGCTTCAGCAGCTTCGGATCTTGAACGTCTCACAGCTTCATTTCGTGCCATCTGTTCGGCATTTCTCGCATTGTTCGCCAACCACGCGTTTGTCATTTCCACGTTCGTGTTTGTCATCTACTATCACCTGACAAAAAAATATCAGGTGATAGTAGATATGTCTAACCAGACAAACAATAAGTGTGGTGTCAACGACACGGGTAAAATTTACTACGATATCAACTCTATAGATGTCAAGGCGGATCCTACCCAAACTAAA
>UEXM01000153.1_pt1 | contig 76334 bp, 64 predicted proteins | sample 1796661 | NCBI WGS metagenome assembly UEXM01 (sample SAMEA4772469, study PRJEB27181) | metagenome | reverse complement strand
CTTTCTTCAACAGATTCATGAACTAACTCAAGCTCTTGTTCAAACATAAAAAATCCCCACCAGAATACTGGTAGGGATTATCAATCATCTGCAGGATCGTTCAAGTACTCTTAAACGATCGGCATTGGTTCAATGAACGGCTTTTTTGTTACTTAGTTCCGGTTACTCAATCACAATATTAACCGAACTATAGGTTGTCGTTAAGCCACCAGGCGCAGTTACTTTTATTTCCAAAATACCACTTTTAGGCTCTGCTTCACCTTTAATTGCCACACTAAAGGTACTTGCGCCATTGCGTGAATCACTTGGCCAAGTATAGCTACTTGTACCGACCACTGCCCCGACACCGGCATCAAAAGATACAATCGTACCTTCAGGCATTGGTTGGTTATGAAAGTCAGCCACAGCAATCGTTACTGTTCCCGTATTCTCGCCTGCGATATAAAGTGTAGTATCTGTAGAGTCAAGATTTGGCGAACTAAGCGCGACAGCATCATTTGTCGCCAACAATGTTATATAAGGTTCATCATCAGACATAACAATAACGGCAGAGCCGCGGACATTAGTTGAAACTTTCTGAGATTTTTTCGTTGGATCCGGCTCATCGTCTGGGTTAGCACAATACTGATTTACTACTTGTGTGCCAGGATTTGACACATCATTAAAACCGCATAACACACCATTATATACCCCATCTTGCACGTCAAATGTACCGTTGGCATTAAAATCAACAAACTCTTCTAACTCACCACCAGTTTCAGAACTTGTCTCTTGTGGGTTATATAAATTATCTTCATTATGGTCAACAAATGCTTCTTTTAAATCGTATGCTCTGCCACCCACATCTGCTCCTTGGAATAAAGTATATTCACTTTCATCAAAACGACCATTACCATTCTTATCAGGAAAAGACTCTTCACCAATAGCCGTAGCTAAGACTGTGACACGACCGCCGAACTCCTGACCTAAATAATTTTTTCCGTCTGCCAAGGGCTCACGAGCACAAAAAATAGTTGGATCAAGATCATTGGCTAATGTACAAAAACTTTGCGTCAAAGTACGACCTGCCGGCCGAGGGTTTTGACTCGTCCACAAGACAGAACAAACACCATTCGTAGTCGTACACGAAGACTCTACAGAGCCGCCTTCTGTTGTAAAATTAACTGCCGTGCCATCCGGTACAGGATTATTAAAGGCATCAGCCATGCGAACAGTAACAGGCACTTCAACACCATCTACTCCCCATGCCTCTGGATTTGCTATCCCTCTAGACATACTGAAACTATCTTGGTCAGGTAACCCTGTTGAAACAACAAGTAAGCTAGACTGGGTAAAAACGATTTGATCGTTAAGTGTTTTAGTTGAAGCCGTCACACGAACGGTTGTCGGTACAGTACCCGAATTAACCACAGTTTGTACCAAACCTTGAGCGTTAGTTGTCGCAACTTCTTGACTTAAATTGATACCACCAACATTGGTATTTAATGCAAAATTAACATCTCGATTATTATACGGGTTGCCATCTGTGTCCTTAACTTTAAAAACGACAGTAGAACTCTCTGAGCCGCCAACAATACCAGTACCTAATATGCCAATATTTTCAGGACTAGCTGAAACAAATTCAATACTACCAATATCAGCAGCTAGCACATTGATTGATGCCGAAGCTGATAAATTGATACCACCAGCATTTGCAGTTACATTAATAGGATCATCACCCACACATCCTTGCGCTAAATAAGTACTTGTCGCAACACCGTTTGACGTTGTCACTGGGCTACTGAACATTGCTGTTGATTGTGCAGAACAGCCCGAAGAAAAATTCACCTCTACGGGTTCTGTAAATAAATTCCCTTGATCATCAACAATTGATACCGAAATAACACTAGTGCCACCTGCAGAAATCTGTGCGAGAGAGACACTAGTAGCACCTTCTACAAATGGTGTCCCGCTGCCCATTGTAACTGTCGAAGAGCCAACGACAAGAATAGTACTACTTGATTCGCCACTAGAAATAGATGCTGTAATTTCACCTGCACCTAGAGTGTCTCCCGCAAAAATATCAACAGTTGCTTGGTTATTATCATTAGTAATTGCTGATGCAATTGGGATATCACCGACAGTTGTACTAAATGTCACGATTAATGGTGCACTAATACCACCAACAGTAGCAACTACGCGACCTGGTTTTGATGCTGTAATGGTATTGGTAACATCGCCGTTTTCGTCAACTAATACGACATTTACATTAATATTACCTACGACGCCAATGTCATCACCTTGGGTAGTGAAACCTAACGGCGTTGTCGAGCTTTCACCTGTAGAGATAGAAGCTGATATTTCAGCAGCGCCACGTACATTACCAGCGGTAAGCATTATCGTAGCAACACCGCTATCATTAGTTAAAGCTGTACCTGAAGCGGGAGAAAATGCCCCTAAACCAGTACTAAAGGTAACCGCTCTACGCACAACAGGCTCAGAGCCTTGCATAACGGTTGCAGTAACGGTTACTGGTGCTGCACCTGTAACCGTAGTTTCTGAAATAGCCAGTGAAATAGTTATAGCGTCTGGTGTACTACCATCGCCCTCACCTGTGGTTTCATCAAAGCCACCACTACTACCGCCACAGCCGATTAAGGTTGCGAACAGTAAAATAAAACTAAAGCGTTGAAGTAGCGCCATAAAAAGCATCTCCCTGGTAATTTTTGTCATCAACTATCTCATCTTAACCGAATTTTTCAGAAAAGGTCAGTGATTAAGAAAAAAAACCTAACTTGGGTGATAGTTGATGATTTTCAACTAGATAATCTATTAAATACTTGGTGATTTAAGTCACAACCCTAAACTTTTCAAGATATTACCTAGCATGCACATTGATAAAACAAGTGAAGCTCCCTGAATCACGAAACAACAAAAACATGACTTCTTATCCTGACCTTTTATCATGATTGCCAGGCTATAAAATAAACACTGATAAAATAATCTCTATAAATCAACAAGCACAAGCCCTTAATCATTTGATTTATACTCCTAGCAACAACATAATAAGTTATCGTTCAATAAAACTAGAATAATATGACTGAAAAAAAGCAAGCAAGTTTAACCACTAGAATTGTTACCGGTATGGTTGCAGGTATTCTTGTTGGTACCATTTTACAATGGTTGATGCCCGATGGTTCAGATGCCGTCATTCCTTTGTACCTCTTTGACCTTTCATTACGCGGATTTTTAGTTGATGGCGTTTTCGAAGTTGGTGGACAAGTATTTATTTCCAGTTTACAAATGTTAGTTGTGCCATTGGTCTTTGTTTCGTTGATCTGCGGTACTTGTTCGTTAAAAGATACCACTAAGCTTGGCAGAATAGGCGGAAAAGCTATTGGGTTATATTTATTAACCACTGCAATTGCCATTAGTTTTGCGATGTCGCTGGCTTTACTGATCAGCCCTGGAGAAGGGGTAGATATGGTTGCCGGCACTACATTTACTAGCCGTGAAGCACCGTCACTTGCACAAGTACTTATTCAAATGTTTCCAAGTAACCCATTTGCCGCTTTCGCTAAAGGCAATATGCTACAAGTTATTATTTTCGCATTATTGTTTGGTATCGCTATTGCTCTTTCAGGTAAAGCAGGTGAGCGAATTGCCTCATTATTCGAAGATTTAAGCGAAGTTATTATGCGCCTTGTAACAATATTAATGAACATTGCACCTTATGGCGTATTTTGTTTATTAGCGGGTTTATTTACTGACGTTTCACTCAGCACTTTTGGCAATTTACTAAAATATTTTTTTGTTGTGGTATTTGCTTTATTATTACATGCTTTTGTTACCTACCCAGTATTACTTAAATTACTGACCGGCTTAAACCCGTTAATTTTCCTGAAAAAAATGCGTGATACCGCCATTTTTGCTTTTTCAACGTCAAGTAGTAATGCCACACTACCGATAACCCTTGAGACCACGACCAAAAAAATGGGTGTAAAAAATTCTATCGCATCATTTACTGTCCCATTAGGTGCCACTATCAACATGGATGGCACCGCTATAATGCAGGGGGTTGCTACTGTTTTTATCGCCCAAGTATTTAGTCAAGATTTAACCCTTGCTGATTACTTAATGGTTATCCTTACCGCGACACTAGCTTCCATAGGTACCGCGGGTGTTCCTGGTGTTGGTTTAATCATGCTAGCAATGGTGTTAGAGCAAGTAGGCTTGCCTGTTGAAGGCATTGCCTTAATTATTGGTGTTGATCGCTTATTAGATATGACACGTACTGCTGTGAATGTTACCGGCGACAGTATGGTTACGGTCATTGTGGGTAAGTCTGAACAACAGTTTGACGAAACCGTATTTAACGATGCAAACGCAGGTAAAAATATCGAAGATATCGACTTTCATCACTTGAATAAGCAATAATATTGCTCAAAGTGCCGTATTGTTTCATTAACAATACGGCACTTATATTAATCCCCTTGGCCCTATCGAATACTTCTAATACTTCTAATACTTCTCAAACAGTGCATTAAAATGATGAGTATATAAACCGCCAGTTTTGCGATATTGAGAGCAAATAAACCATAATGTTTTTACAGCAAAGTATTACACCAACAAAAAAGGTGCTAATTAGCACCCTTTTATCAATTCGTTATCGTATTAGCGTTTATTATATTATCCAGTAATTAATGGCTCAAAACCTTTAACTAACTCATCAAGTGCTTTCATTTGTACTAAATAAGGTTCAAGCTTATCTAAAGGTAAGGCACATGGACCATCACACTTCGCCATTAACGGATCAGGATGAGCTTCAATAAATAACCCCGCTAAACCCAATGCCATGCCGCTACGAGCTAACTGCGCAGCTTTAGCACGCCGTCCGTCAGCAGAATCAGCACGCCCACCTGGCTGTTGTAATGCGTGAGTTGCATCAAACATCACCGGGGCGTAATCTTTCATCTCATCCATCGCAAGCATATCAACAACTAAATTGTTATAGCCGAAACAGCTACCACGTTCACAAAGAATAATATCTTCGTTACCCGCTTCGGCAAATTTATTGATGATATGACGCATTTCATGAGCCGCAAGAAACTGTGGCTTTTTAACGTTGATAATTGCACCCGTTTTTGCCATCGCAACAACCAAATCAGTTTGACGGGCTAAAAATGCCGGTAATTGAATAATATCAGCAACTTCAGCAACAGGAGCCGCTTGATAAGGTTCATGTACGTCGGTAATGATCGGCACATTAAAAGTAGACTTTATTTCTTGAAAAATCTTCAAACCTTCATCTAAGCCAGGGCCTCGATAGGAGCTAACCGATGAGCGATTAGCTTTATCAAATGATGCCTTAAATACGTATGGAATATTGAGCTTTTGTGTCACTTCAACATAATGCTCTGCAATGGTCATCGCAAGATCACGTGACTCAAGCACATTCATACCACCAAACAGCACAAAAGGCTTATCGTTTGCGATCTCAATATCGCCTAATGAAATTAATTGCTTTGTCATAATATTTCCAAATTTGTTTTATAAGTTAGTGCATTAACTACCGACAATTCTCAATAGCTGACCACATAACCATGCCATGTATGTGCCTAATGCATAGCCTAAAACAGCTAACAATACACCTACAGGGGCGAGTGACGGATGAAATGCTGACGCAATAACGGGGGCAGACGCTGCACCACCAATATTAGCTTTACTGCCTACAGCTAAATAAAATACCGGTGCTTTAATAAACTTACCAACAGCGAATAGTAAAATAACATGTACCGCCATCCAGATTAAGCCAATCACCATATACTTAGGTGCTTCGACGATTTGGGTAATGTCCATATGTAAACCAATCGTTGCCACGAGTACATAAAGGAAGCTGCTTCCTACTTTAGATGCCCCTACTGACTCTAAGTTTCTTACCTTGGTAAAAGATAATGCCAAACCAATACTCGTAACTAAGACAATGATCCAAAACAACTTGCTATGTAAACTAAACTTCTTTAAATCAGGGTAGTTGTTTTGAAAGAATGGCACTAAATAATCAGCAGCAAGATGCGCCATACCAGCAGCACCTAAACCAACTGCTAAAATTAGCATGTAATCTTTGAGCTCTGGTGTTTTAGAATTAGCCTTGGTATGCGCTTCTACTTTTTCCACTAAACGGTCAATACTTGATGTATCGGCACCATTTTTGGCATCAATACGCTTATGATTAGCGGCCATATAAAGTAGCCCAGCCATCCAAATATTTGCCACAACAATATCTACTGTTACCATGATAGTAAATATTTTGCCATCAGCCCCGTAGATTTCTTTCATGGCTAGCATATTAGCACCGCCACCAATCCAGCTACCGGCAAGCGCAGCCATACCACGCCATACAGCATCGGGGCCAGAGACACCAATTAATTCTGGCCAAATAGCTGAAACAATAAGTAGCGCTATTGGACCACCGATGATAACACCGACAGTGCCGGTTAAAAACATAATAACGGCTTTACTACCCAGCCCTGCAATCGCTTTGATATCAATACTTAAAGTTAATAAAACCAAACAAGCAGGCAACAAATAATACTTTGCGACTTCATCAACTTGACTAATATCAGCACTAACAATGCCAAAAGTATTTAGCAACGAAGGTAATAAGTAACACATAAGTAATGCTGGCACATATTTATAGAATGAACGGCAGGCAGCATTACTGCTAGTAGAAGTATAAAATACTAGGCCTAAAATGAGTGCTAAAATACCGAGTACGGTTGCATCGTTAGTGATTAATGGCATGTTAGCCACAACAGAATCTTGCATTATTTATCCTTTTAATTTTCAAGCTTATTTATTATTTTTATAATGGTTAAAACACTTCTCGTATTTATTTACATTGATTTTATTAATGTAATACCGTTTCTGAAATTGAAATTTTATCTAACTGTAATTTTAACAGCTGCGCCGCAGGATCTTTTGGGCATTGCTCAACAAAGTACTGATAGTCATCGTATGCCACTTTAAAACAGTCAAGCTGGTGCAATAAAAAGCCCCGGTCACGACGTTCAAATGGATCATTTGGGTTTAATGCCAATAGCATATCAACACACTTTAACGCATTATCGTATGCTTGCTCTCGTATAAATGCCGTTTTTAAACTCGTGATATGCTCAAGCACTAAGCTTTCTTGATTCATCGTATCTAAGGTAACTTCAAACGGATCGCCAGAAATTTCATTCATTCGACTATCTAATTCATGCCAATTCAAAGATTCACCAGTTACAGGATCAAAAATAATGGCGTAATTATCATCGCAAACAATGCGTAGCATGGCTTTTTCAGGCACAAAAACAATATCTGCCTGACAATCACAAGCGTTAGCTACATACGCAATCAGCACCGCTTTTAAAGTGGGTGAAATTAATTTATGTGCTAATGCTGACGATATTTGATGTGAAGCAACCGGCCAATATTGCTGTTGTTTATCGATAAACAATTGTTCAATAAACAAAGCATTAATTAGCACCTCTGCGCGTTCTACAGGCTCTGAAACCTCGTCCGTTTCGGCTTGACAATAACGCACTAATTCATCCACTTCGTTTTGACCAGCGATTGTTTTACCAAAAATATACTCTTCTACTAATAAAAAAGTTTGTAATAGTTCATTTTGTTCAGATTTGATTTCTGACAACAACAGATCGTTCATGAATACTCTATTAATATTAAATCTTTAATTTCTACTATAAGCCGGCAAAAAATACGGTTTCTTTACTCATCGCGATTCGAACAATGAGCATTACCCAGCCCATAGCACCTAAAAAGCCAATAATTTGCATCGTACGATTACGCGCTAGCTTCAAGGTGTAATAACCAGTAAAGATATACGCAACAACAGCAAATAATTTTTCAGCTAGCCATAATTGCTCAGCGGGGTTTATCGCTAATTTAATCGATAAAGCAATACCTAGCCCCAACAATAAGGTGTCGATAATATGTGGGGCGATTTTCAACCATTTCAATGTTAATTTTTCTGAATTAACTAAGGTTAAAGCAAAACGAAAAGTAAAAAGTAAAATACTGATCGCAGCAACGGTCATGTGTAAATGTTTAAGCACGGTTAACTCCATTAATTTATTATTGTTTATCGGTAAAACAACCAAACGTAACGCGGTCGTTATCACCATAATCTTTTATTGTTTGAATGTTACTGTAAGCTAAATTAGCTAAAATGGTTTGTACTGCATGACTTTGTTCAAAACCATGTTCAATATACAGAAAACCACTCGGCTTTAAAAATTTAAGCGCTTGGCTGGCAATTATTTTAATATCAGCTAAACCATTATCGGGTGCCACCAATGCAGTTTTTGGCTCAAACTTAACATCACCCTCGTTCAGATGCTGATCATGCTCATCAATATATGGTGGATTACTGACAATAACATCGAAGCCTTTATTTGCAGTTACCTGACTAAACCAATCACTTTGATAAATCGTAACCTGAGTTAATTGCAAGTTATCGGCATTGCTCTTGGCAAGCGCTACCGCATCATGGCTGTAATCTACTGCTTCTATTTGCCATTGAGGCTTTTCCGATGCTAACGCTAAAGCGATAGCGCCAGTGCCTGTCCCTAAATCCAAACAGCGGAGTACTTTATCTTGATGGTGGTTCAAAACCAGCTCAACGAGCACTTCAGTATCAGGGCGAGGAATTAAGGTTGCGGGTGAGACTTGCAGTGGCAATGACCAAAACTCACGCATGTTAACTATATAAGCAATTGGCTCACCCTGCAGTCTGCGTTGCATTAATGCTAAAAACTGTTCTGTTTGTGGGGTAGTTAACTTATGCTCAGGCCAAGTCAAGATGAAAGTGGCCGGTTTGTTCATCACAAAGCAAAGTAAAATTTCACTGTCCAACTTTGCACTGTCAGAATGAGGCAGCAAAAGCTGCTGACCAAAAGCAACTAATTCAGCAATGGTCAGCGATGATAATTTTTTAAGCGATAACAATGGTGTTAATACAGGTTCAGACACTAATTTTGCTCAGACAACTCTGCTAATAAGTCAGCCTGGCTTTCCTGCATAATCGGTTCAAGAACTAATTGTAAATTACCTTCCATAATTTCGTTTAAACGATAAAGTGTTAAATTAATACGATGATCACTCATTCGTCCTTGAGGAAAGTTATATGTACGAATTCGTTCAGAACGATCACCACTAGCCACTAAATTACGACGAGAAGACTCTTCAGCACTTCGACGTTTTTCATCTTCGGCTTGCTGTAAACGTGCTTGTAATACTGACATGGCTTGCGCACGGTTTTTATGCTGTGAACGCTGATCTTGACATTCAACTACTACACCACTTGGGATATGAGTAATACGAATAGCTGAATCCGTTTTGTTAACATGCTGACCACCCGCACCAGAGGCACGGAAAGTATCAACTTTTAAATCCGCTTTATTGATTTCAATTGCTTGTGACTCTGGAATTTCAGGCATAACAACAACCGTACAAGCTGAGGTATGAACACGGCCTTGTGATTCGGTTTCTGGTACACGTTGCACACGGTGGCCACCAGATTCATACTTCATCTGACCATACACACCATCGCCGTTAATTTTAGCAACAATCTCTTTGAAGCCGCCCTGCTCACTCTCATTGGAGTTCATTAACTCAACTTTCCAACCTTGCTTTTCAGCATAACGGCTATACATGCGGAATAAATCGCCAGCAAAAATAGCCGCTTCATCACCGCCTGCGCCAGCACGAATTTCAACAAAACAATTGTTATCGTCTTTTGGATCACGAGGTAAAAGCAAAATTTGCAGTTCAGCAGTCATGTTCTCAACAGCTTTTTTAGCTTCTTTGAATTCTTCTTGCGCCATTTCACGCATATCAGGATCATCATCCTTAAGCATTTCTTCAGCGGTAGCAAAATCATTTTCAGCTTCTTGATAAGCATGAAAAGCAGAAGTAACAACTTCTAGTTGTGAGAATTCTTTCGATAAAGCTTGGAACTTTTCTTGATCGGCAATCGTTTCAGGATCAGAAAGTAACGCTTGTACTTCTTCAAAGCGTTCGACAAGTATTTCAAGTTTTTGGTAAACAGATTTATTCATTAAATGATCTTATATAGTCAATAATTGATGAATTACCCGCGCATTATATTCGACTAAGCAGATAATTAGCAGTAGTTTATAACAAATGGAATAAATAATTCCCCGCAGCGAAGAATTAAAAGCCTTAGAGAGCCAGGTTTATTGCACTAAAGTTGCGCAGAACAATATTCAATATCGACAGGCTAGACAAGTCATAAGCCTTAGGGAGATGGGCAGTTTAACAGCACTAAATTAGCTAAACAGCCCATTTCTACCGGCTGATTAAATAAGGTCACTGTTGATGATAAAAGGAATTTCACTCGCGTTACGCTTTAACGAGAACTGCCTTTATTCATACTATGCTTGGTTATCTATATCAAAAATATCACGTAAATAAACCAGCCTATCTAACTGACCGCCTTGTGCAGCTGATTGAATAGCACTGGTTGGTGCATGCATGAATTTATTGGTAAGTTTGGTTGCAAGTTCTGCGATAACCGCTTCAGGCTTTTTATTCGCGGCTAATTGTTGCATCGCTTTTTCAAGTAATAAGTCACGATTTTTTAGGCACTGTTTACGATAAGAAATTACCGTATCCTGAGTATTTAAGCCTCTAAGCCATGACATAAAGCTTGTTGATTGCTCTGAAACGATACCCTCTGCTAATATGGCTTCTTTACGGCGATTATCTAAATTTTTTGCAATGATATTTTGTAAATCGTCAACAGTATAAAGAAAGACGTCTTCTAGATCTGAAACTTGTTCTTCAATATCTCTAGGCACAGCTAAATCAACCATAAACATGGGACGATGCTTTCTTTTCGTTAACGCTTTTTCAACCATACCTTTACCTATAATGGGCAAGGTACTACCTGTTGAGCTGATCACGATATCCGCATTAGCCATCATTTCTGGTATTTGTGCTAGCGTAATAACATCAGCACCAAATTGTTTGGCCATATTCTCAGCACGACTTATAGTACGATTTGCGACAGTAATATGACCGACATTATTTTCATATAAATGTTTAGCAACCAATTCAATGGTTTCACCAGCACCGACAAGGAGTACACGCGCTTTGTCTAAACTAGCGAAAATATGTTTGGCAAGGTTAACGGCAGCAAAAGCAACTGAAACTGCACTCGCGCCTATTTCGGTATCGGTTCTAACTTGCTTAGCAACGCCAAAGGTACGTTGAAACAGTCGATCCATCACCAATGCCATAGAACCAGCAGCTTTTGCTTGATTATAAGCTTGCTTCATTTGCCCTAAAATTTGCGGCTCGCCAAGTACTAATGAGTCTAGGCCACAAGCAACGCGCATCATATGATTTACCGCTTGCTGATCTTGGTGCCAATATAAGCTTGGGGTAATAATTGAAGCTGGTACATTATGATGTTGCTCTAACCAACGCACTAAACGCTCTTGCGTTAACGCTACATCACCTTCTTGCACGATATAAAGTTCAGTTCGGTTACAAGTAGATAAAATCGCGGCCTCTTTACAATCAGCTGAATCTAATAGTTCTTGCAACGCCATACTCAGGTTATCAGGGTTAAAAGAGATTTTTTCCCTAACGGCAACCGGCGCGGTTTTATGATTGATACCTACTGCAACTATTGACATATGAGTATATTAAATCCAAAAAATTTAAATGGCAGGCAAAGTCTGCTGCGAATAACCAATTATCTTCGTACGCATTATACGCAGCTAATAACTGGTTAGCTCTATTATCAGCCAGACAATGAAAAAAACCTATGATCTGTGACAAAAAATCGCGATAATTTTACGAAAGATCACATTAAATTGAAAGTGCCGAATGAATGATTGCCCATATGTTTTGGTTATTTGTTATTATTCTCATTTAAACAATCAGGTTTTTAACACAATTATTCAGGAATGCTATGCGCAGTAAGTTTCTCATTGTTTTATTATTTGTCAGTATATTAAGTGCTTGTACTAGCATTAATGACAAGCCTGTTGAAAGTAATACAGCAAGCCAAGGTATTGACAGTCGCAATAAACAAGTATCACAACTAACACGCTGGGCCATTAATGGCAAAATAGCTTTTATCAACAAACAAGAGCGCCAAAGTGCAACACTACATTGGCAAAAAGATGAAGCTGAAAAAACAGAATCATTAAATCTATCCACCTTGTTTGGTATTAAAGTTTTAGAACTTAACCAACAACAAGACAACTTCACCTTAGAAGTTGATGGCGAACATTACCAGACTCAAGACTTAGACTATTTGATCTATTCATTAACCGGCTTGGATTTACCGACACGTGCGATGAGCCATTGGTTAAAAGGCATTGCATTTTTACCGACCGATCAACTGACATATCATAAAACCACTCAACTACCTGAGTCTTTAACCAGTTTCTATAACAATAAAGAATGGCTAATTAAATACAGTAAATATCACCATATTGGTCAATATCAATTGGCTAAGCAACTGACGATCACGCAAGGCGATTTACGGATAAAAATAGCCATTCATTCATGGAAAATTTAACGAGGCCGTTTTGAATAAACACGTATTTCATTCATTTCCTTCACCAGCAAAACTGAACTTGTTCTTACATATCGTTGGTAGAATGGACAATGGTTACCACCAGCTAGAAACCGTTTTTCAATTTCTTGACTATCATGACACCCTAGATTTAAAAGTCACCAAAGATAAAGCAATAACGTTATTAACGCCAATCCCGGGGGTCGAGAATAGCGACAATTTAATCGTCAAAGCGGCCTTACTTTTACAAGACTATAGCCAATGTCAGCAAGGCGTAGAAATTAAGCTAGAAAAATTACTCCCTATGGGTGGTGGCTTAGGTGGCGGTTCATCAAATGCTGCAACAATATTATTAGCACTCAATGCACTTTGGCAGACCCAACTTACGGTTGTTGAGCTTGCAGAGCTAGGCATTACCTTAGGTGCTGACGTACCTATTTTTGTCCATGGTTTTGCTGCCTTTGCTCAAGGAATTGGCGAACAACTTACCCCGGCTTCACCAAAAACTTATTGGTATTTAGTTGCTAAACCTAATTGCAGTATTTCTACACAAAATGTTTTCACTGCCAAAGATTTAACCCGTGACACACCCGCTATACGTTACAACGATGCCGATATCGAAAATTATCATAATGATTGTCAAACTTGGGTAATAAAACACTACCCCGAGGTTGCCAAACTACTGGCTTGGTTGGTAGAATACGCGCCGTCCCAAATGACTGGAACTGGTGCGTGCATATTTTCACGTTTTAGCTCTAAACAAGACGCGTGCTACGTACAATCTTTACTGCCAAACGGCATAGAGTCATTCGTAGCAGAAGGACTCAATCAATCGCCCTTACATGCTGCAATTGCGGCAGTAAACGAAAATTAAGTTCGGATGAAATTTCATATATATGCCATTAAAACTGGCAAAAATAAAATAATTTGCTGATATTTAACTTACCGTTTAATTCAGTATCGTAATTTAGATGTCAAAAATTTCTGAGGAACTGACAGTGCCTGACATGAAGATTTTTGCGGGTAACGCCACCCCTGAACTGGCCAAACAAATAGCTAATCGCTTATACATCACCTTAGGCGAAGCCAAAATTGGTAGTTTTAGTGATGGTGAAATTAGTGTTGAAATTACTGAAAACGTGCGTGGTGCCGATGTTTTTATTATTCAATCAACCTGTGCCCCTACTAACGATAATTTAATGGAACTAATCGTGATGATTGATGCGCTACGTCGTGCATCAGCCGGACGTATTACTGCCGTTATGCCTTATTTTGGTTATGCGCGTCAAGACCGTCGTGTACGCAGCGCTCGTGTGCCAATCACTGCGAAGGTTGTTGCTGACTTCTTATCAAGTGTAGGTGTTGACCGTGTCTTAACGGTTGATTTACACGCAGAGCAAATTCAAGGCTTTTTTGATGTACCAGTAGATAACGTTTTTGGTACACCTATCTTACTTGAAGATATGTTAGAGCGTAACATTGAAAATCCTGTGGTGGTTTCTCCTGATATTGGTGGTGTTGTACGTGCGCGTGCCGTCGCTAAATTATTAGATGATGCTGACCTTGCGATTATCGATAAACGTCGCCCTAAAGCGAACGTAGCTCAAGTTATGCATATTATTGGTGATGTTAAAGGTCGCGACTGTTTCATCGTTGATGACATGATTGATACCGGTGGCACGTTGGCAAAAGCTGCTGAAGCTTTAAAAGAACACGGTGCTAAACGCGTATTTGCTTATGCTACTCATCCGGTCCTTTCTGGTAATGCTGCTGAAAACTTGAAAAACTCAGTTATTGATGAAGTGGTAGTCACTGACTCAATTCCATTATCTGATGAAATTAAAGCACTAGGGAAAGTTCGTCAACTTACCTTAAGTGGCATGTTGTCAGAAGCGATTCGTCGTGTTTGTAACGAAGAATCAATTTCTGCCATGTTTGATGCCTAATCAAATTTAGCAAATTTCTGCACAGCATGAAAAAAGCACCCTAGGGTGCTTTTTTATTACCCACATATTTTGTCATCATACAGCTGATGACACCAATGTAGTGTCAGTTAAATTACTGCAACATTGTTGCTATCTCAAGTCCAGCATGACGACTATGCTGCGTTATCATATTAGCAAGTTCAGGCTTACAAGAGCCACAATTAGTACCACATTTTAAGCTTTCCCCCAATTGTTCAACGGTCGTCGCTCCTGCCTTTATCGCGTCAACAATGGTGTTTTGTGCAACATTAAAGCAGGAACAAACTTGCTTACCTAGACTAAACTCACTGCTTGCTTGACCAATCAACAACGCCTGTATATCACTAAAATCTAAAGTCTCTTTGCTAAACAAGTGCTGAAACCAAGCATTTTCAAATTCAGGCCATTGCGTTGAAACATAACAAGCAAATAGCAATTTTTTATCCGCTAACAAAATAATGTACTGGGTTGCGGCATCACCAAAACTCAACCACTCTAGATTTAACGACAATGTCGGCGCCGCGGCTTTTGTCGTAGCTGTTTTACCGTCAATTTTCTCGCTAATCAATTGCTGACACCATAACATTAAATCAGTTATTGGGGCCTTATTCGCCAGGCTTAATTGCATACCATAATCGGTCTTATTTTTTAGCCAGAAATCCATATTGTGCAATCTTGACTTAACATCAACCTGAGCTAAAAGTGCATCATCAAGATGACATTCAATAAACTGCTTGAACTGAGTGCTCTTAATTGCTATCGGCACTTGTTTACTTTCCGGTTGCCCAGATATAGCGTCAACAATACTTGGATACAAACGGCTAGCATTAGCATGAGAAGCAAATTGTTCATTCCAATGGATCGGCATAAAACACTCGTTATCACGTATGCCCTCATCCGCCTGAATTTGCAGTAAAACAGGTTCATTTCCAGAGCAAACTGAGTGTATCGCTACGATGTCATTTTCCATGACATCAAGTGCGGTGAGATCACGTGGGTTAAGGTATAAATACGGCTTAGTGGTATGTTGAGTTAATTCTGATGCTAAACCTGTGCGCGTCATACTATGCCAGTGATCTCGTAAACGACCGCTATTTAAGCTAAAAGGGAAGTCTTTATCGGTTGCTAGTGCGGAGAATTGCGGCGTAACAGCAAAGAGCTGTGCTTTTTGGCTCTTAGTAGCAAAACATCCATTTTCAAACACTTGTGAACACCCTGCTGGATAGTCACGATTGATTGGCCATTGCATCGGTCTGAGCTTATCGTATGCCTCAGGAGATAAACTCGCTAAGCCGGAAATATCAAAAATACGATTTGACTGTTGATTGACGGCAGTTAGGCCGGCAAACTCAGTGAATACATCGCTAACATGCTGATAGTCAAAGCCTGAAAATCCCATACTCTTTGCAACATCAGCTATAATTTGCCAATCATGGCGAGCTTGACCCTTCGGTGCTTGCACCGATCTTTGTCGAGAAATACGACGCTCGGAGTTAGTCACAGTGCCATTTTTTTCTAACCAAGGCGTGGCTGGTAATTTAATATCAGCAAGTGCTAACGTGTCATTATCACTAACACAATCAGAAACTACCACCAATGGACATTGGCTTAGCGCGCGCTTGATTTTATCACGCTCTGGTAAGCTCACCATAGGATTTGTCGCCATGATCCAGACGGCCTTGATTTCACCTTGTTCGATTGCATCAAACATCGCGACTGCACTTTTACCTGCCGAGGTCACCATGGTCGGCGATTGCCAATAGCTTTGCACATGGTCACGATGAGCTTTATTGTCAATATCAAGGTGTGCCGTTAACTGGTTAGCTAAGCCGCCAACCTCTCGACCGCCCATGGCATTGGGCTGGCCAGTAATAGAAAATGGCCCACAGCCCGGTTTGGCTATTTTTCCACTGGCTAAATGACAATTAATAATACTCTGGCATTTATCAACCCCGCTACTGGATTGGTTAATACCCATTGAATACAGCGTGATAGCCGAATAACTGTCAACAAATAATTGATAAACCTGCACAAGCTGACTTTGCTTAATATCACAATAACGAGCAACACGCTCTACCGGCCATAATGATGCTTGAGCTAGGGCATCATCAAAGCCTTCAGTATGATCAGCTAAATAGTTTTGATCTACGCCGCCATGCTGAGATAAGTAAGATAATAAACCATTAAAAAATGCCGCGTCGGTGCCGGGTTTAATAGCAAGATGATAATCTGCCGCGCCACTGGTTGCTGTAGCACGCGGGTCAATAACCACTAATTTCATATTAGGGTTAATTTTTCTCGCTCGCTCAATACGTTGAAATAAAACAGGATGTGTCCACGCGGCATTTGAACCGGTGATTAATAGCAGCTCAGTAGTTTCTAAATCACGATAATTACACGGCACAACATCTTCGCCAAAGCTGCGTTTATAAGCAGCAACCGCAGATGACATACAAAGCCGTGAATTAGTGTCAATATTGCCCGAGCCGATATAACCTTTCATGAGTTTATTGGCGAGATAATAATCTTCGGTTAATAATTGCCCTGAGACATAAAACGCCACTGAGTTTTTACCGTACTTTTTAATGGTGTCAGCAAAACCTCTGGCAACTTGCTCAATAGCATCAGACCAAGGCACTTGTTGACCATTTATCTCAGGCACAAGTAAGCGCCCGCTCTCGCTGATCGTATTGAGTAGATTACTACCTTTAACACAAAGCCGACCAAAATTTGCTGGATGATCTGCGCTGGCTTGCAGCTTCTTAGCTTTTTCGCCTTGCTTAGTAATATCAATGCCACAACCGACGCCACAATAAGCACAGGTACTTTCGATGATTTGCTCAGCTTGCACTACTATCCCCTAAAAGGCATTGTGCTTTCACAATGCCTGCTTACCTATGAATTACATGACTGCGCTTAACCAGCGCTACTTAGAAAGCTTGTTAATAAACTCAAACCAACAACTGTACTTGCTGTTCCATAATCCTTACGGGGTAATGCTTTACACTGATATCTTGCTGTAAACACTGGCCAGTTTGCAGTGAAAAATGCTGTTTAAACAATGGTGAGGCGACAACAAGATGCTCACCAATGCTGCCAACAATACCGCGATAAAGCACATTAGCTTTGCCAATAGGGTCATAATTACCAATAGCATAGACTTGTTGCTCAGTATTCGGCAAATGAAAAATAGCCACCTGTTCATCAACGATTGCTTTATCACTTTGCTCAATAAGCGCACAAACGCCGGAGTTGGTAATCAAGTCTGCCATCTGACAAACCGTTTGCCATTGCTGACCTTCTGCTGAATTCGACCATTGAGTTGCTGTTTTTAACGACATATATTTCTCCTTATGCAGGTTCAACAATTTTAGGGCTTTGTGTTGCTGAACTTTCAGACATTTTCACTGCAATACGTTCGTGCTGATAAGCTGGTCTAATTTGTTGACGCTCCTCAACAAATTGAATATTTGTATCCGGCTTGTCAGAATTTACAAAAGGTTTAAAACGTTTTAAGGCTTGCGGATCAGCCAATGTCGTTTTCCACTCACATTGATAGCTACCGACGATAAGCTGCATTTGTTTTTCAAGTTCATCAGCAATTTGCAAACTGTCGTCAATAACAACATTTTGTAAATAACTCAACCCGCCTTCTAAGTTATCCATCCACACAGAGGTACGTTGCAACCTGTCACCGGTATTAACATAAAACATCAAAATTCGGTCGATATATTTAATCAATGTTTCGTCATCTAAATCTGTGGTAAATAAATCACCATGACGCGGTTTCATACCACCGTTGCCGCAAACATAAAGGTTCCAACCTTTCTCTGTGGCAATAATGCCAATGTCCTTACTTTGTGCCTCAGCGCACTCTCTTGTACAACCTGATACGGCAAATTTAATTTTATGTGGGGCACGTAAACCTTTGTAACGATTTTCCAATAATATCGCCATACCAATACTGTCTTGTACACCGTATCGACACCAACTCGAGCCAACACAAGACTTTACGGTTCTTAGCGACTTGCCATAGGCATGGCCAGTTTCAAAACCGGCGTCAATGAGTTCTTGCCAAATAGGCGGTAACTGCTCTACGCGTGCGCCAAATAAATCAACGCGCTGACCACCGGTAATCTTGGTATATAAATTATATTTTTTTGCTACCTCACCCAACACTATCAACTTATCGGGCGTAATTTCACCACCGGCAATACGCGGAACAACCGAGTAAGTGCCGTCTTTTTGCATGTTAGCAAGATAGTTATCGTTGGTATCTTGTAGACCGACATGAGACTTTTCTAAAATATAATCATTCCAAACGGAAGCTAAAATAGATGCCGTTAATGGTTTACACACTTCACAGCCCAAACCTTGACCGTGTGACGATAATAATTGTTCAAAGGTGGTGATTTTCTCTACTTTGACAATATCGAACAACTCTCGGCGTGAATGAGCAAAGTGCTCACAGATATCTTTTTTAACCTCAACGCCACGTTGCTCAAGTAAGCTGTCGGTGACATTTTTCACTAGCGCGGTACAACCACCGCAGCCCGAGCTCGCTTTGGTACAAGTTTTAATATCGCCAACACTACAAGCACCGTTATCAATAGCACTGACAATGTCGCCTTTAGTGACGTTATGACAAGAACAAATGGTCGCGCTATCTGGTAAAGCATCAACCCCTAAGGCCGGTTTATCAGCCGCCATCGGCAAAATCAACGACTCTGGTGACGCCGGTAAATCAATAGCATTGAGCATGTATTGTAACAAGGTGTCGTATTCACTGGTGTCACCAATAAGGACCGCACCGAGTAGCTTAGTTTTTTCGGCATTAACAACAATTTTTTTGTAAACACCATTCGGCTGATTTTCATAGGTATAACAGAGTGAGCCTGATGTTTTCGCATGGGCGTCACCAATGGAGCCAACGTCTACCCCCATTAGCTTAAGCTTGGTACTCATATCAGCACCGGTGAAATGTTGCTCTTCACCCAGAATATGTTTTGCCGTTACTTTTGCCATGGCATAACCAGGCGCAACTAAACCAAAAATAAAGTTGCTCCACAACGCACACTCACCAATAGCGTAGATATTATTATCAGAAGTTTGACATTGATTATTAATAACAATGCCGCCACGTTCACCAATAGCGAGATCAAAGTCACGAGCGAGGTTATCAAAGGGCCTGATACCGGCTGAAAATAAAATCAAATCAGTTTCTAGTTCACTGCCATCACTAAAACAAAGCTTGTAGCGACAATGATCACCATCAACAATTTCATTGGTGGCTTTTGACGTATGCACTTGCACACCTAACTGTTCAATTTTACTTTTCAGTAATCGTCCACCGCCTGCATCAACTTGCACCCCCATCAATTGTGGGGCAAATTCAACTACATGAGTTTTTAAGCCTAATTGTTTCAGAGCATTAGCAGCTTCTAAACCAAGCAGCCCGCCACCAATAACAACGCCAACCTTACTTTTATCGGCACTTGCTTGAATAGCATCAAGATCATCAATGGTACGATACACTAAGCAATGTTCGCGATCTTTACCTGGGATAGGTGGCACAAAAGGATACGAGCCCGTAGCAAGCACTAATTTATCATAGTGATAGCGCTCTCCTTGCTCTGTTTCAACGAAGCCTTGCGCTTTGTCGATATGACTAACCTTAGCATCAACGGCGAAATTCACTTGCCATTGTTGATAGGTTTTTTCGTCTGTCATGGCTAAATCTGCCGCCGATTTACCGGCAAAATACTCCGACAGATGTACGCGGTCGTAAGCCAGTCTCGATTCAGCACAGAGTACGGTTATCTCTACCGCTTGTTCGCTATTACTTAGCTCAACAAGTTGTTCAACAAAGTGATGACCAACCATACCATTGCCAACAACAACAACTTTTGTTTTTACCACTGCCTGATTATCTATATCCATCAACCTACACCTACTTATTTATGACTCGTGTTAAACCGAAAAACTTACTTTTAGTCAGATGACCGCCAAAGAAAAATCACTTATCTTAAGTGCTTTTAATTTACCTTGGCTGAACTTAATAGATCTAGTTGCAAAGCTGGTGCCAGTTAACTTTTAACTTTAAAAACAATAACTAAAATATTTATCAAACAATTATGGCGTGCTAATGCACTAGTATGATGATGCAGCCGCACCACTGCTGTGCAGTTAATCGCCCTTGTTATATTGATGCAGTAATGTACTACGATTAAAAAGCGATAACGCCTAGCAGTGTGATCAACAAAATAAATGTCGTCGCTTGCCAAAATTGAATTGGGTAACGTTTTATAAACGGTAGGTTTTGATATGCTTGCAACACATCAAGGTTAGGCTTATTAAGATCAGTGAGAAATTCAGAAAAGGCATGATAACGATCCTTTGGATTGGCTTGTAAGGCTTTTTTCAAGGTTAAATCTAGCCACAAAGGTAATTCATTACGGTAATCTTTAATACTGCGATATTGCCATAAAGGGTAGGCTTTTACTTTTTCATGGCTCGACGCCATCGGCTTATAAGGTAATGCTCCCGAAAGCATTTCATAACACACAACAGCAAGTGAAAATAAATCACTTTGGTGGTCGGCATGCATCGTCAGTAATGTTTCAGGTGCAATGTAATTCAGCGTACCTTGCGGCACCGTTTCTGGCAGGCCAGTTGTTACTTCATCTTGCGCGGCAATTAAAACCGTACCGTAGTCAATTAGCGTGATCTGCCCAGAGGCATTAATCATAATGTTGTCAGGCTTTAGGTCTCGATGAACTAAATCAAGACGCTGAAATGCCCGCAGCGCACTCACTATTTGACTAACGATATCACGTACCTGAGCAATAGTTGGTTTGGGATTATCGTGCATCCATTCACTTAAGGGTTGGCCATCAATAAACTGACAGACATGATATAACGCCTTGCTAGGATTCGGGTTAGTAATAACCTGCATAACATTACGATGCTTTATCCGCTCCCCCACCCAACCTTCTCGTAAAAAGCCCTGAATATAGATAGCGTCGTCGATAAAGTTCATCGAAGGCACTTTTAACACTAATGGCTGTTCGTGATCTGCATGTTCGACTAAATACAAGTGCGATCGCACACTGGCATGCAATATTTTCTTTACCTTATAGCCATCGAGTTTCTGCCCAACTTGCAGCGCTGGAGGTATTATTCTCGTCAACAAGTCTTGTTCAATTTCGGCTAATTCTCGCTTAGGTGTAGCATCAATATAAACCAGCACACAACTTACGTTGTCCTCACTACCCGCGGCAATTGCTTGTGTAACAATTTGCAAACTCACTTGCTCAAGCATGACTTTATTGGGCTGCTTTGGTATTGCAGATAATATCTTGGTCAGTTGTTGTCCAGGTATATGTTCATGGACACCATCACTGGTCAACATAAAAATATCACCGACATTGACGCCGAGCTGATATTGGTCCACTTTTAAATGGCTATCAGCCCCCAACGCTCGGGTAAGTAAACTGCCACTGAGCCCTTGTTTTTGATTATGATCACGAGTAATAACGTGATATTCGCCATGACGATATTTACCTACACGTGTGTCACCAACGTGGAAAATATAAGCACTAGATGATTTAACAATTAATGCCGTGAAGGTGGTTAACCATTGTGCAGTTTGCTGTTGAGTATTTTCATGGTGACATTTAGAGTCAGTAACAGACCCAGTTACTCCTTGAGAAAATAACCACTGGTTTAAACTTTTTAGTACTTTAGCTGCTGATTTATTCGTTGACCAAGATGCTGTTGTCGCATAATACTCTTGAATAAACTGTGTGACCGACAATTGTGCAGCTTGCGCCGCATGGCTAGCACTTGAAACGCCATCGGCAATCGCAACAACGATGCCTTTTGACTCTCGTTCAGCGACACTCGGTTGCAAGGCAGCAAAAGCATCTTGGTTTTCAGCTTTTGTACCGGCTTGAGATGCGCCGCCAATAACAACGGCTAAAATAACAGGTAGCTTGGAGCGCGCCACACTGGTTTGCGTTGCGCTACTAGCTTTTACTGGCTTATTATCTATTGGGCTTTTCATCATTTGACTAGCTGACACTAATAAGCTCTACCGTACCATCTTCATGGACCTCAGCAATACTGCCTTTAGGTTCTTCCATAAATAATAAAGCGACAAAGCCTATCACCGCGGTTGCTGCAATGACTAAAAAGAATTGGCTATACGGTACAAAAGTTAACACCGTTAAATAGACAACAGCGCCAACATTACCATAAGCACCAGTCATGCCAGCAATTTGTCCGGTTAAGCTACGTTTGATTAATGGTACCGCCGCAAAAACAGCCCCTTCACCCGCTTGCACAAAGAATGAACATAGCATCGCTGTTACTACCGCTAATGCTAGTGGCCAAGCCCCTGAAATCAACGACATAGCAAAATAGCCACAGGCTAAACCCGCCGTCAGAATTAATAAGGTTTTCTTGCGACCAAATTTATCGCTTAGCCAACCACCACCAGGACGTGACATTAAATTCATAAAGGCATAAGTTGACGCCAACATGGCGGCAAACACCATATCTAAAGCAAAGGTTTCAGCAAAAAATAATGGCAACATAGAAATCACCGCAAGCTCAGAGCCAAAAGTAGCAAAATATAAAACATTCAGTACCGCAACTTGTTTAAATTTATACTGTTGCGCAGATGGTATAGTTGACTCAAAAACCTTGATATTCACTTTATAGGTTTGAATTAACTCGATAATGAATAAAGCAAATAGTGCTAAATAAACCAAAATAGCACTTTGCTCTGACAGTAAGCTCACACCACTTGGCGACAACTTCCATGTAAGCAGCGCTAACGCACCATACATAGGTAGTTTCATTAAAATTAGAAGATAAAAGTCATTGCGACTAGTGACCAACATTGCACCACTACTTTTAGGCTTAAAATAAGTAGAGCCTTGCGGAGTATCCCTAACATTAACATACCAGATAACACTAAAAACTAAACTCAGCACGCCCGTCAATGCCACGGCGTAGCGCCATCCATCTTCGCCACCAAAAAATAACGCTAAACTAGGGAGTAACATAGCTGCAGCGGCTGAACCAAAGTTGCCCCAACCACCATAAATCCCCTCAGCTGTCCCGAGTTCATTGGCTGGAAACCACTCACTGACCATGCGAATACCGATAACAAAACCGGCACCAATAAAGCCCAGTAAAAACCGTGATAACGCCGCTTGCTCAAAATCGGAAGCGAGTGCAAACATAAAACAAGGAATGCTACACAATGCCAACAATATTGCATAAACAAGCCGTGGACCATACTTGTCAGTTAGCATACCGATAATGACTCGCGCAGGAATGGTCAATGCGACATTTAATAATAATAACGTTTTGATTTCAGCACTGGATAAATTAAGGCTATCCGCTATGACAGAAAGTAATGGCGCGTGGTTAAACCACACGGCAAAGGTAATAAAAAATGCCATCCAACTTAGGTGCAGCACTTTCATCTTACCGACAAATGAAAATATTTTAATCCCTGCAGGATCCGACATGTAAAATTCCTTGAGTAACTGAGCAAAATGAACCTAGGGCTAAGCAATCTTAATACCAGTAAGGAAATAAAAAATTAAACTATAAAATTCAGTACGATAAAGAATACCTTGGGTTGCAACGTTAAAGGTACAATAATCATTAATCCCCTTAATAGGGCTTATTGCACATCCAAGGTGCAGGCCGTTACTCTAAAAACATTCAATTTTTATGCTTTTATTAGCAGCCAACAAACAATTAAATTAGCATTTTGTCATAAGCCTTAGCGATAATATTGGATCTCCATTAGTGGGGGTGTTATCATGCTGCGCCTTTTTTAGCTAATTATTATCGGTTAGAAATAGGAACAGGTTGTTTTTGGTCGCAAAAAACAACAACTTTTAATTATTAAATAATGGATATTACCATGACTGATTTATTTACATTGGATGCTGAAGTACGTACAGATTTAGGGAAAGGTGCGAGCCGCCGCCTACGTCACGCGAACAAAGTTCCAGCGATTTTATACGGTGAAGGCCAAGAGCCTGTTTCTTTAACGTTAGAGCACAAAAATGTTTTCCGTGCACAACAAGAAGAAGCTTTTTACTCTCACGTTTTAACAATCAACGTTGACGGTAAGCCTGTTGAGTGTCTTTTAAAAGATATGCAACGTCACCCGTTCAAGCAAGTTGTAATGCACTTAGATTTCTTACGTGTTGATGCAAAACACGCTGTGCAAGTTAACGCTCCAATTCACTTCATCAACGAAGATGTTGCAGAGAAGTTAGGTGGCACTATGGCTCACCACGTGAATGAAATTGCAGTAACATGTTTACCTGCTAACATTCCAGAGTTTATCGAAATTGATGTTGCTAACTTAGAAGTTGGTCAAACATTGCATTTATCAGACGTTACTTTACCGAAAGGCGTAACATCTGACGAATTAGCAAAAGGCGAGAGCCATGACCAAGCTGTTGCTACATTGAATGCGCCTAAAGGTGTAAGCGATGACAGTGCAGAAGAAGCTTCAGCCGAGTAAGTATTAATTTACTCCTGATGATAAAGCTTAAAGGGACAATGTTTTTACAACATACCCTTTAAGCTTTTTAGATTTATAGCAAATAGATTAATTGTTCTTAAGTTTGTATAACAAGAGTAAACTATTAGATGACGATTCAATTAGTAGTCGGCTTAGGTAATCCAGGTGCTGAATACAGTAAAACCCGTCATAATGCCGGTGATTGGTTCGTCCAAGAGCTTGCATCACGTTACAACATTTCACTAAAGCCAGAAAAAAAATACTCAGGTCTCTACGGTAAAGGGTTAATTGCCGGACAATTAGTTCATCTTCTTATACCAAGCACTTTTATGAATTGTAGTGGTAAAGCCGTCGCACCATTAGCCAACTTTTTCCGTATTCCCGTTGAAAATATTTTAGTCGCTCACGATGAGCTTGATATGTTGCCTGGTGTTTGCAAAATCAAACAAGGTGGCGGACACGGTGGCCACAATGGCTTGCGCGATATTATTTCCTGTCTAGCAAATAACAAAGAATTTTATCGGTTACGCATTGGTATTGATCATCCAGGTCATCGCGATCGCGTCACTGGGCATGTGCTTGGTAAAGCACCTGCCAATGAACAAAACTTAATTGACCAAGCGATAGACGAAGCTGCGCGCTGTTTTGAAATTTGGCAGAAAGACGATATTAAAAAAGCTCAAAATCGTCTACATTCTTTTAAAGCGCAATAATCGCTATTGCGCCAACATTATAGGGTAACATCATGGGATTTAAATGTGGTATTGTTGGCTTGCCCAACGTCGGGAAATCAACACTTTTCAACGCGCTAACTAAAGCGGGTATTGAAGCTGCTAACTTCCCTTTTTGTACAATTGAACCTAATACAGGTGTTGTACCCGTACCGGATCCTCGCTTAGATGCGCTAGAAAAAATTGTTAATCCTGAACGCGTTTTAGCAACTACAATGGAATTTGTTGATATTGCTGGATTAGTTGCCGGTGCATCTAAAGGTGAAGGTTTAGGTAATAAATTTCTAGCCAACATTCGCGAAACTGATGCTATTGGTCATGTGGTGCGTTGTTTTGATAATGAAAATATTATTCATGTTGCTAATAAAGTCAGTCCTGCTGACGATATTGATGTTATCAATACTGAATTAGCCCTGTCGGATATGGATACTGCAGAACGTGCTATTTTCCGCTTAGCTAAAAAAGCTAAAGGCGGAGATAAAGACGCTAAATTTGAAATGCCCGTATTAGAGAAAATATTAAAGCATGTTGAAGATGGCCACATGGTGCGTTCTTTAGCGTTAACTAAAGAAGAAAAAGCAGCCGTTGACTACTTAAATTTTTTAACCCTCAAACCAACCATGTACATTGCCAATGTTAATGATGATGGCTTTGAAAATAACCCTTATCTTGATGCTGTACAAAAAATTGCCGATGAAGAAGGTGCTATCGTGGTTGCGGTTTGTGCTGAAATTGAAAGCGAGTTATCTGAAATGGATGACGAAGACCGTGTTGAGTTTATGGCTGATCTTGGTTTAGAAGAACCTGGCTTAAATCGTGTTATCAATGCTGGTTACTCTTTACTTCACTTGCAAACTTACTTTACCGCTGGTGTAAAAGAAGTACGTGCGTGGACAGTAAAACAAAATGCTACCGCACCACAAGCTGCCGGTGTTATTCATACAGACTTTGAGAAAGGCTTTATTCGTGCTGAAGTCATCGCTTATGAAGACTTTATCGAATTTAATGGTGAGTCTGGCGCTAAAGAAGCTGGTAAATGGCGTTTAGAAGGTAAAGAATATCGCGTAAAAGATGGTGATGTTGTTCACTTTAGATTTAACGTTTAAATCTTCTACATAAAAACAACAAACCAAAGAGAGCTAAGGCTCTCTTTTTTATTAGCGCTTATTTCTCCCTTCCTTAAAGTTACTATACCAACCTACGAATTATATCGTAATAAAACTATTCTGAAATTACTAACTACATTAAAATACCGGCCAGTTTTATTCTACCACGAGCAATCATTGAAGAACAAAACTGGCAAAGTTTAACTTTCAGGTTAGACTTTCTAAAACAACAATATAAATATTTTAGGAATACTATGAAAAAAACTATTTTAGCTTCGGTAGTACTTGCAACAGCAATGTTTTATACACCACAAAGTTCAGCCTTTGACGAAAGCATGTCATTGCGTATCTGCGAGTATGTCTCTATTAATGATAAAAAACGCCTACGTAATTATTTAAAGTCTAATAAAGTTAAGATTCGCTCTATCTTTGACAGCATTCAATGTAATGGTGTCAACTTACTCGAGTTTGCAGCAACATCAAACGCTCTTGATGTTGGAGAGTATTTAATAGGTAAACTTCCTGTTAAAACTGTAACAGAGAACTTAGCCTCTATTAAAGCAAGCTCTGCTCACTTAGCAAAAGTAGCAAACGAAAGAATTAAATAAACTTTTAGCAACAATCAAAAACAAGCTCATTAAGTGAAAAGCTTAATGAGCTTGTTATTTTGAGATATTTTTGTGCAGATATCCGGCAAATTGCACAGCGAATAAGCAAACAAACAAAAAGTCGTATTTTTTTGATAAAAACGGTTGACGTAGCTCAATCAGATTTGCATAATACGCGCCACTTGCTGAGAGGCGAGATGGAAAGGCTACATAGCTCAGCTGGTTAGAGCACATCACTCATAATGATGGGGTCCCAGGTTCAAATCCCGGTGTAGCCACCACTTATCTCTAAGTAAGAATTGAAATGCGGGGTTGGCGGAATTGGTAGACGCGCTGGATTTAGGTTCCAGTATCGCAAGATGTGAGAGTTCAAGTCTCTCACCCCGTACCATTTCAATGTAACGAATTATGAAAATAATGAGTTACGAAAGTAAGTACATTGCTGGGGTATAGCCAAGCGGTAAGGCAGCGGGTTTTGATCCCGTCATTCTGAGGTTCAAATCCTCATACCCCAGCCACTTTCTTTTACTCTCTGTATTATTCGAAAGTTCATCAATGTTACTCACTTAATCATAGAAGTATCCTGTTGGGGTATAGCCAAGCGGTAAGGCAGCGGGTTTTGATCCCGTCATTCTGAGGTTCAAATCCTCATACCCCAGCCACTTTCTTTGATTACCTTAAATTCTCAATCAATAATTTTCACGAGAAAACTACCTAGTTATGCGGGGTTGGCGGAATTGGTAGACGCGCTGGATTTAGGTTCCAGTATCGCAAGATGTGAGAGTTCAAGTCTCTCACCCCGTACCATTTATAATAGCTTATCTAATTTTACATCTCGTTAAATCTGATAAAAATTCCTACACCTGTAAAATTATAATTTTCTTTTTAACACCTCTATTCATACTCTTTATTCAAGTAATATATTATTCAAGTATCATAATATTTTATACATTGAAAATTCATCGCTAAAAACAATATAAAAGATCGACTCTCAAATAGCAGTATCAAAATAGCCTGCTATTCCTGTGCTTTACGTATGCGCTAATTCAGCATAATTTAAGCAGCTTTAGACCCCCTATTAGCCAGACCTTCCTAGCTAGTGCAAATGAGTCTCATGTAAACTCACTAGTGATCTGCTTAGCAGCTTAAAAAGCTAGCCAGCATTTATACCCAAGCCACTTGAAAATGCAGTTTCAGCGTTAAGCTAGGAAATCAGCGCAAGGCACAGCACGCAGATAATGGTTATTCTCGATAATAGCTCCTGCATTATCCTAATGCCCCACATCCCTGCGGGAACCTTATCAAGCGCTGTACAGCTTTTTTGCTCCAGACAAAAGCTAAGTACATACATCCATGTATGCAACGTTGCACTGTTTTTCTAGCTTAGCTCCCGCAGGGCAAGGCGATAAAGGGTCATCTCCGGCGTTATTGATTTTGACAATGAAACAACCATTCTCTTCAATCAATGCCTTGGTGCTAACCCTTTTTCGACTTGCACAATCCTGCATTTTCAAGTGGTTTGGGTATATACAAAGCGAGGTTAAACAAATCAAACTACTATATTTGAGCCTTTAATTACCCTTTAGGATATTCAAAGGCAATAGGCGTGAGGTGAAAAAACGTGATGATCTGCAAATAACAGTTTTACATGCCCATTACCCTAACTTTTTATAATAATGCTGACCCTATACTCAGCATTATTATAAAAGTTTTAGTGAAAATTAAGTAACGTTAGCAATAAAAGTAAACTCACTCTGTAAAACTATAGCCAATCTGCGTGCAGCCTATAGTTTAAGAAGTCGAGTGACTTTAAATACCACAAGCATAAGCGAGTGCTTTATTCTTTAATTGTGGTAATTTGTTTACCATAGTCAAGCCGGCATTACGAGCTAACTTAACTAAAGGTGAGACATGGCCAAATGATAAATATAAAGCATCCATTGTCGTCATCATTAACAAGTTGTCTGTGCGCCTTTTTTGTTGATAACGAGCCAGTACATCTTCTTGGTGCCAAGACTCGCCATTTCCAATAGCTTGTGCAATAACATGTTGCAAAGCCTTAACATCTTTAAAACCTAAATTGACACCTTGCCCCGCCATTGGGTTTATTGTGTGTGCAGCATCCCCAAGCAATAAAACTCGCCCCTTGTGATACTGGTTTGCATGACGTCTAGTTAACGGAAATGCCGCTTGTTCGATGACTTCAATACGCCCTAATTTGCTTGGAAAATTTTGCATAATTTCTTGCTCTAGACTGCGCTGAGACAAGGCCGACAAACGTTTTATTTCATCTTTAGCTTGATACCATACTAAAGAGGCAGAATGACCAGGCATAGGCAACATAGCAAGAGGTCCTGTTTGAAAAAACTGCTGCCAAGTAATATCTTGTTGTGGCTGTTCAGTGCGAACATTAATTAACATGGCTGATTGTGCATAGTCCCAGCCTGTTGTACCTATATGCGCTAACTTACGCACATATGAATTACCGCCATCAGCACCAACAACAATTTTAGTGCGTATGCTTTGCGAAGCTAAGGTTAGCTCGACTTCTGTGCTGTGTTGTTCAAGTTTAATCAAACTTTCAGGGCATAATAACGTGATGTTTGGATGTAGCTGTAGTTTTTGCCAAAGAGACAATTGAATTAAGCGATTCTCAATAATATGACCTAAATGTGATTGCCCTACATTACTGGCATCAAATTCAGTATAACTAGACTCACATTCTGATACACCAAGGCGCTTGTATGGACACATTCGCCACTGTTTCAGTTGCTGCCACGCATCTAATTGCTGTAATAACTGCTCTGAAGCTAATGAAATAGCGGAAACTCTTAAATCAAATGCTTGCTCTACAGAAAAAGCGGCCGGTGCCTTTTTTTCAATAACAGCAACCTTTAAACCTAATTCAGCCAATGATAAAGCACTCGCTGCTCCTACCATCCCTGCTCCAACAACTACACAATCAAATTGATTCATAATGATTTTCATAACTTTATTCAGATAAAGTTATTCTACCCAACCTGATATCGTAATTCGATGTTTATATACTGGATTATTAAGTACCCTGACACTATGTGGCATTGGATGCGATAACTTTAAAATTGTTAGTGTATTAAACTTGGGTGAAATAACACGTTTATAAAACTTTATCTTTTTTGGATAAAGCTCTAACTGACCTCCAAACCTTTTTTGCCACCCGGTTGATAGCTGATAAATAAAAGCATACTTACCGGCACCGCCATCAGTGTGATAACTAATGAATTGCCCTTTTTTAAATGACGCAAAAAATGTATCTTGCAACTCGCCCTTTATTAATCCTTCACCTTTAAACAATTCAACCACTTTATTACCCAAATTTTGGTGCAAAGCTGACTGTCTATGTTGCTGCTGATGTTTATTACTTGAACGATAAAATGAAAAAGAAAATCGATTTCTTTTCAACGCTTTAATTGCTTGTGCATGTTTGGTGTTATCAATAACCTGAGTGGATATATTATTTTTTATCCGACTAAATGGTTGTGATGGAGCGCTTAATAGTCCCCACTTTTTAATATGTTGGCGCTGAATAATTTCACTTCTTAATTGTCGCGCTTCATTAGCAGGTAAAAACTGTTCAAAGATTACAAAACCATTCTTTTCTAACGTGTCAGTCCATGTCATACCTAACTGTCCTTGAAAAATTGCCGCGCTAATAAACTGCAGAGCCTATAAAATTTTTGCGCGGCAAATGTATTAAACTTCGTACGAGAAATGCACCGTTAAACGCAAAAATTGCAGCTAACTTCGTCGATATTAGCTTTCATACGCTTTATTAATCAAGGGCTGAAGAACTACTATGTTATTGTGAAAATTAAAAAACACTCAATTGCTATTATCAAAATAGTACAGCAAAGGGTAATTAGTAGCATTAACACTTTTCTTCGTTATAATCAAAAGAGCTTAATCCTAAATTATATAAAAATACAACTAAAACAAAGGAATGATTATGCCTGCATTACAAAAAGAAAGGCGCGTTGCTAAAGATATTAACTTAGTCTACGACTTATCAGAAAAGCCTAATTTAAGCCAGCTTAAAGCCCACGAAGACCGAGCGGTTGTGGCAAAATTAAAAGCCGACTTAGTACTACCTAATGATAAGATTTTAACTGTAGATATAGATTTTGATAGTACAAGTGGCTACCATGATAATGCCATCATGGTGATGGATGATTTTGGAGTCGAGATAATTGCCACGGCATTTGAAGTAAAATATGGAAAAGAACATGCAGATAAAGTGCGAAGAGCATGGGCACGTAAACAAAATGATAGCGACCCTCGTAAACCTACTTATCTGTTGGTACAAAAGCCTGAATCGGTTGAGAAAACACCAAAAATCTTTGCTTCTTGTGGTCAAGAGCGCCACCCGCCAAAAGAAGCACCAGCTAGCATTACCTAAAAAAATAAATAAGCCTTTAATGATCAAGCTAAGGCTGTGGCAATTATCATTGCTAATACCTTGGTTTTTATACTGTTCATTGACAACCATTGCAAGTGCGCAAAATTTAACTAAACGCTTAATCACTAGTAATAGTATTGTACAAGACAGCAAAGGCTTTATTTGGCTATCAACAACTAATGGGTTAATTCGCTTCGACAGTGAAGATAAGATCATTTTTAATAGTAATAATAAAGATTGGCCTTTACCTTTTAATTGGATAAATGACATTTATCCCGTCGGAGATGACAAGTTATTAGTCGCGACGGAAACCCATAAATTATGGTTATTTAACACCTCAAATGGCCGTGCTACTCAAGTTAATATCGCTATTGAAGAAAATAGCATTTATCAACTCATTGAGCATCATGGCTGTTACTACCTTTTTGTCCAAGATAAGCTCTATCAAGTTGACTCTACATCATTAGAACCCCAATTGCTTTCTGGCAACATTGATATAAAAAAAATAAAAAGCACAATAGCAAACGTATATTTTTCAACAACAGATGGTATTTACAAGCTATTAAATGACAAGCTAGTTTTAGTTGAAGCTGGTAGTGCGTCTGCTATTGCATCGTCAGAAGATATGCTAGTTATTGCCAAAGAAAAAAAGCTAATTACCCTCAATGACCAAGGTAAACGTCAAACATTTTCTATTGATAATCCTATTTCGACTTTAGCTTTTGCTAATAGTAAAGACAGTATTTTTGCGATTAATCAACGCGGTTATATCGAACACTACGCGCTAAGTGATTTCACGAAATTATCACATGCATTTCCAAATAATAAATTAGCTTTTGTTGATGAACTATTTCATGACAATACTGGCGTTTTATGGCTTTTAACCAATCAAGGGGTTAAAAGGATGACGCCTTCGCTCAATAAAAACCATAACAAGATATTTGACACCTCAATCAACTCGCTAGCGTTAACAGCACACAAAGATCAAATTTTAATTGGCAGTTATGGTGCTGGCTTACACGAACTCATGCCAAATAAATCTATATTGCCTAAAAATATCAATCAGGGTTTTAGCGCTAGAGGTAAAATTATTACCGACCTCTACAGCCATAAAAATGATGTCTATATCGCCACTTTTGATGGTCTATGGCAATACAGTGTTAATAAGAAACAACTCACACGAGTCAACTTTCCAAACAACAATAAGCTACTACTCGATCTTAGTTTTAAAGATAATCAACTTTATTTAGCTAGTGACGCCAGTGGCGTCTATATTTTCGATTTAACGTCAAAAACGATTGTTAAGCATCTAGCAGATAATCACTTAAGATCGAACGAAGCGATTAATTCTCTGCCATTAGCAGACGATATAGTATGGATTGCAACCCCTGCTGGAATAGATATTGTAAACGCACGTAATAACGTCAGCCAAAAAGTTAAAAGCTTAGGTGAAAATAAAGTGATTTCTTTATTGGCACATAACAATAAAGTTTTTGTTGCCACAAAAGGTGATGGCTTTTTTGTTTACAACTTGTCTGGTGAGCTATTAGCCCATTTTGCCAAAAATATCATTTTTGGCTACATGAGCGTTATCAACGATGAAATTTGGATATCCGGACGACCAGGCTTATACCAGCTCAACCCCAATAGCTACGAACTAAAAATGGTTGCAAATACCGAACAATACATATTTACTAAAAAGCCTATTTTATTGAATAACACAGTTTATGCAGCTCATTATGGTGGGGTATTAGAAGTTGCTTTAAGCCAAGAGAAAACTATTAACCCTAGTGTCTATATCAGTAAAACTATCGCCTCAGGTAAGCCACAACTATTAAGCAGCCCTATAAAAATTGCGTCATCAAATGATGTTGTCACCTTAGAATTGGCAAGTTTAGATTTTAGGCCTGGTCAAGAAAAGCAATTTAAGTATCAAGTTAACAATGGTGAATGGAATGATATTAATGGTAACCAATTGACACTCACAGGCTTGTCTTCCGGTAACTATCACATTGAAATCATGGGAACCAATAGTTTAGGGCAATGGAGTGACTTCAAAGCCTATGCAGATATAGAAGTTGCTTATCCTTGGTATTGGCACCCAAATAGTAGAATCATCTACATCACACTGGTTACGCTAAGCTTGTTATTCATTTCCTGGTTATTATATCTACGTAGTCGTTCAATTACTCATATTCATCAACTTTTAAATGAAGAGATACAAACTCATGGCCAATCGGCTGCAATCATTCGCCGTAAATTAAAAAAAATTCAAACGTTAATTAGCCAAGAGAACGACGTTCAAGTCACCGTCAATAGCGAAAAAAGTCAACATATCAGTCACCATAGCCAAGAAACGCTAATCCTGATAAATGATTGCCTCACAGAACTTAACATACAGCAAAAGCATACTGAGCCTAGCAGTTTATCAGGCAGTTCTTTAACGATTGCACTGCCCTATCTAGCCGATTACTTTCATCAGCAATATCATGTTCTTGTATCGGTTCATTTAAGCATTAGCTGTGAAAAAATTGAGTATGCGATTCAAAGTGCAATTTACAGCATAACTTATGAGGCAATACTGGCCGCGATCAACAATGGTGATGGAGGTGTTTTTGCCATACATATTAGTGAAACTAAAGACAAAGTTTGGTTAAAAATAACCGATAACGAACAAAGTTTCGCGCAATTTAATAGCAAAATTAATTTTGATATGGCGATGTATTATATTCGACAAGTGGCAAAAAAATTTAACGCAACATTTCACACTTACGACAATCAAGAGCACGGTAGTGAAATCATCATTTCTATTCCATTGATGGAGCTCAATTTAACCTAAAGATATGCTGAGAATCGAAGCGATAATTAGCATAACGGCGAAAATGCTAGAAATATATTTTTCTCTGATATTTTCTAAGCTAGCATCAAAGGCAAAGAAAGAGTAAAATACGCCCCCTTAAATTCTCTAGCAAAAACTAGAATCAATTTCATAGAAAAGATTAGGCGCGAATAAATGAGTAAAAAGCTATACATCAAAACTTGGGGCTGTCAAATGAACGAGTATGACTCGCAGAAGATGGCTGAACTTTTAGACTCAACTCACGGGTTCGAGTTGGCCGAAGAGGCTGAAGACGCAGATGTGATCTTGCTAAATACTTGTTCGATTCGTGAAAAAGCCCAAGAGAAAGTCTTCCACCAATTAGGTCGTTGGAAAAACCTTAAAATCGACAAACCTGATTTAGTTATTGGTGTTGGTGGCTGTGTAGCCTCACAAGAAGGCGATGCCATTCGCAAACGCGCACCTTATGTTGACATGGTTTTTGGCCCACAGACCTTGCACCGTTTACCTGAAATGATCCAACAAGTGACCGGTAACAAAGGTTCAGTTGTTGACGTTAGCTTTCCTGAAATTGAGAAGTTTGATCGTTTACCAGAACCCAAAGCTGATGGTGCAACCGCCTTTGTTTCAATTATGGAAGGATGTAGTAAATACTGCACCTTTTGTGTAGTACCTTACACGCGTGGTGAAGAAGTTAGTCGCCCACTTGACGATGTCTTATATGAAATCGCTCAATTAGCTGAGCAAGGCGTTCGAGAAGTGAACTTACTGGGTCAAAACGTAAACGGTTACCGTGGTGACTCACACGATGGTAGTATTTGTCGTTTTTCAGAGTTATTACGTTTAATTGCAACTATTGATGGTATTGACCGTATTCGTTACACCACCTCTCACCCAATTGAATTTACCGATGACATCATTGATGTTTATGCTGATGTGCCAGAGTTAGTAAGCCATTTACATTTACCGGTACAAAGTGGCTCAGATCGTATTTTAACGCAAATGAAACGGGGTCATACAGCGATAGAGTATAAATCCCAAATTCGTAAATTAAAGAAAGTTCGTCCTGATATTTGCATGTCTTCTGACTTTATTATTGGCTTCCCTGGTGAAACCGATGACGATTTTGAAGCAACAATGAATTTAATCAAAGCAGTAGACTTTGATTTAAGCTTTAGCTTTATTTACAGCGCTCGCCCGGGTACGCCTGCTGCCGATATGATTGACGACATTAGTGATGATGTTAAAAAGCAACGTTTACAAATTTTACAAGACCGTATCAGTCAGCAAGCATTACGTATTGCTCGCCAAATGCTGAATACCGAGCAACGTATTTTAGTTGAAGGACCGTCGAAGAAAAACCCAATGGAGTTACGTGGTCGTACTGAAAACAATCGTATTGTTAATTTTGTAGCCCCGCATACCGTGATTGGCCAGTTTGTTGACGTGAAAATCACCGATGTTTATGCTAACTCACTGCGTGGTGAGTTAGTTCGCCAAGAAAGTGAAATGGGCTTACGAATAGCGCATTCGCCAGCTGATATCTTGGCTAATAGCCATCATCAAACAAGCGAAAATACAGTTAACGAACTAGGCGTAGCAACTTACACTCCATAAACTAAACACTCACTGAATTAGCAACATAAATGGCAAATATCCCTTTGTCATTTATGGCTAACAGCTTAAGCACTCAGGATAAGAAATTGAGTAAAAATATCAGCATAACTTTTGAATTATCTCCCGCCGATAACAATCGCTTGGCCAATTTATGTGGCGCTATCGATGACAATCTCAAAACAATTGAACGCCGTATGGGCGTTGAGATTAGCTACCGAAGCCATGAGTTTAAAGTTACCGGTAAAAGCTTACATTGTGAGGCGGTTAAGAAGCTCTTAATCGACTTATATCTCGAAACAGAAACCATTAAAGGTAAAAGTAGTGCTATTTCTGCTGAGATGGTGCATTTAGCTATAGTTGATGCTGGTGTGTTAGAAGTTGCCCCAAGTAAATTTGATGCTAAATACGATGAGATGGTGACGATAAAAACCAAACGGGGCATGATAAAACCACGTAACGAAAACCAGCAAAATTACGTGCAAAATGTCATTACTAACGATATTAGTTTTGGTGTCGGTGTTGCTGGTACTGGTAAAACTTATCTCGCGGTTGCTTGTGCCGTAGACGCTTTAGAGCGGCAAGAAATTAGACGCATTTTGTTAACGCGCCCTGCTGTAGAGGCCGGTGAAAAATTAGGTTTCTTACCTGGTGACTTATCTCAAAAGGTCGACCCTTATCTGCGTCCACTTTACGATGCTTTATTTGAAATGCTGGGGTTTGAAAAGGTCGAAAAACTGATTGAACGCAATGTTATTGAAGTGGCACCATTAGCTTATATGCGCGGTAGAACACTGAACGATGCCTTTATAATTCTCGATGAAAGTCAAAATACGACGGTAGAGCAAATGAAAATGTTCTTAACTCGTATTGGCTTTAATTCCCGTGCGGTGATCACCGGTGATATTACACAAGTTGATTTACCACGAGGACAAAAGTCAGGCCTTCGTCATGCCATTGAAGTGTTAGTCGATATACCTGGCGTTAGTTTTAACTTTTTTCAGTCAAAAGATGTCGTGCGTCACCCTGTTGTTGCACACATTGTTGAGGCTTATGAAGCTTTTGAGCAAAAAGAAAATATTTTGAAAAAAGAAAAACAGCAAAAACGCGAACAGCAGCAAAAAGAGCAAGCACAAGTGCTCATTCAAGCGAGTGAAAATAAAAATGACCAATAACGGTCCTACTATTACGCTTGATTTACAAATGGCTTGTGATAATAAAGTGTTGCCTGAAATTGAAGATTTTCAGCGCTGGTGCGAAGCTGCTCTTACGCCTTATCAAAAGCCATTTGAGTTAACCATTAGGTTAGTCAATAGCGATGAAGGCAGAGAGCTTAATCACCAGTACCGCGGTAAAGATAAAGCAACCAATGTTTTATCATTTCCATTTGAAGTGCCTGATGGTATTGAACTTGATTTACTGGGTGACTTAGTTATTTGCGTTGACGTTGTTGAGCAAGAAGCCATTGAGCAAAATAAAACCGCCAATGCCCACTGGGCACATATGGTGATTCATGGTTGCTTGCACTTATTGGGCTTTGATCATATCGAAGATGATGAAGCAGAAGAAATGGAAGCACTTGAAACAAAGATCATAACTGGTTTAGGCTTTGCTGCACCTTATGATGTCAATTAGCCGTAAATGCGTATATTATCCAAATTATTATTTGATCTACTTCAGTAAAATTGTTGCTGAAGAGAGTAAACAGCGATTTAGTACTTGAAATTAACCCTGAACGGCTACAAACTAATCAAATGGTTAATAAAACTAAATTCAACTAACAAGGAATTAAAAAGGCTCTATGAGCGACGACCAACCCCACTCTAGTAACGGTTCTTCGAACAAGTCAATCTTGGATAAAATTATGCAAGTATTTACTGGAGAACCGAGAAGCACAGACCAACTCGCTGATGCATTGAATGATGCTGAAGACCGTGAACTTATTAATCCTGAAATTAAGCAAATGATCGAAGGTGTACTTGAAGTATCTGATATGCGAGTACGCGATATCATGATCCCTCGCTCACAAATGGTCACGCTAGACATTAATGATCCGTTAGAGAAATCTCTCGCCATCATTGTTGATTCAGGACACTCAAGGTTTCCGGTGATCAATGATGATATTGATGATGTTGAAGGCATTTTATTAGCAAAAGATTTATTAGCCTATGGCTTCAATCAAGTCGAAGAAGCGTTCACTATCGCACAAGTTATCCGCCCAGCGATTATTGTGCCTGAAAGTAAAAAAGTTGATCCTCTTTTAAAAGAGTTTCGTCAGCAACGTTATCATATGGCTATTGTTGTTGATGAATACGGTGGCGTTTCTGGTGTTGTTACCATAGAAGATATCTTAGAATTAATCGTAGGTGAAATCGAAGACGAAACCGATGATGCTATGGAAGAAGATATAAAGTACCTTGCCGGTCAAGTTTATCAAGTAAAAGCATTAACTGATTTAGCTGACTTTAATAGTTACTTCAACTTTCAATTTAATGAAAGTGATGCCGACACCATAGGCGGTATTGTTATTCAACACTTTGGGCATATGCCGAAAAAAGGTGAAAAAATCACCATTAATAAAGTGATATTTAAGGTGACCGCCGCGGATAGTCGTCGTATTCAAACATTGCAAATAACACTACCGAAAGAGCACGTCGTCACAGGTAAAGTTCCTGATTAAACTTTATGCTAAACAACATTGCTAGACGAATTTATCAAAATATAACCCATAAACAAAATGTGCTGAGCTTTAGCTTAGGGCTTGCATTAGTGCTTTGCTATGCGCCATTTTCTTATTATTGGTTAGTGGCACTTATATTGCCAACTTGGTTATATTCATTACAAGGTAAGTCGAGCAGAGACGCCACTAAACAAGGCTTTATCTTTGCTTTTGGTTGGTTTTCTGCCGGCATCAGTTGGGTGCATGTTAGTATCGATCAATTTGGTGGCTTACCTTTAGCAATCTCATTACTATTAATGCTATTACTATGTTTATATTTAGCATTATTTCTTGCCCTTGCTTGCTATTTAGCCGCTCGTTTTTCTTATCAAAAACAACTTAACCTCTGGCTTTTATTGCCTTTTTGGTTACTTAGCGAATTTTTACGTGGTGTATTTCTGACCGGTTTTCCTTGGTTAACTCTAGGGTACAGCCAAATAGATGGTCCATTAGCTACCTTTGCCCCCATTGTTGGTGAAAAAGGCCTGAGTGCTCTGATTCTCATCATCAGCATCGCTGTGGTTTATGTGATTAAGCAGCGTCGCATTATGCTTAACATTGTCTTACTCGCTACTGCCAGTGCTAGCTACTTAGCATTGCATAACTCAGCTTGGGTTTCACAAACCGGCAAGTCAGTAAATGTAATGATGGTTCAGGGTAACATAAAGCAAGAAATGAAATGGCAGCCAGAACTTACTTGGCCATCAATGTTAAGCTATTTAGATTTAACCCGACAACACTACCCTGCTGAACTTATTATTTGGCCGGAATCAGCAATTACCGCCGTAGAACCAAGTCGACAAGCACAAGATTTTCTGCAAATAGCGCAAAGCTCCGCAGCACTTAATAATAGCGCTATTATTACCGGTATTATTGATTACGACATTAATAACAAAAATTACTACAATAATTTAATTGTACTTGGTAAAAGTACCATAGAAGATGAACAAGGCAGCTACCAATATAATAATTTGAACCGTTATAGTAAGCACCACTTACTACCCATTGGTGAATTTGTCCCTTTTGCTGACTGGCTAAGACCAATAGCACCGTTTTTTAATTTACCTATGTCATCTTTTAGTCGTGGTGAATACGTACAAAAAAACTTACTTGCCAATGGTTTGAATTTATTACCATTAATTTGTTTTGAAGTTGCATTCTCAGAACAACTCAGTGCGAACTTTTCTAACCAAACAGACTTATTGTTAACAGTCAGTAATGACGCTTGGTTTGGAGACTCACATGGACCACACCAACATTTAGATATTGTCAGAATGCGAGCGCTAGAGTTTGGTCGTCCATTCCTGCGCGCTACCAACAACGGCATCACAGCTGCCATTGATCATCAGGGCAACGTAATTAAAAAAATACCACAGTTTGAAGAGGCAGTTCTCAAGGTTCAAGTTCCGCTCACAACAGGGCTAACACCTTATGCTAGCTATAGTACAATTATTGATTTTATTATCCCTTTGCTCTTTTTAGTCCTAGCATTGTTTCGCCAATGGTATTATAAAAAATCATCAAAGTGATACTAGCACGCTTTGAATTTTTAACTATTAAAGCTCAAAATAGCTTTATTTCATCTCACTTGATTTACCATGTTAAGTATTCAAATCTGCTTAACTAAACCTATCAACTAAGCCTATTTGTACAATGCTCATAACCAAATACCCGTTTGTAAATTGCAGCCGGCATTCGAAATTAAGCACTCAACAAAAAAATAAGATCCTTTTCTTTTAAACCTTTTTCGCTTCTCACACGACTTAGTTTATATCAGTGCACTTTAGCAAATGGTTTTGCAAAGCGCTGATTTGACATTCGGGGGAAAAGTCATGTCGATCAAAGATACCAGTGCACAAGACAGTAAAGTAATAATCAAAAAATCAGCCAGTAAACGCTGGGCAATCATCACATTAAGCATAGTAATAGCGGCTTGCCTTATCTGGCAAGTGGCGCCTTCGGCATCTCGTTGGAGTAAAGCTGAGCAATCAATAGCATTAGACAGAGTGCGCATCGCAACAATTAACCAAGGCGACTTCACGCGCGATATTTCAGTGTTAGGTCGAGTTGTTGCTGCGGTAAGTCCTACCGTTTACAGCCCTGCTGATGGCACTATTACCTTAATGATCGAAGCTGGGCATGAAGTTGAGCAAGGCCAAGTCATTGCAAAACTGGAAAGCCCTGAACTTAATAGTCGTCTATTTCAACAACAAGCAACCTTAGAGGGATTACAATCGAGTTTCGACCGACAAAAAATTCAAGCGAAAAAGCAACGACTGATTGACCAAAAAGCGGTGGATTTAGCAAATGTAAAGTTAATAACGGCGAATAGAGAGAAACGTCGGGCTGATTTAGGTTTCGAAAAAAGTGCCATTAGCCAAATTGATTATGAAAAAGCTCAGGATGAACTCGAACAAGCAAATTTACAACATAAGCATGCCGTGCAAGATGCCGCCTTAAACACCGAAAGTTTAGACTTTGATAGCCGGTCCTTGCTGCTAGATATTAGACGCCAGACATTACTCGTTAAAGAGTTACAGCGTCAGGTTGATGGCTTACATATCACATCTCCAGTCAAAGGGATTGTTGGTAACCTTAGTGCAGATAACAAAACTTTTTTAAGTAAAAACCAAGCAATTTTAACCATTGTAGATTTATCACAGTTTGAAGTTGAAATTGAAATTCCTGAAAGCTATGCCGATGATCTAGCCATAGGTATGGATGTCAATATTCAATTTGAACAACAACCTTTTCGTGCTCGTCTCGTCACGATTTCCCCCGAAATACTGAATAATCAGGTGACTGGACGAGTGCGTTTCACTAACAACATTCCAAAAAAACTTCGCCAAAATCAACGTTTAAATACCCAAATTATTCTTGAGCATAAAGAAAATGTTTTACAAGTTCAGCGTGGACAGTTTTTAGAAAGCAGCGGTGGTCGATTTGCTTATAAGATTGTTAATGGTTTAGCTGTAAAAATCCCAATAACTACCGGAGCGCGAAGCCTCAGCCATGTTGAAATATTACAAGGTCTTGACGTTGGCGACCAAATCATTATTTCAGGAACAGACACCTTTAATGCCGCCGAACAAGTATTACTTAGTGAGTAAATATCACTGTAGTAAACAAAATATCAATGGCGTTACTTGGCCAATAAAAATTTAACAATAGAACAGAAAACTGTTCATTAGATACAAGGGAATTAGCTATGTTGATCATGAAAAATATTAATAAAATTTTCCAAACTGCGGATATTCAAACACATGCGTTACGCGACTTTTGTTTACAGGTCAACGAGGGCGACTTTGTCAGTGTAACTGGACCTTCCGGCTCAGGAAAGACAACCTTTTTGAACATTGCAGGACTCTTAGAAACTTTTAGTAATGGCGAGTTTTTATTAGATGGCGAAGATGTCGGTAAGCTCAACGACAATGGACGTTCGCGGATGCGTAATGAAAAAATAGGTTTTATCTTTCAAGGTTTTAATTTAATTCCTGACCTCAACCTTTACGATAATGTTGATGTTCCGCTACGTTATCGTGGCTTTAATGCCAAAGAGCGGAAGTTTCGCATTGAACAAAATCTTGAGCGTGTTGGCCTTGCATCTCGAATGAAGCACTTACCAAGTCAACTCTCAGGCGGACAACAACAACGTGTCGCCATTGCACGAGCTTTAGCTACCGACCCAAGGTTTTTATTAGCTGATGAGCCAACAGGGAATTTAGATTCTGAGATGGCACAAAGTGTCATGAGTTTACTAGAAGACATCAATCAACAAGGCACCACTATCATCATGGTGACACATGATGCGCAGTTAGCACAACGCGCGAAAAGGACCATTCAAGTGAAAGATGGCAAAGTCAGCGAGCTAGAAAATATTAGCAGACAGCTTAACCAAGCTATTGCTTAAAGTATTCAAACGTTAACGTACAAAAACAAGGACACATTATGTTTAGTTATTATTTACGACTCGCTTGGATAAGTATTCTCAGGCATTGGGGATTAAGCCTATTAATGATATGTGCCATAGGGCTTGGTATTGGTGCCGCAATGACGACAATTACCGTAAACTATTTAATGTCGGCGAACCCGATCCCTGAAAAAAGTGCACAATTGTATTATGTTCAGCTTGATAGTTGGGACGTTAACGATCCCTTTGACGACGGTTTAAACCCTCCAGATCAATTAACATATACTGATTCAACCAACTTAATGCGTGCAAAACAAGCATTTCGACAAAATGTGCAAACACAAGCTTTCGGCGTTATTGAGCCTGAAGATCCTGAAATGTTACCACTAATTGTCAATGGCCGGGCCAATTCAGCGGATTTTTTTCCAATGTTCAATGTGCCTTTTATTTATGGTAGTGGTTGGTCAAATAAAAGCGATGAAAGTAAAGAGTTTGTTGTGGTATTAAGTAAAGCAACTAACGATAAACTTTTCGGTGGTGCTGACTCGGTAGGTAAATCAATTAAGCTCGAAGGCAATATGTTGCGCGTAGTTGGTGTTATTGATAATTGGCAGCCAAAACCACGATTCTATGACATAACCACAGGTGCCTTTAACGACTCAGAAGATGTTTTTGTGCCCTTTCATTTAATAGCCGACGAAAAAATATCGCGCTCAGGCAATACCAATTGTTGGAAACCAAGCGGAGATGGCTTTCAAGCCTTCCTAGCATCAGAATGTATTTGGACACAATTTTGGGTGGAATTAAAAACTGAACAAGATAAGGCCGATTACCAGCAGTTTCTCAATGCTTATGTACAAGAGCAGAAACAGTTTGGCCGTTTTCAACGCCCGCTTGATAATCGCTTAAGTCATGTAATGCAATGGCTAGAATCACAAGAAGTAGTTGCTGATGACGCGCAAATGATGATGGCGATGTCATTGATGTTTTTACTGGTTTGTTTACTTAATACCGTTGGTTTATTACTGGCAAAATTTTTAGGTAAAGCCCCCGAAATAGGTTTACGACAAGCCTTAGGTGCCAGTAAGCGTACATTATTTAGTCAGTACATTATTGAGTCTGCATGTATAGGTATATTAGGCGGCCTGCTTGGCTTAACACTCGCTTTTATCGGCTTAAAAGGCGTAGAAAGTCTTTATGGTGATTATATGAAAGGGTTAGCCAGCTTAGACACTAACATGGCCATATCTGCCGTAGTTTTGGCGCTGGTATCCACCATTCTAGCTGGCTTATACCCCACATGGCGAGCTTGTAATATTCAGCCAGCTCAACAACTTAAAAGCCAATAAGCTTAGCAGATAAAGTAGGAAACAATTATGTTAGAAACAGGACTGATACTGCGCGCATTAGCACGCAACAAAATCGGAGCATTACTTATCGCGTTGCAAATTGCATTAACCATGACCATTATGGTTAATGCAATATTTATGATCCAAGACCGTCAGCAGCAAATGCAGCGCAAAAGCGGTTTAGATGAAAAAAATAGTTTTTACCTAACTAATACCGTTTTTGGTCAAGATTATAATATTCAAGCACACTTGCAAACCGATCTACATACTATTCGTAACACGCCAGGTGTTGTTGATGCTATCCAAATTAATGCTATCCCCTTAAGTAGCAGTGGTTGGTCAATGGCTTTACAGCATGAACCAGGTGAAGATAAAGATGCTGTGGGCACTGCCATATACATGGTTGATGATCATGCCATTAACAGCATGGGATTAACCTTAGTTGCAGGATCTAACTTCCAGCCTGAAGATGTTGAATTACGTAAAGAAGGGCAATCAACCTGGCCAGCAAAAACCATCATCACTCAAGCTTTTGCAGAAAATTTATATCCTGATAATTGGCAATCTGCTGTTGGAAAAACCGTTTATATATCACAAACACAACCAATACAAATTATCGGTATTGTCGCGGCATTACAAGCACCATGGAATGGTTGGAATGGTGTTGAACGTAGTATGCTCGTGCCATTTCAGCGTGAGTCTAAAGGCAGTTATTACTTTATTCGTACTGAAGCTGGTCGACGTGACGAGTTGATGCCTATCATCGAGAAAACGTTGGCTGAAAGTGATAAAAAACGCATCATTCGTCGCGTGACAACTATTGAGGACACCCGCGAGCGTAGTTATCGCCAGCATAATGCTACCAATAAAATTTTAACAACGGTAGTGATAACCTTAACTTTAATTACCGGTTTTGGCATTGTTGGGCTTGCTATTTTTAGTATTAATCGTCGTACCAAGCAAATAGGTACTCGCCGAGCGCTTGGCGCGACCAAAGGACAAATAATGCGCTACTTTATGATGGAGAACTTCATTATTTCAACGTTTGGCATCATTATTGGTTGCTTTGGTGCCGTTGCACTGAATATGTGGCTAGTAAACACTTTTAACTTATCGCCTATCAGTTTTCAGTTAGTCGCTTTTGGTGTTATCACGTTGTTTATTGTTGGGCAATTAGCTGTGCTATATCCCGCCAGAAAAGCCGCTATGATCGCGCCAGCAACGGCAACCAGAACGATATAAACAATAACGTTCAAATTATAAGGGCCCTATCGGGCCTTTTATTTTTTCCTTACAAGATACAGCATTTTACCAAAACTAAAGTTTTCATTGTTTTTCATGCTAATATTCAAAGAAAAAGGAAGCCTGATGAAAACCTTATCCTACACAATAAAAGCCGTACTATTATTAGCAGCAATAAGCCCGACAATAGTTTTAGCAAAAACCACCTTAATTAAAAATATTCAAGGCTATACCATCACCAACAATGCCTTGGAGCGCTTTACGGCTATTACTTTTACTGACGATAAAATTGATCAGCTTTACTCTAGGGCAGACCCACTACCCACAAGTAAAAATATAAATATTATTGATGGCCAAGGAAAAACCTTACTCCCTGGTTTGATTGACTCCCATGGCCATATCTTAAACTACGGCTTAAGCTTACTACGCGCAGACTTAGTTAATAGCATTTCAGAACAAGATGCTGTTGATAGAACCTTTAGCTATGCAAAATCCAATACTGAATTAACCTGGATACAAGGCCGCGGTTGGAACCAAACACAATGGCCCAGTAATACTTTTCCCAGCGCCAAAAGTTTAGATGTTTTATTTCCAAATCAGCCGGTTTGGTTAAAGCGTGTTGATGGTCATGCGGGTTGGGCCAACTCAAAAGCTATGGCGATAGCTGGTATCAATAAAGCCACGTTATCACCTGAAGGTGGTGAGATTATCAAAGATGAAAGTGGTCTCCCTACGGGGATTTTCATCGATAATGCTATGGCACTTATTGACAACAGTATTGCCCCACTTAGTATCAAACAACAAAAGCAAGTACTAGTCAAAGCTATGAATTCACTGGCAAGTTATGGCCTAACGAGCGTGCATGATGCTGGTATTGATACTGATAATTTAAATGCTTTTAAAGAACTTAGCCAAGAAAATGCTATGAGTATTAGGGTGAATGCCATGTTGTATTTACCGTCAGCTAACTGGCAAGAAACCTTAACAAAAGGCCAATACCGCAGTAAAGACGATATGTTCACGTTCAACAGCGTAAAAATTCAAGCTGATGGTGCGCTAGGCAGTCGTGGCGCGGCACTCATTGAAGATTATTCTGATCATTCGGGTCATAAAGGCCTATTACTAAACACACCAAAAGAGTTTCAACAGCTAGTTAACACCTCAATGAAACTGGGTTTTCAAGTGAATAGCCATGCCATTGGCGATAATGCAAATAAATTAGTACTCGATACTTATGAAGCGCAAATTAAAGCAACTGACACCAAAGCGCTTCGACACCGTGTTGAACATGCACAAGTATTGCGATTAGAAGATATTCCAAGGTTTTCAGAGCTTGGAGTCATTGCAGCCATGCAGGCAACACATGCCACTAGTGATAAAAACATGGCTCAAGATCGAATAGGCCCCAGTAGAATACTAGGTGCTTATGCTTGGAGAAAACTGCTTGCTGCTAATGCGATTATTGCGGCAGGTTCAGATTTTCCCGTGGAGTCACCCAACCCATTTTATGGCTTACATGCTTCGATTACTCGCCAAGACCATAGTAATAGCCCGAAAGCTGGATGGTTTCCAGAAGAAAAAATGACACCACTAGAAGCTTTTAGAAGCTTTACCTTAGATGCTGCTTATGCCGGTCATCAAGAACAAATCATTGGTAGTCTAGCCACAGGTAAAAAAGCAGATTTTATTCTACTAGACAATAATTTGTTTACCATGGCAAAAGAGAATATATGGCGAACCTCTGTCAACAAAACCTGGGTAAATGGTAAATTGGTCTTCGAAAAATAATATGACTACAATAACAAATTTAATTAAACACTACTGGCGAACCATTACCTTAGTCATTTTAGCCTTGATAACAATTGGTTCGTTATCACCGGTAGAAAGTTTACCGGCAGCACCAGGCAGTGACAAAACACACCATTTTATTGCCTACTGCGCTTTAATGTTACCCGCGGCATTACGTCGACCTAAATACTGGCTTGCATTAGCGTTATTTTTCATTATCTGGAGTGGTTTAATTGAATTAATACAACCGCATGTAAATAGATATGGGGAATGGTTAGATATGCTAGCAAATACCGGTGGCGTGCTTTTAGCCATAATAATAACACAAGCCCTATTGTGGCTAGCGCCAAAGCAATTAAGGTAACCCTGTTCGAGTAAGAAGAGTGTCTATTTATTGCTGGTAAGGTATCAACATTATTTAACCTAAGCTTGGGATAATGGATGTGCAAAAAGTTGCTATAGTGCAATGTTTTAAACCACTTTAGTCAATTTTATAAAATTTGGCGCATAGTTATTATCAAGGTGATAAGCCTTGATGCGCGCAAAAATCGTCACATTGACAGACTTAGCTTATCCGAACTCAGGTTATTTATTACAGGCCTCTCTTTGAAAGTCAAAAGGCCCTAACGGGCTTTTTTAGTCAATAGCTACCAAGCCAGACTAAAGCAAATAGGCTAAGGCAACCAGGCTAAGACAATAGGGATTAGCGCAAGTCATATCGTGAATATTCATTTTACGGCTTTTTATATACCGTGACTTGATTACGACCATTTTCTTTTGATTTGTATAGCGCATCATCAACATGTTCAAGCCAATGCGATACCGTAGTAAATGAGGGGGCAATCTCAGCGATACCTAAACTGATAGTATATTTAATTTCAATATCGTTATGAATAACTACAGATTGCTCGACAGTTTTGCGTAAACGCTCAGCAAAAGTCACGGCGTCATCAAGGCCTGTATCAGCTAACAAAACAACAAACTCTTCTCCGCCATATCGCCCAGATACGTCGGTTTCTCGTACTTGTTCACGAATAAGCTTTGCTAAATGGCGTATTACATCATCGCCAACTAAATGACCATAACTGTCATTAACTCCCTTAAAGTGATCAATATCAAGCATCACTAAGCTACTTGAATGCTGGCTACGAGCATAGCGTTTAAATTCAGCTTCAAGGCAATGTTGCCAGTGGTTACGATTAAACAATTGCGTCAAGCCATCAGTTTGACTCAAAATAGCCAAATCGGCATTGACCTTTTCTAATTCTTTTTTATGTGTGGCATTATCCGTGACATCATAAACTAACAAGCATAAGTGAGAAACTTGTCCCGTTGTTGACATCAAGGGAATAAACGTCGTGTTCTGATACATAAAGTCAGCGGTACCAGTAATTGGACGGTAATTATTAAATTTAAAAACATAGGGGCGTTGCTCCCAAATAGTAAATGCTTTGTTCTTTAATAAAAATACCGACTCGGCTTTACGACGAAACCAGTCTTCGGGGATCTCATCAAAAAGATCAAATAATATTTTCCCTTTAACCTCACGTGGTAATAAGCCACTGTGGTTTTCCATAAAACCGTTCCATATTTGAATACTATAATCACGGTCAAGCACCACTAAGCCAACATCAATGGTATGAAGCATTTCCATTAGCCAATGTAATTCATTTAACTGTTCTGTTTGTATTGACATGATTAATCCAACAAATAAGCAATTTTATTATTAAGGGTTGTGACTGACTCTTCAGTAAAGAGTAATAACAGTTCACATTTAATTGGGTAATTTTCGATACTATAACTAATTTCTATTGCTAGCGTTTTCTTCCATTTATTGGTATTCGTCGCAATCAACTCAGCAATTTTTCTATGCTGCCCTAAAACTACAGGATGTCCTTGGCTAAATGACATATCAAGTTGTGCAGAAATACCGCTTAAACAGGCACCAATAAGTAAGTTAGCTAAGTCCATAAGTAATTCTAATTCAATACTATTATCAAGTGCTTGATCATATTTCATTAGTGAAGCGACATCTTTAAAACTAGAATCATTTAAAATGAGTAATGCTTCTCCAGAAACCCCCGCACCAATAAACCCTTGGCAAATACCAGAGGTTTTTTCTTTACTTTCAACATCTGAAAGCGCCATGGTAAGTTCACTAACTTCTATAAAATTAACATTAGGAATTGGCAGAACAACAAATACATCCAGTAAACGGGCAAGTAAATCCCCTGCTCGTCCCATGGCGACATTGGCAATTTCTTGGTAGCAATCAAGCATATCACTGTCAATATCAATCGTTGATTGCTCTGGCTTATCAAGCTCTTCAAATTCAATTTCCTCTGCAGTAGGCACGGATATGTCATCCGAGCTGAGGTTGCTAAGTGCAGCAGGCTGTGTTTGAGTTTGCTGAATAAGGAGGTCACTTTTATTAAATACCCCATAAGCACTTAATATTTCGGTAAGCTTATTTTTATCAACTGGCTTTTTAATAAAATCTAACGCGCCTAAACTTTTGACTCTTTGATGTGCTTCTGGCTGAATATCACCAGATATAACAATGACTAGGGTCGGTAAGTCTTGCTGTAATATGGTTTCCAATACTTGATAGCCATCCATTTCCGGCATATTCAAATCAAGTAGCAGAACATCACCTTTACCTTCTTTAATCGCTGCTATCCCCTCAACACCATTACTGGCAAAAGTTATCTCAACATCCCAACCATCAGGAAGCGAGCGCGCGACTTGTTTTCGCGCCATATTAGAATCATCACAAATTAGTAAAGGTGTTGGCATAAAGGAAAAATCCTAGGTTGCTATGTAAAAAGAGTGTTCAAGCGACTTCCCTAACAATATATATATTAGTAATACATAAACTCGATAGGTAGTGACGCTATTATAGTCAAAAATAGTACTATTTTAAAAATAAAACACCTTTTATTCGCATTTTTTATTACACAAAGGTAAGCTTGATCAATATTTTATCCTCAGTAAACTGTCTAATGATGAATATTTCGAAACTACCCACATTTATACTACTTAGCTCATTATTTACCTTTGCCGCTTCTGCTGAAGAACTAACAGAAACCACTAATTTAGTGATGGCAGGTAATAAGTACGTTACCTTGCTTGGTAATCAAGTGAACTTAGGCGATATCGCCCCCGACTTTAAAGTAGTCACTGAATCTTTTTCTCCGGTAACATTGGCTGAATTTAAAAATAAAGCGGTATTAATTTCTGTCGTACCAAGTTTAGATACAGGTATTTGTTCTATTCAGACTAAACGCTTTAATGAGGAGGTTACAAACTTACCTGAAGATGTAGTCATACTAACGATCAGTAATGATCTACCCTTTGCCCAAAAGCGATTTTGTAAAACCGAAAAAGTCGATAACATAAAAGTTTTATCTGATGCGGTATGGCGTAATTTTGGTCAAAACTATGGTCTACTGATTAAGGATATGGGCTTGCTAACACGGGCGATATTTATCATAGATACCAACGGTAAAATTGCTTATAAAGAATTAGTCAGTAATATCTCTCAACATCCAGATTACGACACCGCCTTAGCCAAATTAAAATCATTAAGTCAAAAAGTTCCCCCGGCTCAAGTTGAAACAGCACCTGAAGCTGATAAATCAACAGATTAATCCCTGCTGTTAATAAGTCTTGTCAGAGCCAATAAAATCGCGCTCTGACAAGTATTAAAAAACTTTTAATGACAATGTTTTAAGTATTTTTTAATATTTTTTTTACTCTCTCTATTGAATTTATACGCATCAATCCCATCTTTAATATTGTAGTCGCCAATAGGGTCTACATTAACCGCCTGTTCAATATTGAAAGGCACTTTAACACTCTGAGCATTATAAGTTTCAGATGTATTAATTCGCAGCATCAGCTGGCTTTAGCATCACGAAATTTTGACAGAGACAACATATTGCTAAACTTTAATAGGATATGAATTATGCGTACAACAACAGATTTCAGCCCACTTTACCGCTCATTTATTGGTTTTGATCACTTAGCAGGATTAATCGATAAAGCTTCAAGAGCAGACAAACAATCTTCTTATCCCCCGTACAACGTTGAGTTACTTGCGGAGGATCAATACCGTATAACCATGGCAATCGCTGGATTTGCAGAAGAAGAGCTCGATATTGAATCAAAGCAAGACACCCTTATTGTTACAGGTACAAAATCAAATGACAGTAACAATGCAGAACGTAAGTTCTTGCACCAAGGCATTGCCGAACGCAACTTTGAACGCAGATTTCAATTAGGCGATCATGTAAAAGTTATCGGCGCTTTTATTGAGCACGGTTTATTACATATAGATTTAGAACGAGAGATACCAGAAGCATTGAAGCCAAGAAAAATAGCGATTAATGGTAAAAGCCTGATACAACCTAAAGGTATTGAGCAAAAGAGTTAATACGGTTGCTTATTCACTTCCCTTCTTATTTTGCCCAGTTTTTAACTGGGCTTTTTTTTATGATTAACTGCTGTTAATATGAACATAAAAAGAGCAAAAATTAATTTTAATATCAACATATCTATCAATTATTAAGTTAAAACTGATCTACCATTGCACTGCAAAATAGCACTGATAATCACTCACTATAATCATATAACTCATGATTATTTAACCCTCATGCTAAGGGATTTATACTTGCTAAAAATAGCCAAAAATAAACTCATCAATAACCTAATGTTATCGATATTACTTTTTTGCAACAGTGCAATTTCAGCAAATATAAACATTGTTACCGAACATTTAGCGCCTTTTCAAATCGTTAATGGCAAAAACATTGGTGGTTTATCAACAGAAATAGTTAAGGCGGTATTAAAAGAAGCTAATTTACCTTATAGTTTATCCGCAAACCCTTGGTCATTGTCGTATAGCAGTGCATTGCATGATAGCAACACTTGCATTTATTCACTTGCACATATCCCAGAGCGCAAAGCACTTTTTCAATGGGTAGGACATATTGCGACGAGTACTATCTCGTTGTATAGCCTCAGAAGTAATAGCATTAAAATCGCCAATTTAGCACAAGCTAAACATCATAAAGTTGCCGTAATAAAAGATGATGTCACCCATCACTTTCTACTGTCAAAAGGTTTTGTAGAAAATGAAAATCTTTATGTGATGAATAACTACGACTCGCTACTAAAGTTATTAGACATTCCTAGTAGACAGATTGACTTAGTCGTACTTAATGACGACCTGCTAAATAATCGTGTGCAAAACTCAACTGAAGCAGCTAAATACAAAAATCAATTATTTTTAAAAGAACTGACATTAGACTTTTATTTTGCATGTAGCCTGCATACAGACAAAGCAACCATCAATGCGCTGACCAATGCCATGCAACGATTAGAGCAAAGAGGTGACATTACTGCTATCAAAAATAAATGGCGGCCAACTATGGTTAACCTTATTTAATCATTATGGCAGGTTAACACTTACTGTAAGATAAAAAATTAATCACTTGGGGGGCGTGTAAAACCTGTTTACACGCTTAAATACAGTATGTCAGCATTTATAACCCCCTCATGCATTTTACTTCGCCATCACATCTAATAGCGCATGAACCGTTGCTTCAACACCTGACTTAATTGCCGGCTCAGGGGTTATTTTAAATTGTGGACTATGATGACTCGGCACCGCGGCTCCGCCGTTTGCAGCCCTTTCAAAGTCAGCTTTGGGTGTACCACCTACTTTAAAGTAAACGCTAGGAATATAAGGATCAGAGGTGAAAAAACCAAAGTCTTCGGCTCCCATGCCGGTTTCAGCAGGCTCTAGCAATGCATCGTCACCCATTTTCTTACTTAGCACCCCTTTTAGGCGCTTAGCGAGTTTTTGATCATTAAAAGTTGGAGGGAACGAGAACTCACTTACCACCACCTCAGGTAAGTTATCTTCTGCGATGCCAGCAGTACGAGCCGTGCCAATAGCAACACGTTTTATAGCCGTTAACAATTGCTCGCGTACCTCTGGCGTTAAACTACGTACCGTTAACTGTAATTTAGCCTCATCCGAAATAATATTATGCTTAGTGCCGGCATGAAAGGCCCCCACGGTAATAACCCCCGCATAACGTGGCGCTAATTCACGACTAATAATGGTTTGTAAGTTATTAACAATTTGTGCGCCGATCACAATCGGATCCTTACCTTGATGCGGCGATGCACCATGAGCACCAATGCCATGTACAGTAATATCAACGGTATCCGCGCCAGCATAAGGCGAACCTTCATCAACAATCACTTTCCCCGCTTCTGAATTAGCACTCACATGAAAAGCAAAAGCATAATCAGGCTGACCAAATCGTTGCCATAAATTATCGGCCATCATTGCAGAAGCTCCTGGGCCTTTCTCTTCAGCCGGTTGCCCAATCAACATTAACGTACCTGACCATTGGTCTTTATGCTCAGCCATAAAGCGTGCGGTGCCAACAAGGCTAGTAATATGCACATCATGACCACAAGCGTGCATAACGCCAACCATTTCACCGTTCCAGTCTTTCATCTTTACCGTTGAAGCATTAGCTAAACCTGATTGCTCAACAACCGGTAAGCCATCCATATCAGCACGCACCATCACCATAGGACCTGGGCCATTTTTCATGATAGCCACGACACCTGTACCACCTACGCCTTGAGTTACATCAAAACCAACCGAGCTCAACTCTTCACTTAAACGTTTCGCGGTTTTGGTTTCCATTAAGGATAACTCTGGATTACGATGAAAATGATCCCATAACGGCGCTAGATGCTGTTGGTAATCTTGCGCAACATAGTCTGCTGTTGTTGGTGAAAAGGCTAAAGCAGTATTTGGCATTAAAGCGGAAATTGCCAACGTTGAGGCAATTAAAATAGAAAGTGCATTACGATTCATTTCAGTCTTCTTCTCAGGTTTATTGTGGTTAACTTAATGTACCTAGGCTAACCGTTAATGTCTTGTTGTTTTCGTTATCCTGCGCTATTACAACGTCAAATGACATTAATTTTTCAACAGTTTCCGACTAATTTTCAGTAAAAACATGTCGTTAATTAAAGCAATAACAGGCTGTGTAATGCTTCACCAAATCGTGCGCACAATGTGCTTTTTGTTTATTAAAAACACCACAAATCAAATTATTTGTTTATTTATTGATTTATGAATCTCGGGGATAAGATTTTTTTAACAACAATCCTTGCTCAATAAATTAGCGGCAATTAAAGCTGACAGCAACGGCGTTTATTTGATGAAATATTGTCAATATTTTACTGACATTAAATTTTTTATTGTGCTAAAAAAGTGTCTAAAATAAAAACAATAAGGTCAGTAATGGATATTAATTTAGCCTCAAAAAAAGCATTGGTTTGTGGTAGCAGTCAAGGTATTGGCCGTGCTTGTGCAATAGAGCTTGCCAGTTTAGGTGCCAGCATTACCTTATTTTCTCGTAATAAAACTAGGCTAGAAAGCGTAAAAAATGAACTGTGTACTGCACAAGGACAACAACATAAAATACTGATAGCTGACTTTTCTCACCCTATAGAAGTTAAGCAAGTTATTATCGATGATATTGCCACTAATGGTGGTTATGACATACTCATAAATAACACCGGAGGTCCAGCACCTGGGCCGGCAAATAGTAGCGATGTCAATGCATTCATTGAAGCATTTAACTTACACTTGATTACCAATCATCACTTGGTACAAGCCTTACTTCCTGCCATGAAAGAAAATCAATTTGGCCGCATTATCAACGTTATTTCGACCTCAGTTAAACAACCTATTCCAGGTTTAGGTGTGTCAAATACCATTCGGGGCGCAGTGGCAAGCTGGTCTAAAACGCTAGCAAATGAATTAGGTCCTTTTGGTATTACAGTAAATAATGTCTTACCTGGTGCTACTGCAACCGCTCGTTTAGATGCCATTATTGCTGGTAAAGCACAAAAGCAAAATATTACGATTGAGCAAGCCACCGTCAACGAAAAAGCACAAATCCCCATGCGTCGCTTCGCCACGCCGGAAGAGTTTGCTGCTGCTGCTGCATTTTTAGCCTCACCAGCAGCCGGCTATATTACCGGTATTAATTTACCGGTTGATGGCGGTCGTACAAGTTGCCTATAAAGGAATTACCAATGGATATCATTGCAAACTTTATTGATGGTCAATATCAAGCACCGATAAATCAGCAGTACCTTGATAACATTGAACCTGCCACAGGTAAAGTGTACGGTCAAACTCCTGATAGCGACAACCAAGACTTAGCACTTGCGATTGCCGCAGCCAAACAAGCCTTACCTGTTTGGCAAAAGATGGATCTTGAGCAACGCGCAGATGTCTTAATTGCGATTGCCGATGAGATTGAACATCGCTCAGAAGAGCTCGCCTTCGCCGAAGCCAGAGATAACGGTAAAGCTGTCAGTCTCGCCCGCAATATTGATATTCCTCGTGCAGCCAGTAACTTTAAGTTTTTTGCTCATGCCTGCTCTCAATTTGCCAGTGAAGCTCATGCCATGGCTGGTAGCGCAATAAATTATACCCTCAGGCCACCCGTGGGGATCGTAGGCTGTATTTCACCTTGGAATTTACCGCTATATTTATTTACCTGGAAAATAGCGCCAGCGTTAGCTGCAGGTAATTGTGTGATTGCTAAGCCCTCGGAGGTAACACCAAAAACCGCGGCCTTACTCGGTGAAATTTGTCAAAAAGTTGGTTTGCCTCCAGGCGTATTAAACATTTTACATGGCAGCGGTGCAAAGATCGGTCAAGCTATTTGCCAACACCCACAAGTAAAAGCGATTTCATTTACCGGCGGTACAGCCACCGGCGCTGATATAGCCCAGCTTTTAGCGCCTAAATTTAAAAAGTTATCTTTAGAGTTAGGCGGTAAAAATCCGGCGTTAATTTTTGCTGATTGTGATTTCGACAATACCGTTGAACAAGTATTTCGCGCCAGCTTTGCCAATCAAGGACAAATTTGTCTATGCGCATCACGACTTTATATCGAACGCTCAATTTACGACAAATTTAAACAAGCACTTGTCAAAAAAGCTATCGCATTAACACCCAGTGATCCGCTAAAAGCAGAATGTCAAATGGGGGCAATAGTTTCAAAGCCCCATCTAGATAAGGTGCTGAGTTATATCGAGAGCGCAAAAAGCCAAGGTGGGAAAATTCTCACGGGTGGCCAACAAGTTAAACTCAATGGTCGCTGTCAGCAAGGTTATTTTCTCCAACCGACGATTATCGAAAATTTACCCAACAGCGCCCGCTGTAATCAAGAAGAAATATTTGGTCCTGTCATCACCCTACAACCCTTTGACACCGACCAAGAAGCGTTAGCATTAGCAAATGATAGTCAGTACGGTTTGGCCGCAACAGTATGGACCAACCATTTAGCACGCGCACATGATATGGCTGAAAACCTAAATACCGGCATTGTTTGGGTAAACTGCTGGTTATTAAGAGACTTACGTACTCCCTTTGGTGGTATGAACCACTCTGGTCTTGGCCGTGAGGGTGGCCTAGAAGCCATGCGTTTTTTTACCGAAAGTAAAAACGTCTGTATTAAATACTGACCGACACCAATGACGAGCCTTAGGCTGAATATTTTATGAATCAAACTTGTACTAAGTTCAAATCTTCAGGAGCCATATTTGCTAGCGCGTTGGGCTGCAAATGGACATTAACCTGAATCGACCCTACTCAATATAAACAGGCTAGTTCACGTTAGCCCGCTTTTATTCGCCAATAAACGCTTTACTCAGACACTATTTTACCCAGTTGAGTGACTACACTTAAAGGTGTTCAAGCGTTCCTTAGCGCTTAAAACGAGTTAAGCAGTAACCCAAATAACTAACATAACTAACATAATTAAAATAACGACAATAAAAAAACATTTAATGGATAACCTTATGTCAGAATTTTTTAATGCCGATCAGGCACCAAAACCGGTAGGTTTATACCCGCATGCAAGACAAGTAGGAAATTTGCTATTTTTATCCGGTGTTGGCCCTCGTCAAGCAGGTAGTGCCGATATTCCCGGCGTCAAGCTCGATGAAAATGGTGGAATTATGAGCTACGACATTGAAGCCCAGTGTCATAGCGTATTTCAAAATGTCAGCACTATTTTAGCCTCAGCAGGCGCTAATTGGATGGATTTAGTTGATGTCACGGTTTTTTTAACCAATATGAAAGATGACTTTGCTATTTATAATCGAGTTTATGCTGAGTATTTTGCTGAAAACATGCCCTGTCGCACTACAGTTGAAGTCAATAAACTGCCTACTCCCATTGCCATTGAACTAAAGTGCATCGCTGCACTTCCTGCGAGTTCAGCAAAAGAAGGCGCATAAATCATGACGAACTTCTCCATGCCTTTTAACTTACAACAATGGATTGACCAGCACCGAGAGCAGCTGAAACCACCAGTATGCAACAAACAAATTTTCGAACAAGATGACTTTATTGTCATGGTGGTGGGCGGACCGAATAGTCGCAGTGACTATCATTACAACGAAACGCCTGAACTATTTTACCAACTTGAAGGCGACATGGTGCTCAGTGTGATCAACGAAGATTATGCGCGCGCCCCTAAAAATAGCCAAGCACCAACCTTTAGCGATATTGCCATCAAAGCCGGCGAAATATTTTTACTACCGCCTAAAGTATTACATTCACCACAACGCTTTGAAAATAGTGTCGGGCTTGTGGTTGAACAAAAACGGGCAATAGGCCAACAGGACGCACTTTTTTGGTTTTGTCAGCAATGTAAAAATCCGCTATACACTCAACAATTTGGCTTAGATAACATCGAAACCGACTTACCGGTAGTGTTCAATAACTTTTATGGTGATAGTGAAAACTGTCAATGCAAAAAATGTGGCTTTCGCGCCGAAAAAATCTAGGGGGTCACAATGCTAAAAATAGATATTCATACACATATTTTGCCAAAAACTTGGCCGAACTTGCGTGAAAAATACGGTTATGGTGGCTTTGTTAGTCTAGATCACCATAAATGTGGTTGCGCACGGATGATGGTTGACGATAAGTTTTTTCGCGAAATTGAGCATAATTGCTGGGATCCTAAAGTTCGTTTACAAGACTGCCAACAACACAAAGTTGATGTACAAGTATTATCGACAGTACCTGTGATGTTTAATTACTGGGCGAAGCCTGAAGATACGTTAGACCTGTCAAAATATTTAAACGACCATATTGCCGGTATAGTAAACGACTACCCTAAACGCTTTATAGGTTTAGGGACTTTACCAATGCAAGCACCTGATTTAGCGATAAAAGAATTAGAACGTTGTGTTAAAGACATTGGTTTGGCCGGCGTACAAATTGGTTCGCATATTAATGACTGGAATTTAGATCACGAACAATTATTTCCAATTTTTGAAGCCGCACAAGATCTCGGCGCAGCGATTTTTGTTCACCCTTGGGACATGATGGCAAAAGAAAAAATGCCCAAATACTGGTTGCCCTGGTTAGTCGGAATGCCCGCCGAATCGAGCTTAGCTATTTGTTCTATGATTTTTGGCGGTGTACTACAACGCCTACCAAAGCTTAAAGTTGCTTTCGCACACGGTGGTGGTTCATTCCCGTCAACTATTGGTCGGATTGAACATGGCTTTAATGTTCGTCCAGACTTATGTGCGGTTGATTGCTCAATAAACCCACGTGACTTTCTCAAGCAAATTTATTTCGACTCATTGGTACATGACCCCTTAGCACTGCAGTACTTAGTTGATTTGATGGGGCCAAACAATATTGCCCTAGGCACTGACTACCCTTTCCCATTAGGTGAGCTTAGTCCAGGTAAATTAATTGAAGACAGCCAGTTTGACGATGATATTAAAGCTAAGTTACTGCACGGCAGTGCGCTTAATTGGCTCGGTTTAAGCAAAGCACAATTTTTATAAACACCAGCAAGTTATAATTCACGATTAGGTGTAAAAAATGAAAATAATCATTACTTTGGCTCAGCAACGTTATCATGTTAATACTGACTTTAGTTATTCGTTAGCTATCGCGCTAGACTTTCAGCAGAGCGAAAATCAACCCTGTCATTTTAGCGCTGCGCCAGCATTAGCCAAACCTATGCAAGCGAGTGGTTTTATTGGCGACACCACTCAAGGTGGCAGTTGTAATGTCTTTGAACTCAGCTTCAATCCACATTGTAATGGTACGCATACTGAAACCATTAACCATATTTGCCATCAGGACAGTGCTTTGGCGAACAGTATTGCTACACTAGAGCTACCGCCTTTCATACCCTGTGTATTAATTTCAGTTAGTCCAATCGCCGCAAATGAGACTTCTGATAGATACAGTCCAAGCTTAAAAATAAATGACACAGTGATCAGCCGCCAGCAACTTGAACAGCTGTTAACACCGTACCAAGATCAGCAATTACAAGCCTTAGTGGTAAGAACCATGCCCAATAGCGCCAATAAATGCCAAGCCCATTATAGCGCGGCTAATCAACCGGCATTTTTTACCCGCGATGCCGTGCTTTATCTTAACGAGCGAGGGGTCGAACACCTGATTCTAGACCTGCCTTCGTTAGACCGACTCAACGACGATGGATTATTAACTTGCCATCACGAATTTTGGCAAGTTGATGAAGGCGCGCATCAGCTGAACTGCACCAGCTTAGTCAATAAAACCATCACTGAAATGGCTTATATCAACAACAACATCATTGACGGTTTTTACTTTCTGAATTTACAAACACCGGCTTTTGTTAATGACGCTGCGCCCAGTCGTCCGCTGCTATTTCAAGCACAGCAAATAAATTAACCACTAGGTGTAACAATAATTAAATAATGAGAACAAGATGAATACTGATAAAAACACCTTAGCGTATGCACAACAATTAGATCAAAACGATCCACTTGCAGCAATGCGTGAGCACTTTGCTATCCCTAAACAGCCTGATGGCACAGACGAGTATTATTTCACCGGCAACTCATTAGGTTTACAACCTAAACTAGCTCGTGCCGCGGTAATTGAATTGCTTGATGCTTGGCAAAAAAGAGGCGTAAAGGGTCATTTTGAAGGCGAGTTCCCTTGGCTACCTTATCATGAGTTTTTAACCGAGCAAGCCGCTGAACTTGTCGGTGCATTGCCTAAAGAAGTGGTTATGATGAACTCACTTACCGCCAACTTACATTTTATGATGGCGAGCTTTTACCAACCAACTGAGCAACGTACCAAGATCTTAATCGAGGATCATGCCTTTCCTTCTGATCATTACGCGGTTGAATCCCAATTAAAACATCACAATCAAAACGTAGATGACAATCTACTATTATGGGCACCAAGAGCCAACGAAGAGTTACTTAACTATGATGATCTTTGGCAATTAATCGAACAACACGGCGATGAAATCGCCTTAATTTTATTACCTGGCGTACAATATTATACTGGCCAAGTACTCGATATGGCACGAATCACCGAAATTGCCCATGCGAAAGGTATAAAGGTCGGCTTTGATCTCGCACATGCTGCAGGCAACATAGAGTTATCTTTACATCAATGGCAAGTCGACTTTGCTTGTTGGTGTAGTTATAAGTACCTCAATAGTGGCGCAGGCTCTGTTGCTGGCTGTTTTGTCCACCAACGACATGTTGAAAATACTGAACTGAATCGCCTTGCAGGCTGGTGGGGACATGACAAGTCTAGCCGCTTTAAAATGGAAAATAACTTTAAAGCAATTCCAAGCGCAGAAGGTTGGCAATTATCAAACCCACCCGTATTGTCATTAGCGGCTGTGCGCGGCTCTTTCGATACCATCACTTTAGCGGGCGGCATGCCCGCACTACGTAAAAAATCGTTATTATTAACGGATTATTTGATCGAACTGCTCAGTGCACAATTAGGCGATAAAATTCGTATTATTACTCCTAAAAATGCGGCTGAGCGTGGTTGCCAATTATCGCTTATGGTCAATGATACGGGGATTGACGGCAAGGCGATGTTTAATGCTTTAGAAGCAAAAGGTGTTACCACTGACTGGCGAGAGCCTAATGTTATTCGCGTTGCTCCAGTGCCTTTGTACAATAGCTTTCAAGATATTTATCATTTTGTCAGCATATTAAAGGAGTGCCTTTAATGTCGCTCAGTAAAAATTCCTCTACACGTGAAACTATCACTATTGCCGGTGCCGGCCCTGTGGGGGCGCTATTAGCCATCATTTTAGCGCGCCACGGCCACTCGGTTAACTTGTTTGAATCACGTCCTGACTCGCGGTTGAAAAGTATTTATCAAGGTAAATCAATCAATATCGCATTATCAGATCGAGGCTGGCTAGCTCTTGAGGCAGTTGGGCTTGATAGATTAGTCAAGCAACAAGCCATTGCGATGTACAAACGTATTATGCATGCCATTGACGGCAGCCTTACTGAGCAAGCTTATGGTAAAGAATCGCAAGCAATTTGGTCTGTATCGCGTGCGGGTATTAACGAACAATTACTTGATTTAGCTGAGCAAGAACCATTAATTAGCATAAAGTTTAATCAACGATTAGTCGACGTTAACTTTGACAATGCCTGCGCCAGCTTTTTACACGAACATAATATTGAAAAAGTATCTGCAGATATATTGTTTGGCGCCGACGGCGCTTATTCAAAAGTCAGGCGTTTAGCACAAGAAACACCACGCTTTAGCTACAGCCAGTCTTATATGCCGCAAAGCTATATTGAGCTACATATTCCAGCCAATGATGACGGTTCATTTAAAATGGCGAAAGATGCCTTACACATTTGGCCACGAAATAAGTTTATGTTGATCGCCTTACCAAATCCTGACGGTTCGTTCACTTGTACATTATTTCTCGACTTTCAAGGCGACGTGTCATTTGCATCATTGACTGAGCGCGATAACGTTGAACAGTTTTTCCAAGCTAACTTTGCCGATGCTATGGCTTTATTAGAGAACCCAATTGATGACTTCATGGCAAAAACGGCTAATCCATTGTTTCTGGTAAAAGTTGATCCTTGGGTGATCAACGAAAAAGTTGCGCTGATCGGAGATGCTGCTCATGCCATGGTGCCATTTTATGGCCAAGGCATGAACTGTGGCTTTGAAGATTGCCGTGAACTAGGGCAATTAATTACCGAGTATAATCACAACTGGTCAAAAATATTTCCCGCCTACCAAGCGCAAAGAAAAATAAATGCCGATGCGATAACTGAGTTAGCCCAACGTAATTTTATTGAAATGAGCGAACACTCGGGTCAAGCTAGATTTTTATTACAAAAACAGATTGAAGCCGAGTTTCATCAACGCCACCCTGAACTCTGGACTCCTCTGTATTCAATGGTGACTTTTTCGCCAGACATTCCCTATTCAACGGCGCTAACTATTGGCGATATTCAGCAAGTCATTATGCAAGAAATCATGCAAATCCCTAATATTGAAAGCTGTTGGCAAGACGACCTCGTTTACGAAAAGCTTTACCAATTAGCCGATGCACTCATAAATGATCAACAGCAAGGTTTATCTCATGACTAAATCTGACTATAAAACCATAAACGCGAATAAATCAGCGTCGAATACAACAGCACATACAAGTGCCGACAACACAAGTGGTTGCCCTTTTCACCAAGCAAGGGCTAACGTAAATAATAGCGCAGATAATAACACTCGCCCGCTTGAGCAAGGGATACATCAAGACTTCAACAACGATATGTCTTACGGGGATTACCTACAATTAAACCAAGTGCTATCGGCGCAAAAACCTTTGAGTGGTGAGCATGACGAAATGCTCTTTATCATTATTCATCAAACCAGTGAACTGTGGTTAAAGTTAGCCGGCCATGAATTACAAAGTGCGATTAATTATATAAAAGCTGAAGATTTTGGTCCTGCTTTCAAAGTGATTGCCAGGGTTAAACAAATATTTATGCAACTAACCCAGTCTTGGAATATTTTATCGACGTTGACCCCAAGCGATTATTTAAAATTTCGTGACGACTTAGGTCGTTCTTCAGGTTTTCAAAGTTGTGGTTACCGCAAATTAGAGTTTTTATTAGGTAATAAAAATGCTGATATGCTCAATATTCATCGTGCTAACAGCAGTGAATATCATGAACTTGAGGCACTGTTAAAACAAAATAGTTTGTACGATGAGGTCATCATCGCACTAGCAAACGCCGGCTTTAGCATCGACAAAAAGGTTAGCAAACGCGATGTTACCCAAGCCTATCAGCGTAACGACAGTGTTTTGCAAGCATGGTTGAGTGTTTACCAGCAACCTGAAACTTATTTCGAGCTATATGAATTAGCAGAAAAATTAGTCGACATTGAAGATGCTTTTCAGCAGTGGCGTTTTAAGCATATGTATACAGTGCAACGTATTATCGGTTACAAAAAAGGTACAGGGGGATCATCAGGTGTAGGCTTTTTGAAAAAAGCTTTAGATGTTAGTTTTTTTCCTGAGCTTTTTGAAGTACGCACGCATTTATAATGCAACGCTTAAACACGTCATGGTAAACCGTCATGTTCAATTACCGTGACGGTTATGCTTGGCTAATTGAGCGTAGCCGTTGTGATTTTAGGCAGTATTACCCCTCAACTACAAACAATAATTCTGCCAAGTCAGGCTGCCACTGAAAGTCTTTTAACTTAATTTTTCCGCCAATCACCACGACTTGTTCATCTTGCAGCAAATTACGTTGTTGTCGAAAGTTATCGGTCTCTGGCGCGAAGGAAATCTTACCTTGCGAATTAATCACTCTATGCCAAGGTACAGCCTGACCACGCCAGCCATGCTTAGGCACCGAGCCTAAGGCTTTACCGACTAATCGTGCCCGACCAGGCAAACCTGCTAAATCAGCAATTTGCCCATAACAGGCCACTTTACCTAAAGGAATAGCCTGTACCGCTTGCCATATTTTTATATGCTTTTCATTTGGCTTTATTGCTGAAGTTAATTGAGTGACCATTAATTAGTAAAGAGCTTGTTAATTATTAACTCTGCCTCATGAAATAAACGTTGTGCTACATTTTCTGCTAAAGGTGGATAATTTTCAACGTCAGATGAACATGCATGATTAGAAAACACACCACAACAGCTGTTTAAGAGTTTTTTATAACATGTGGCATTGTTTTCAACAATATTCCATGATAATAAATAAATTATTAGCTGGAAGAGTACAAATATAGGTTTAGATTAAAAGCGCTTTGTCTCTCTTCAATTTTGCTAATAGGGCATTAACACTTGGCAATTGCTCTGTGACCTGTGCTTTGTCATAAAATTCATCTTTAATCATCGGCGGTGATTCAACATAATTATCGTGAATAATTTGTTCTATTTTACTGATGCTTTCGTTAACTATCGTGGGGTAATTAGCAAAATTATCGCCCGCTTCAAGTACCTCTAATACTGTTTTTTCCCAATCGGTGTACCAACGAGCATGAATATCTTTACGGCTTGAGTTTTCGGCTAACGAGATATTTTCCATTAGCTGCTGATAGAGTGCATATTCATCTTTTGCTTGAAGAAAAGAGCGTTTGGTGGCACCTTTAGCCATGCTGGGGCGCACTAGAGATAACAACTCGATACTTTCATCAGCCAGTGATTTCGCTAATGATAGCAACACTTTTGCACTGCGATAGCGAGCAAGGTTTGGGAAGTAGTCTCGTACTTGTTGTAACTCAGTTAACTGCTTCGAAATTTCCTTTTCCCACAACATCACGGCAGGTATTTTATGTTGCAAAGCACTTTCTTGGATATACTCAAAAGCGCGACTTAATTCAACAACGCTATGGTTGAGTTTGTTCACTAGTTCATTACCTTGAATTAAATCCCAATCAGCAACCTCTAACTGATAAAAGCGCTCAAATATTGGCCTTAATGCTAATTGCCGATATTGATAGGAACGATCAATGCTTTCTTGGGCTTTTAATAACGTTAACAGCGGACGGCCTGACTGAATCAAGACCTGTTTACTGTCTGCGCTAGGAAAACTGCGATAAGCTTCATGACTAGCAAGATAGGCAGTGTGATAATCATCATTGGCAAGTGCCCATTCAGCAGTAGCTAATTTTTCCTGTGAATTTTCAGCCAGCACCAATTGCTCTTGATAGGTTTCGGGGGATAATTGTGCTAATTTTTTTAACGCTAAGGTCAGTGATGACAGTTTTTGAGTTTTTTGGGCTTCTTGATAAGCACTTAATGCCTGACTGTAATCTGAAGGCGCACAAGAAACAACATAAAAGAGCAATAAACTTAAAACAGCTATTCGGTAACTCAACCCCATTTTCAAACCCTTTTATATGCTAAACACTTAATAATAAAGCAATTACCAAATAAACACGAGCACTAATATAATTAGCATACTTTACCAAGAGCACTAAAAAACCACTTCAAATGAAGTGGTTTTATGAGTGTAGATGAATAACTTAGTGACTAAGTAGTGAACTTATTCGCCACACTTGCCTTCACCACATTTACCTTTAGCTTTAGTCTTTGCTTTAGTTTCACCACACTTGCCTTCGCCACATTTACCTTTGGCTTTGGCTTTGGCTTTCATTTTAGTTTCGCCGCATTTACCTTCGCCACATTTACCTTTGGCTTTGTCTTTCATTTTACTTTCGCCGCATTTACCTTCGCCACATTTACCTTTGGCTTTGTCTTTCATTTTGCTTTCGCCACATTTGCCTTCACCGCATTTACCTTTTTCGTGGTCATCAGCAGAAACGATAGTCATAGTATTTTGTACAGCAAATGGGTTAGTCTCTGCTTTTGCTGGCATAGTTGCCGCAACAGTTAATGCAAATAAGCCTAATAAAGCTGCAATTGAAGATTTTTTGATTAATTTCATTACTTTTTCCTTTTAATTTTTCAATTTGACACTACATCATATAAGTATAGCTATTTACAAAGACCATATTGGCTGTAAATAAATTTCAAGTGCTGTAAATTTTTCTAAATTAATTTAAAGAAACTTTGGTTTCTCCAACATAATTGAGCCTAGCTTTATCTTCATGAAACCACAAGTTAATAAAATAATTCTTGCACCTATGGAAGGTGTTGCAGACCAATTAATGCGCTATTTACTAAGCTCATTAAATAGTTATGACTTTTGCATAACTGAGTTTGTTCGCGTAGTTGATTCATTAGTACCTAAACATGTCTTTAGAAAAATTTGCCCTGAAATCGCTAATCATTGTTACACAGAAAATGGCACGCCATTAAGGATGCAGTTACTTGGACAAGAGCCCGATTGGATGGCAGAAAATGCGGTTAGGGCAATTGAACTAGGCTCACATGGCATTGATGTAAATTTTGGCTGTCCGGCTAAAGCAGTCAATAAAAGCAAAGGGGGTGCGGTTTTACTGAATGAACCAGAAAAAATTTATCAAATATTAACAAAAATCAAAGCCGCTATTAGCCAAGATACAACATTGTCAGCAAAAATTAGGCTAGGATTCAATGATGCATCAAAACTCAATGAAATTGTCAGTGCCGTTGAATGTGCCGGTGCTGAACAGCTAACAATTCATGCTCGTACGAAGCTCGATGGCTATCGACCACCGGCATATTGGCACTTTATTGCCGAATTAACACAAAAGCACGACCTTGAAATATTTGCTAATGGAGAAATTTGGAGTAAAACCGATGCCCAAAACTGCTTACAACAAAGCCAAACCGCTAATTTGATGCTAGGACGTGGCGCATTGGCACTTCCTAACTTAGCTAATGTGATTAAATTTGATGCCGCCCCCATGCCTTGGTCTGAACTGAGCCTACTGTTAAAGCGTTACAGTGAACTTGAATTACATGGTAATAAGAGTTTTTATTTTTCAAGCCGATTAAAACAGTGGCTGCGCTACTTAAAATTGCAATATCCCCAAGCTGAGCAGTTATTTAATGCAATTAAGCTATTAAAAAATAAAGAAGATATTTTGCAACAAATTGACCTTATTTCATCATCATAGGCCAATTAAAAAAAAGATATATTTGTATTCCTTCTGCAAATACAAGTCTCATTTGAGCAGCTTGTTCTGGCAAAACTGGACTTATGAGTAATAAGCATAATGCGGTAAAAATAATTATTAAACTAACGCAGCTTTTTAATATTTAACAAGGTAATATATTTTGTCTAAAAGATAGTTAATCTGATGAAATAAGAAGTAGCAATAGTGAAAAAAGGTTCAGAGTTAAGGGCTCGTTATAACGACATCAACCGTGGCGTATACTTTATTGGTACAACCCCACCCAAAAATGATACCCCCATTGAGCAAGTGTCGGCCATTGCCGATAAACTCCTTGAACGAGTCAGCGATATCGACTTTGACGGTTTAATTGTTTATGACATACAAGATGAAGATTCTCGTACCTCACAACCGCGCCCGTTCCCTTTTAAAACTACCCACGACCCTAGACTCTATTCGTCACTTTTAAATAAAAAGTCCACACGGCCCGTGATCACCTATAAAAGTGTTGTGCAGTCGAATGCTGATGACTTTGAACAATGGACTAATGATGCATGGCATGATTATGGCGTTCGTGACATAGTGTTAGTTGGTAGCCCTTCTAAGCAAAATAATATTAGTTTACCGTTAACTGATGCTTATAAAACCTTAGTAGCCAATGAAAATGACTTTTTTATTGGTGGTATTACCATTGCTGAACGCCATGCAAATAAAGGTAATGAGCATGCTAAACTCATTGAAAAACATCAGCAAGGTTGCAACTTTTTTATCTCACAGGCTATTTACAACGCGCAAGCAACCATTGACATGCTGACGCGCTATGCCATTGAGTGTCAACAACAGGGTCTAAAACCTCAACGTATTATTTTGACTTTTTCACCGTGCGGCAGTAAAAAAACCCTGGAGTTTATCGAATGGCTTGGGGTAAGCGTACCTGAAGCAACAAGCTTACGTATTTTAAATGCCGAGCAACCTTTATATGAATCAATTAGGATTTGCAGTAATACCTTAGTCCAAATACTTGATGCGGTATTACCGTATAAGTTACCGCTTGGGCTTAATATCGAAAGCTTAACCAATCGAAAAGAAGAAATTGATGGCTCGATTCTGTTGTATAAATTATTGCGTTCAACGATGGATAATTATCTAGCTAAACAAGAGCTAACCGCTCTTACCACTGATAAATAAGCATTTTTTATTTTTATTTAGATACGCTATGCTTATTGATAAAGGTGATTAGCTTCGATCTTTAATCCATACAATAAATAGAACATAAAGTGAGGATAAGGTATGTCTGGTACAGCAATGGTAGTCGCAATCGTATTCATCTCAGTAGGGTTTGGGGTGATATTCGATATGTATAAAAAGCATTTAGAGTTTAAAGAAAAAACCTTAAATCATAACAGTCAAAGTAGTGAACAAGTTATCGCTATGAAAAAACAAGTGCAATTATTAGAAGAGCGTATGCAAGTGTTAGAGAAAATTGTTACTGATGAAGGGTACGATGTTCGAAAAGAAATAAACAGATTGTGATGCAACCAAGCGCATTGTGAAAACACTGCCGCAAGCTGTCAGATGAAAACGGCGAGTAAAAAGTGTCAACTTACCTTCGTAGCTTTTTATTTTACTGGCAGCTAATAGCTTCAATTATCTCTACCTTTTTACTTAAAACTACTACCTATATTTGATATGAAATTAATCATGAGATCCGCATTTGACAATTTGCGACTTAATCCACTGCATAGCGTTGAAAGCGATGTAAATGGTGAGAAGCAAGTGGTAAAAATATTTTGCAACGAGCAGCTAATTGCCAAAAGAGTCACACTCAAGAAATCGGTACGTTATTTTGCCATTAAAGGTTATCAGCACTTCTTAACACAAGAAGAATAAAACAAGCGCTTAATGCGCTATCAAGAACTTGCTTTAACTTTTTAATTTTTGCTAGCGAAAAACCTCGAGCTAACCACTACATCAAATATCAGATAGCGACGCTAATGTTTTACCATGTGGAATTGGCTGCTTAGTCTCAGGATCCACTTGCACAAAAACAATATCATCAGCTAAACAGATTGTTTTTTTGGTTACCTTGTTACGCATCATACATGTAATGGTAATTGAGGTTTTTCCGACGGCTTTTGTGGTTAAACCAAATTCAACAACATCACCTTGTTGTGCAGGCGATTCAAAGTTGATGGCACCAATATGTTTAGTCACCAAACAATTAGTCTCAAGTTGACAAATAGCATAGATAGCGGCTTCTTCATCAATCCAAGCCAGTGCCCTGCCACCAAATAATGAGTTGGCGTAATTTAAGTCATTAGGCAAAATTAGCCGACGAGATAGAAAGCGCATAAATAACCTTATTTATTTGTTAAAGGTATTCAGCCAAGCTGAGCTAGCATTGGCTGATAATATGAATATAGTGTTTAAACTGACTTAGCAGCAATAATATCATTTACTAGTTCAAGTCCAGTTTTATTGCATTTAGGTAGCTCAACAGTAGATGTTGATAAGGCGTGCGTTCTATCACCCCATTTAACAACATGTGCGCTCCAGGTTAACCCACCACCAAAAGCGGGTAATAACACATAAGATTGCTTAGCAATAAAACCTTCTTCTATGGCTTCAACAAAAGCAACTAAGGTCGTTGCTGCTGACATGTTGCCATATTTATGGATATTGACAAACACTCTGTCTTTGTCCATTTTTAAACGTTTCACGAGCGTATCGATAATACGTAAATTCGCTTGGTGAGGCACAATACTTGCCATTTGGTCAGCACTAAGCTGCGCTTGAGCTAGGGCTTTTTCGCACGCTTGCGCCATACCTGAAACGGCTTTTTTGAATATCTCTTGTCCTAAAAATGCCCAATTGCTTTGTCCAAGCATACGACCTTTATTGGCATATTTCATTCCCCAACCTTGTACAGAAAGAATATCTCGAGACTCACCGTAGCAGCCTAAAGCTTGCGTAATAACGCCCGTTTCTTCTTCACTTTCTTCCAAGTAAAGCGCTGCTGAGCCATCACCAAAAAGCACCGCAACATCACGGTTATCCCAGTCCATAATTGGTGAAATGGTTTCAGCACCAATGACTAATGCTGACTTAACCACACCACTTTTGATCATTGATGTTGCAACACTTAGACTGTACATGCCACCAGTACAAGCAGTACTAACATCCATACAAGCGGCATTATCGGCCCCAAGTAGCCGTTGTACATTAGATGCAGCATTCGGGCAAAGCTCATCAAAAGTTGTACTACCAAAAACAATCAAGTCAACGTCTTTTGCCGTTTTACCGGCCGCTGCTAATGCACGTTCACAGGCTACATGAGCCAATTCACTGACAGAGACATGAGATATTCTACGTTCTTTCATACCTGTTCTAGAGGTAATCCATTCATCATCTGTTTCTAAAAAGGTTGCTAAATCATCATTGCTAAGAATAGCTGGCGGTAAACATTTACCCCACCCTGTGATTGCTGCATATGTCATATTAAACCTTACTCTGCTATAACTCTTACTTCCAACCAGTAAAAGTAGTTCGTTCTTTATGGCAATATCATACTACAAAAAAACAGCGTTTTATCTGCCATTTATCTGATATATCGTTAATATTGAGCATTTAGCTAACTGAAACTAGATTTTTTTCATAATAATTTCGAAGCTTTTGCGCCAATCTTGATAATCGATGGGGATAGGTATCAATAATTGCTCTTTCACTAAAACTAGTGCTGGAAAACCATTGATAGGCAGAGAACGCATTTTGTTAATCTCAACCATTAGTTGCTCATCTACTGACTGACTCTTTAATTTTTGTAGAAAGTCGTAGCCATCTAAACCTATATCAACCGCCAGTGCTTGCAAAGTATCAAGGTTAGAAGGATTTTTTGCCTGTAAATAGTAAGCATGTTGAATAGCGGTAAGCATTTCTTGCTCTTTACCAAACTCTCTTGCTATTAGTGTCGCTCGACAAGCAGGAAAGGTTGAGCGTCTTGGCTGACAGTGTTGCCAAAAGTCGAAATTAAACTCAGTACCAAGCTGCTGGGCTATTTTACGCCAGGTTTGCTGTAAAAACACCTGCATTGCTTCTGGCATGAGCACATCGGAATCTTCGGCTAAGCCACCAAGACCATAAATGATGTCTACTTCTGATGTAAGTTCTCTTTGTAAGCGTTGCCAAGTTGGAGCATAACCCCAGCACCAACTGCACATAGGATCGTAAATATAAAATAGTTGAGCTCGCAATCTATACACTCCGCTTAAGTTTAGTTTTAGTTACAGATTATTTTTAACATCAAACGATACCTGCACCGCTTCACAAGACAGTCATGAGAATCGCAGCAAATAAACAACACTCCTGCCAAAATATCGCTAGATACTACCATTATTTAGACAAACAAATCCTAGCGCCTGATCTTACGTCAAGCAAGCTATACTTGGCTAATTTAAGCATATGTTTATTCACTCTGGAGCAACAGAAACAATATTATATCCAGCTTGTGTTTACAAAGGCCGCCATGCTTTAGCACCAAGCTAGCAGTAATATTGAAAGTGCTTATCAACAATGTAATACACTCTTATAGTCAAATATCGTTCACCAAATTCATTACATATGTGACTTGATGCACTGACTAAGCTATTGTTTAGTATTTATACAGTTAATTCATTAAAAACCATTGCTTGATGGTGAGGAAAATGTGATGCCAGCCGTCCAAAATAATAACTCTGTAGAATCGATGCAATCACATACTTTGATTCCTTTTATTATCGGCGTCACAGGTCATAGAGACCCAGTGCACCTGCAAGGTGAAAGCACGACTAAAGTTGAAATTAAACAAGCGATAAAAGACTGTATTCTTTTTTGGCGTAATAAATTAGGTGACAAAACACCGATATGGTTAATGAGTGCTATGGCGGAAGGCTCAGATTTACTCGCCATTCAAGCAATTGAAGAATTACAAACCAGTGGCTTAACGGGGGCTACTGATTTTAAAATTATTCCATGTTTACCCATGGCATCAAAAGCATACGAAAAAGACTTTACAGCAGCACCCAATGAGCAAGAATTTGGCTTAGCTGGCTTTAAGCATTACCTTAATGCATATCAGAAAAATATCATCGTAGTGGATGAGCAGCCTCCCATAAATAAAAATCAGCAGCCAACTGACGAAAGCGATATTCAACTACAACGTAATTATCAATACTTAAATGTGGGTTTATTCATTGCTAAATACAGCAACGTTCTTCTTGCATTGTGGGACGGCCACTCGAGCAAAGGCATAGGAGGAACTGCAGATATTGTTCGATATAAATGTGGCGAACATTTAGATTGGTGTAGCAAAATGATTCCTACAGGTTTACGCCCTCATAGTGAGTTTGATGGTCAAATTGGTGGTGTTGTGCAACATATTCCCATCGTTAGACGACAATCAGCTTCCGAACAAGCAAAGCTAGTTGAGCTAATTGAACTTAAGCATAAAGCTTATACTGATAGCCCTTACCCACTCTATGTCAGTCATTCTTCAAATAAAGAAAGTAATCCAATTCAGACATTTTTAAGCAATGAATTTGCCTTGCTTAACCAACAAATAGTCCGTTTCAATAACCATGCTGAATTGAACCATATTGACAAGTCACCGGCCAAAATAGCTGGCATTGAAAAAGGACTACAAGATACGGCTCATTTATTCTATCAAGCTGATGCTTCTGCGATCGCGTATCAAAAAAAATACCGTAATAATCTTGGCAGCTTCATTCGCCTCGCCGCTTATGGCCTAATTTGCTATGAAATAATGTCAATTGTACTAAATTCTTCGTTTGGTATTGCCTTTAATATCGCCATTTTATTGTGTATTTTTGCTTTAATATTATTAATTAAATTAGACAAAAAAAATCAGACAAAAATAAAATACCAAACCTTTCGTTGTGTTGCTGAAGCGTTAAGGATCCGAGCCTATTTAAATATTGGCAATGTACCACCAGACGTAAAACCTATAATCCCTCGTCGCTACCGACAAAACTGGCCAATTATTAACTATGCCTCACGACTTGCGGAATTAGTGCTATGGAGCAAAACGGTAAAAACTGATATGCCTTTATTGAAAGCGGAATGGCTACAAGGGCAAATAGAGTATTTAGATTCACGTTTACAGATGAATGACAAATCAACGCTTAAAGACTTCTTTTATAAACGCCCTAAAAAAGCAGCAACTTTATTAGCCAGGTGGTCAAGACGATCTTTTATATTAGCCATTTTCATCGCAATAGCATTGATATTTATTCAAACAACACATGTATTTCAACCGCTATGCTCAAGCCTTTCTATGCCTTGGTTGTGTAACCCAATAGCCCAATGGCTTGCTGACTATAATACTGAAAGTTCGTTAGCCCAGTATACATTACTCAGCGTTCAGTTTGCCTTAATGCTTGGTACAGTGATGGCGTTATGGCAGGAGTTAGCTAACTACCAATATACTTACAATGGCTATGAAAACCTGCGTATGCTGTTTGTACGCGCACTTTATTTATTGGATAAAAAGCCAGAAAAATTGCCAGCAGAAATGCTCACTGAGTTGGCTAGAGAAGCCATGGAAGAACATACTGTTTGGAACCACTCAGAACATCAAACGGACCTGATCCATAGATAGGTTAACTTAAATAAGGATTATTGACGTGCAGACTGAAACAACCGAACTCACCTATGATGTATTTATTAGTTATGCTGGACCAGATCAAGAGTCAGCCAATGAGCTATGTGAAAAGTTTGAAAACGAAGGTTTACGCTGTTGGATAGCACCAAGAAATGTAAGAGCAGGGCAAAAATACCTCGAAGAAATACTCGATGGAGTGATACGATCAAAATGCTTAATGCTGTTACTTTCCGAAAACACCGAACATGCTGAGTATGTAGAGAATGAAGTTGAACGTGCAAAAAGTTATCGTCGAAAAATCTACACTCTTAGACTAGAGGAAGTACAAATTCCAAAAAATCTGGAATTAATTTTAGGTGCAACACAATGGATCGATAGTTGGGCAGTTGATTACCCGGAACGACTCAAACAAATTATTGCCAATGTAAAGCAAGCTGAAACTCCACATATTGGACCAATCAAGACCAACTTTAGTCAAAAGCTGTTTAGAAAATTCAGTAAAAATATTTTAGGTATTGCCACTGTTGCTATTTTATTATTTTTTGTGGTGATGTTTTACTCGATGACTTCGAACAATACCCATAATCAAATATCTAGCCAATCAAAGACTATTTCTGAACTGGTCGCTAAAGATTTTAATATCAAGATAAATCATATTGAGTATGCTGATAAATACCAAATCCAGTTTACTCTGCATGGGACCGGCTTAATGTTAAGCAAAGACCTCATAGGTAAGCAATATTACTATAATTTGGCATTTGACAACGATACTAATGTTCGTGCTCTGAGCGGATTACTTAGTGCCCAGTTTGAGATCCCTGACTTCAAGCAAGTACCGGAAAATGTACAGCTAGTATTGGAAGATTTGGCCGGAGAAAAAACCTCGCCAATGAACTTTTCGTTACGGCAACTGAGCGAATTAATCAAAACAGTTGAAGAGAAAAAATTTACCAAACTGACAAAAGATTTCAATAAAAATGGCAAGCTATTCTGCTCATTCATCAATCCGATGTATGCAAAAGTTAAAGTATGCCAATTAGGCCCTTTGGGGCAAGGAAAAAAGTATCCTGAGTTATTAAGCTATATTAAGTTTATCTCATATGGAGATCAGCAAAGTGCACTGACTAACAAAGTAAACCTACAAACATTAACAACCCAAGGTATCGCGGGTTATAAACTTAATAATTTAAGCGGAGCATTTGAATTTTTTATTCCGATGACACAAGCCAAAATTTATTATCAGGTGGAGTATATAAATGGCGAAAAAAGTCCGGTGTTTAGTTTAGAGTTATCATCACCTGATGATAGCGGAACAATTTATCAAATAGCTTTACCTTCAACCGATGCAATTCCCTTATTTTTACTTGATGGCTTACCAGGTCGCCCTTTGATGCTAGTTGCCGCGACAAATAGCGATGTAACGGCTCTTGATTGGCAGATATACTCCAATATCAACAACGCTTTCACAGTAATAGGTACTTGGTATCACTCATTACTTGCAGATGGGCTCAATAGCCAAGAAACGGTAAAATTAATTGCTAAACATAAAGATGGTAGTACATCCCAATATCAGTATTCACTCAAGCTAAAATCTAAACATAAAAATCAACGCTTAGCCAAAAACAAGTTACGAGTTCGAGAGTTATTTTATTGCGACTCGCGTAGCTGTTCATTCACTTGGCTGAGAGCAACACAAGATGATATTGCAACAATAGATGATATTTTAGTTGGAGTTAAGTCTGACCAACTTGTGTCGATTAGCAATGGTGACCTTGAGTTACTATCTGTAGCTGCTGAAAATCAACGATTGACGATGTTAGCAAATGAAGAAGCTAAAATAGCGAAACAGCCAAAAGTAACGCCCTTGAGTTTTGGCACCCCTGTCAATAACAGTGGCGAACCTTCGTTAATCACAAGATTACAATCCCCCGTTAAGTTCAAAGCTAGAGAAAATTGGCAAGTACGTGAACAAACACAAACATCACGGTTCATCTCATACTCGGTTGCAATATCACCTATGTTTATACAATTTAAATGGCAAGATGGTACTTATTCTAAAGTGATGATAGTACATAACTAGCCTGAACTCAGAATAATTTAATTTCTCTATATTGCAGACACGAAAAAGCCGACATAAAAGTCTAATGCCGTTCGGATAAGGATCATTTCTTGTATCGCAACGGATATCGGCTTGGAATATAGAGCACTGAACGTGGAAACGTTCGGTGCTTTCTTTTATCTGGAAGTATGAAGTGCTTTATATCTGC
>UEXM01000151.1_pt1 | contig 76724 bp, 70 predicted proteins | sample 1796661 | NCBI WGS metagenome assembly UEXM01 (sample SAMEA4772469, study PRJEB27181) | metagenome | reverse complement strand
AGCAGATATAAAGCACTTCATACTTCCAGATAAAAGAAAGCACCGAACGTTTCCACGTTCAGTGCTCTATATTCCAAGCCGATATCCGTTGCGATACAAGAAATGATCCTTATCCGAACGGCATTAAACGTGATGTTGGCCTTTTTTATGTGCTTAACAGCACAGGAAACTCAGTTTTATTCTATTAATCCTGAGCGTTTAGTCTTTGACCATTAACAGCTTTACTATCATCAGCCATGAGATATACATAAAGTGGCATAATATCAATAGGCGAAGCGATTGTTTCTTTATTCTCAGCAGGGTACGCACTTGAGCGCATATTCGTGTTGGTGGCACCAGGATTTATAGCGTTAGTTCTTAACGTGCTGTTTTCATACTCATCGGCAATAACCTGCATCATACCTTCAGTAGCAAATTTAGAGACACTGTAAGCTCCCCAATAAGCTTTACCTTTATTGCCAACACCTGATGAAGTAAATATTAGTGATGCATTGTCAGCTTTTAAAAGTACAGGTATTAATGCTTGTGCTAGTAAAAACTGCGCATTAACATTGACTTGCATAACATCTTGCCAAATTTGCTCATGAATTTGATTAAAAGGGGTTAGTTCACCTAACATTGATGCATTAAGTAATGCACCATCTAATTGTCCAAACTGATTCGCTATTGTTGCGGCTAAGTCTATATAGTTTTGTTTTGTTGAGCCTTTTAGATCAAGGGGTACAATTGCGGGTTCTGGGTAGCCTTGTGCCAATATTTCATCATAAACGGCTTCAAGTTTCGCGACAGTTTTCCCTAATAAAATAACCGTAGCGCCTAATTCAGCATAGGTTAGTGCTGCTTGGCGACCAATGCCAGCACCTGCACCGGTGATTAAAATGGTTTTATTGGCTAGAGTTTGTGGAGTAATTGAGTAGTCAAACATATGATTAGTTGCTAAAAAAATTTGTTAATAATTCTACTACTTTGTTCACTATATTGACGAGTTTTTTCGTCAGTAAACGCTATTTGCGGAGGAAAAACTACGAATAAATCAAAAAATCACTAGCACTTGATCTATTCTTGAGTTAAGTTTGACTGGTCGAACAAGTTGATGGTAGTACTAGGATAGGTATGAAAATCAACAATAAGAACGAAAAATAATAAATATATTCTTAAACACATAATTAGGTATATACATAAAGACTAGTCCGTGGGGAGATAAAATGAATAAGCTAGTACTCAGTCTCGCAATAGCCAGTACATTAGGTTTAAGTGCTTGTGGCGATGAAACCATCAAAGATGTTGAAAATGAAGTTGTTGAAAACGGTCCTGCCGTAACACCATCAGCTCGTGTTAAATTTGATCCAGCTGCTGGCGCTGCCGGACTTTCTATTCCAAATGATTTGATTTTTTCTGGTACCGTAGATGGTACATTAGAAATCCCTGTTGCGGATCCAACTGATGGCTCTGACCCTTTTGTTGCGATTAGCGCACTTGATGGTTGGTCTATTTCTCAACCTTTTCCTCTTGCCATTGATTTTCCAACAGGAACTTCGCTAAATGGTGACAGTGCATCAGAGCCCGGCTCTGTTCGTATTTTTGAAGCTATCATGGGCGGCGATGCCAATGATGCTGATTGTACAAGTGTTACGCGCGGCTTAGCCTGTAAAGTTGTTGGTGAACTTACTTTTGGACAACATTTTGTAACACAAAAATCAGGTAATAACGTTGTTGTTGTACCAATTCAACCACTTAAAGCTGAAACAACTTATATTATAGTTATGACGAATAACCTTCGTGATGACAACGGTAAAGCTGTTGCTGGCTCGACAACTTATGAATTAGCACGTCAAGATATTAACACTTTACCACTAGGTAGTGCTTCACAACTTGTATTGCAAGGCGCTATTAACAGCTACGAAGCTGCTGTAGTAAGTGCTGGTGTTGATAGCGACAGTATTATTTATAGTGCCGCAATGACTACACAATCAACAACTCGCGTTTTAAGTACTGTAAAAGCGTTGATGGCTCAAGTTACTTTGCCGCAAATGATTGCTGAAGCTCAACAAGGTATACCTGCCATTGGTGTTGCTGATACCGGCATGTCAGTGGCTAATGTATTAGGTGATGCAATTCCTGCATCATTAGTACCATTATATTCAGCAGCGAATTATATTCGTGGTTCAATTACCTTGCCTTATTATTCAGGTGTACCGTCGGCAGAAAACCCATTAGCACCTGTTAATGATTGGTGGCGTGCTCGTTGTGATTCTGGTGCAACGCTTGCAGGTCTAGCCGCAGCAAACCCGAGTGCAATTCCTGCAGGACCATTAGATGAAAATGATGGCTTTTGTATGAACTTTGGTTTACGTGATTTAAGCTCAAGTTCGAACCCTGCCTTAGCCGGAATTGATACTGAGCGTAACTTAACTAAATTTAATCCAATTCCAGCAACTAGTGCTATGTTGCCAATTGATGTACAAATGACCACGCCTGACTTAGCCGTAGCCAATGCGGTACGTGCGAGCATGAATTTACCCGCATTAGAAGAACCTGCAAACGGTTGGCCTGTGGCGATGTTAGTTCATGGCATTACATCAACGAAAGAGCAAATGTTACCGATCACCGGTTTATTGTCGTTATATGGTATCGCTACGATTGCTATCGACCAACCATTGCACGGTAGTCGCGGATTTGATCTTGACCCAACTAAACCTGGAGATGAAATCAATACCAGTACGGTTTCTACACTACATTATGTGAATTTAGGCAGTATGTTAACCATGCGTGATAATACACGCCAAAGTACTGCTGATTTACTCGGTTTACGCCTAGGCATTAACTTTCTAGGTAGTGCAGATAACAGTGTTAAAATTGATAGTAGTAAAGTTCATCTTTTAGGGCATTCATTGGGTGGTATCTATGGTATGAATACCGTTGGCTTAGCTAATACGCCATTAGCCCCACAAGTTGATCCGCTATTCAAAATTAGCAGTACTTCACTAGCAATGCCTGGTTTAATGTTAGCAAACTTTGGTCTCGATTCACCGGCGTTTGAAGGCCTAGCTAAATCTAACTTAACTTTACAGTTATCGCCTGAATTTGCTGCCGCGGTTGCATTGAATTTACCTGAAAACTATAGCCAAGAGCAATTAAGTGGTTTTTACTTCGCTTTTTATGACGCTTTAACTGATGAACAAAAAGCAACTTTAGATGCTGGCTTTGCACAATTTACATTTGCAGCTCAAACGGTAACTGATTCTGGTGACCCTATTGCTTATGTACAAACACTGGCAGCGACACAAACACCGACACATCTTATTGAAGTTGTGGGTAACGGTGTTGATAACCTTTCAGACCAAACCGTCACTAATACAGCACCATTTACTCCTATGGGCGGAACTGAGCCTGCCATTGCTTTCTTAGGCCTGCAAGGTGTTAGTGAAGATACAAATGGCTCTGGCGTGGTTAGGTTTGTTAATGGCCATCACAGCTCTATTCTTGACCCACGACCTAATGCTGCATCACCAGATGCTGTTTTGAGTGCTCGTGCGACACAAGAAATGCAAACACAGGTGGCAACATTCTTTGCTTCAATGGGACAATTAATAAAAATTACTGACCCAGAAGTTGTTAAACAATAGTTAAATTAACTTATGTTTAATAAAAGCCCTCATATGAGGGCTTTTTTATATCTAATCAACAGGGTTTAGCTTTGTATTATTTGACGCTAGCTATGGATAAAAGACATTATTGGTATTAAACCCCTATATATTGCTGCAATATCCAGAGTTATTAATACTACTGAGTAACTTTTTTACATAATTGGCTATTGGCCCTTTTTTTATAAACTATATCCCCCATATTGTTAGATATCATAATTTTAGAAATCAAAGCGCAACAGTAAAGCTAACGTGAGTTAGTTTGTCAGTTAGGAGAGACACATTGGAATTTTTGTACGAATATGGCTTGTTTTTAGCTAAAACCATTACCTTTGTTATTGCAGTAATTGCCATTATTATTGCTATCGCGTCATCAGCGATGAAACAAGGGGGTAAAAAAGGTGAGTTAGAAATAACTGATTTATCTGAGCAATATAATGAAGTTGAAGAAGATATTACTCATCACTTACTTTCAAAAGAAGAATTTAAAGAAAAAGAAAAACAAGATAAAAAAGCAGCTAAAGAACAAGCTAAACTTGATAAAAAAGCGAATAAGACGGGTGAAGAAAAACCAGTGTCGTTACCACGCCTATTTGTTGTTGATTTTAACGGCAGTATTGATGCCAAAGAAGTTAGCTCTTTACGTGAAGAAATCAGTGCTATCTTAACGGTAGCAAAGCCAACAGATGAAGTATTTGTGCGTTTAGAAAGTGGCGGCGGCATGGTACATGGTTATGGTTTAGCCTCGTCGCAACTTGATCGTATCCGCCAGCATAATATTCCACTGACAGCTTCGGTTGATAAAGTGGCCGCGAGTGGTGGCTACATGATGGCTTGTGTGGCGAATAAAATAGTATCGGCACCGTTTGCCATTATTGGCTCTATTGGTGTTATTGCTCAAGTACCAAATTTTAATAAACTATTAAAGAAAAATGATGTTGATTTTGAGCAGTTCACTGCTGGTGAATTCAAGCGAACGGTGACTATGTTCGGTGAAAACACCGATAAAGGTCGTGAAAAGTTCGTTGAAGAGCTAGAGGAGACCCATATTTTATTCAAAAACTTTGTCAGTGAACACCGACCAAGCCTTGATATTGCAAAGGTGGCTACGGGAGAACATTGGTTTGGAACGCAAGCAAAAGATTTAGGTCTTGTTGATGAATTACAAACCAGTGATGATTATCTGCAAGCTCGTGCAAAATCTCATAAATTAGTGCAAATTAAATATGCAACTAAAAAAGGTTTGGCTGAGAAGTTTTCAAAAGCAGCGTCCTTGTCGTTTGACGCAATAATAAGTAAGGTTTGGCAAAATAATCGTATCTTCCCTGGTTAATGTGAAGCAAGTTAAGGTTTGAGTGAACTAAATGGAAAGTAGCTTTTGGCATAACTGTTGGCAGCGTAATATGCTTGGTTTCCACCAATATGAAGTGCATCCACTATTATCTCAATATTTCACTAACTTGATCTTAGCTTCTGATCAGCATGTATTCGTGCCGTTATGCGGTAAAACGCAAGATATGGCTTATTTAGCGCAGTATATGCGAGTTACAGGGAGTGAATTAAGCGATATCGCTTGTCGGGACTTTTTTATTGAGCAGGATATCGAATGTCAACTGCAAAGCTTAGGTGAGTTTGTGCAATACACCGCTGAACAGTTGACATTATGGCAAGGGGATTTTTTTAAGCTTTGCGCGGATACCATAGGTAAAGTTGATTGGATTTATGATCGTGCTGCATTAATAGCACTACCTCCGGCAATGCAAGCGCAATATGCCAATCATTTACAAAGCTTTTTCTCCTCAAATACTCGATTATTTTTAGTTACCGTTGAGTTTCCTAGCGAGCAATTGCCGGGACCACCATTCTCACTTAATAGCGTCGATGTTAAACGTTTGTTCCCTGGTTTTAGTGTTGATTGCCTAGCTAGCCATGAACTTGATGATAAACGTTTTGCTCAGCGTAGGTTTGAGGTCGACTACTTACGTGAGAAGCTCTATATTATTAAAAAGCACGATTAGTGTCAGAAGCTTTATTGATAGCGTTATTGGCTTATCAGACAACAAAAAAGGTGCTATATAGCACCTTTTTTGTCAGTATTAATTCTAGAGAAATTAAAACTTGAGTATGACCTATTCAGCAAGCGATAGCGCTTTATTGCTGTTTTCACGACCTTTTTTATTTTGGCCACGATTCATTGCCACTTGAGCTTGCGCTGTTTTTTCGATAGGGTTAAATGCTATCGTGTTAAACTTAATTGATTGAGCTATGTTTAACTTAGCCACTTCAACGAGTTCATCTGTATTGATTGCATGTGCTTTTACTAATTCTGTTGCATGGCTGTTGTGTGTAACAAAAGCGAGAATAGCAATAGCTGATATTTTTAAAATGTTGTTCATAAGTCACCTGTAATAAAACGTCAATAGTCCTTATAGATGTTTTGGGACTCTTTCTTTTTACATACAAACAAGGGTTGGGAGCCTGTTTGATTCTGCCCGAATATCTCGGGATAAAGATGAAGTCCTTCATCTATGGCGAGCATATTACGGTAATGCTGGTAACTTTTAAAATGACAAATTATAATGTTATTCATTAGAATAACTAATCCGACATGGTTATGTAGAAAATGTGATGATTTATGCATTAATATATATTTACATAACTAAAGGTACAGGTGTAAATTGGCTAACAGACTCCCACCACTAAACGCACTCAGGGCATTTGAAGCTTCGGCAAGGCAACTAAGCTTTACCCGGGCAGCAGAAGAATTATTCGTCACTCAAGCGGCAATCAGTCATCAAATAAAAGCTTTGGAAGATAATTTAGGCATAAAATTATTTATGCGTAAAAACCGTGCGTTGCTATTAACAGAAGAAGGGCAGTCTTACTATCTCGACATTAAAGATATTTTTAATGCCTTGCATGATGCCACAGAGAGGTTACTAGCCCGCGGTGAGAAAGGGGCAATTACCGTCAGTATGCAGCCCAGTTTTGCCATACAATGGTTAGTACCTAGGTTAAATACCTTTAACTTACTGCATCCTGATATTGATGTACGAATTAAAGCTGTTGATCAACCAGAAAACTCACTTACTGAAGATGTTGATTTAGCCATATATTATGGTCGAGGTCGTTGGCGCGGCATTCATGCTGAACAATTGCATACCGAGTATTTAATTCCGGTTTGTTCGCCACTGTTATTGTCTGGCAAAAAACCACTTAATGAAATTGCTGATTTAGCACAACATACTTTGTTGCATGATACCTCGCGCAGGGACTGGAAACGTTGGTTTAAGCATGTTGATGTCAGAGGAGGTAATGTCAATCATGGGCCTATATTTAGTCATTCTGCTATGGTGCTGCAAGCGGCTATTCATGGACAAGGGGTAGCGCTTGCACATAGCGTACTCGCTAAACCAGATATTGATAGTGGCCGATTAGTTTGTCCTTTCAAAGAGGTACTGGTCAGTAAAAACTCTTATTACATTGTTTGTCGTGAGCAGCAGCTTGAAATTGGTAAAATAACGGCATTTAGGGAATGGGTATTACAAACGGTTGCTGATGAACAAGTTATTATCGACGAAGAGAAAATAGTATGACCCTAAAAGAAATTCCGTTTAGTAGTGTGCTAAATGAGGCTGAGAATGCGAAGGCACTGATTGTTTTTGCGCATGGTGCGGGGGCTGACATGTCAAGCGCTTACCTTGAGACGCTCGTTGAGATGATGAATAGCAAGCAATTAAGCGTTTTACGCTTTAATTTTCCTTATATGGATAAACGGAAACTTGATGGGAAAAGGCGCCCGCCAGATAGAATGCCTGTTTTAGTTGCATGTTATCGCTCAGTTTTAGCCGATCTTGATACCCAATTACCTATTTTTATTGCTGGTAAGTCTATGGGCGGACGAGTGGCGGCAACGCTAGCAACCGATGAATGCTTAATGAAAATGCTGAATGTATCTGGCGTTATTTGTTTAGGGTATCCATTTCATCCAATTAAAAAGCCTGAAAAACTACGTTTAGAGCCACTGCAAGAAGCACAGTTGCCTGTACTTATTTTGCAAGGCCAAAGGGATGCGCTGGGGAGTGAGTTAGAAATTAATAACTATCAAGTATCAGCACATTGTCAGCTGCATTATTTTGCTGACGGTGATCATGACTTAAAGCCAAGAGTTAAATCTGGTTATAACTTAAGCCAGCATCAAAGTTCGGCGATTGATAAAATAAGGAACTTTGTCGATGAAATACACAACTGTTGCTAAACTACTGGTGATATTTGTTGGTATCAGTGGTTGTTTTTCTGTATTATTCGGCGCTTGGTTAGCTCATGGTGGTCAATCACTACCATTAGCGTCACAAGAACGACTAATGACAGCATTAACCTATCAATTTTTTCACACTTTGATGTTAATGCTAACCGTTATCTTATATAAACTTCACGCGAAACCAATGATTTTAGCCGGCGGTATTTTATTTATGCTTGGCATCCTATGCTTTAGTGGCAGTTTATATATTAAAACTCTATTCGACGTGTTGAGTATTGGAAAATTGGCGCCATTTGGCGGCCTGTCATTTGCACTTGCATGGCTATTGGTTGGATTTGCAGGTACTAAAATGTTTGATCATAAGTTAGGTAAATAATCGAAATGACTGCAATAGTTTTATATTGTCGCCCCGGATTTGAAAAAGAATGTGGCGCAGAAATTCAAGAAAAGGCCTCATGGAATGAAGTTTATGGCTACCTCCAGCTGAGCAAGAATCAAGGGCTGGTTTATTTTCATCTGAACAAGCCGGAAGAAGGCGAGATGCTAATGGAAAAAATACCATTACGTCGTCTTATTTTCGCTCGCCAATGGTTTGTTACTGTCACTGAAAAAATAGCACTGCCGGATTACAATCGTGTTGAAGCTATTTGTGAAGCATTAGGTACAGATTGGCAGTATGCCGATTTACGTATGGAAACACCAGATACGAATGATGGTAAAGAGCTGTCGAAGTTTTGTCGTAAACTCGCTGTTCCTTTGCGTCAAGCATTAAGAAAAGAAAAAGTATTGACTGAAAAGGGCAATAAAGACGGTGCTGTTTTACATGCATTATTCTTATCTGGCAAAGAAGTGATATTTGGTTTCTCATTAGCGCGTAATACCTCACCACATGTAATGGGGATCCCACGTTTAAAATTCCCTAATGCTGCGCCAAGTCGTTCAACATTAAAATTGGATGAAGCCTTTTTATACTTTATTCCAAAAGACGAATGGGATACACGATTAACATCGGGTATGAATGCGGTTGATTTAGGTGCTGCTCCTGGTGGCTGGACGTATCAACTTGTGCGTCGTGGTATGATGGTAACGTCAATAGATAACGGTCCAATGGCAGAGTCATTAATGGAAAGCGGACAAGTAAAACATCGTACTATGGATGGCTTTAAATATGTGCCGCAGAAACAAAATGTTTACTGGTTAGTTTGTGACATGATTGAAAAACCGCAACGTGTGGCAAAATTAATGAGTGACTGGCTGTTAAAAGGGCAGTGTAAAGAAGCGATTTTTAACTTGAAATTGCCTATGAAAGGTCGATACCAGCAAGTCAATGATGATTTACAAGCCATCAAAGACGCTTTTTCACATCATAAAGTAAAATATGAGCTTTATGCGAAACATTTGTATTATGATCGTGAAGAAATCACGGTGCATGCCAGATTACTTTCGCCTGCTCCGCTAGATATCTATGCGGGTTAAAAGCCAATAACTTACTAAAACGCTTTAAGTGTACGACATAGGTCGGTGCGTTATTTCTGTTTGAAGTTTCACAGCATTGATAATTCAGATATAAAAAAACCAAGCGTAATCGCTTGGTTTTTTCATTTTAGCGGTATCAAGCGTTATTATAAACGCTCTAACACGGCTTGTGTGAAGTCTGTTGTACCGTGTGTACCACCGAGATCACGGGTAGTACGATCGCCAGATTCGATAACATCAGTAATCGCACGACGGATGTTATCAGCTTTATCAGCCATGCCTAAATATTCTAGCATTTGAATAGCTGCTAAAATAACTGACGTTGGATTCGCTAAATTCTTACCGGCAATATCAGGCGCACTGCCATGAACAGCTTCAAATATTGCGCAACCATTACCGATGTTTGCGCCAGGAGCCATACCTAAGCCGCCAACTAAACCAGCACATAAATCTGACAATATATCACCAAAAAGGTTTGTGGTAACAATGACATCGAATTGCTCAGGGTTCATTACTAATTGCATGCAACAGTTGTCTACGATCATCTCTGTTGATTCAATTTGTGGATAACGGGCAGCCACTTCACGTGCTACCTTTAGAAAAAGCCCTGATGTTGACTTAAGAATATTCGCTTTATGAACGGCTGTTACTTTCTTACGACCTTCTTTAATCGCTGTTTCGTATGCAAAGGTTACAATGCGCTCAGCGCCTTCTCGAGTTACTAAGCTCATGGCTTCAGCATGCGTACCATCAGCAGATACAGTTTGACCTAGGCCAGAATACATACCTTCAGTGTTCTCACGAATGGTTATGATATCTATATTCTCATAACGTGCTTTAGTCCCTTTAAATGACAATACAGGACGAACATTGGCATATAATTGAAATTGTTTACGCAAAGTGACATTGATTGAGGTAAAACCTTCCCCTACTGGTGTAGTTAATGGCCCTTTCAAGGTAATTTTGTTCTTTTGAATTAATGCTAATGTTGACTCTGGTACTAAGTCACCATGGTTTTCTAATGCGGTTAAGCCTGCATCAGCGTATTCATAATCAAAATCACATCCGGCTTTATCTAGCACTTGGATTGTTGCGTCTATAATGTCTGGCCCTATGCCGTCACCGGGGATCACTGTTATGGTTTGTTTAGCCATTGTTTAATTACCTTTTGAGTATTGCTTTTCTTAAATAGCGGGATCGAGATTATTGGTTGAATATACAGCAATGAGCGATAGCTATACTTGATCTAACGCTGATATTATTGATTCAACACAGTTAATGGCGGCAATTATAGCAACTAATCGGAGCTGTTAGTAAGTTATAACGTTAAACTTTAGTCTTATGGTTAATCATTAAGCGAAATACCGTTTTATCAGTACTGCAAATAATTAAATAAGGCACAGAATTAGCGTTAATCGTCTTGAATTATCAGCTGCTTTATAATGCAGTGAATTGTTGATAGGCTGTTTGACCAATAGCGGTAAGTATGCCATTGGTAAAGAGTAGCGCGGTACACTCATCTTGCGTTGTTATACCGTCAGACTTTACATGCTGAGTGCGATAAAAGCTGACTTGATAGCTGGTTTCATTCACTATTTTTGCTTCAGTGATATCAGGGCTGCCGAGTTGTTCAATCGCACTGTTAAAATTAAAATTCTTTAGCTGTAGCTTAGCAATGAATTGACGATTGTAAGCTTCACGATCTTCCCATTGCATTTTGGCTGGACTGTCATCGTAAAAATTGACAACTAAAGCGACAAATACACCGTATGCGGCCAAGGCGATTAGTATTCTGATGATGACTTTTTTATTCACGTTTATTCCTTGAGCCTTTCTTTAACCGATTATTTTAATTGATATTATACAAAGCGAACATATCAAACTGTATTGGTTGATATGCCGCAAATATGTCATAAGGTTGTGATGTTACCAGATTGTTAAGTGCTGGCAAGTGGATTTTCATAAGGTAATCTTATGTCTTTTAAGTTGAAGCCTAACGGGATATCAATTTTTAATGTTAAGAGCTTTCGGCTTAGGCTGATCTGTTCACCGTGTTGAGCGAGTTTTTCACTGACACTACGCTTTAAATCTTTTGCACTAAGGATACTTTTAATTGAACCGTATTGGTTAAGCAATTGTGATGCTGTAACTTGCCCAATACCCGCCACACCAGGAATTTTATTGGTAGTGTCACCAGTGAGAGTCCATAAATCTATTAACTTATCAGGTTTAACACTGAACTTATTGACTACATAGTCTTGATCTAAGTGGCGACGATTAAAGTAGTCATAGACCTGTATATTAGGACTGAGAAGTGATAAAAAGCACTTGTCTGTCGAAACAATAGTGACGTTTTGACCACGTAATGCAACCTTAACAGCTAAGGTTGCAATGAGATCATCGGCTTCGTCTGCTTCTGAAACTAATGAGTCAACATGGTGTGCCATAAATCTATCTTGAATATCCGCCAATTTGTCTGCTAAATGCTCGGGCATCTTTTTACGACCTTTTTTATAATCAGGATAAATATCGTAGCGCCAACAAGGTGATTGAGAGTCAAAAACAGCAAGTGCATGGCTAGGTTGTAGTTGCTCAATAATTTTTTGTAAAGCTTGTTCACAAGCTTTGGCCGTATTTGATAACACTTGTTGCTTAGTGTTATCAGCCAATTCATTATTTAAAAGAAATGGTCGTTCTTGTACGGCATAAATTCTTCTTATCAAATTTAATGCATCAACCAATATCAAATGAACCCTCATATAATTTAACCTTCAATGACCTGATAACAAGGGACATATTCACTGCCTGGAAGTTTCATTCTTTGCTGTTTAACGAAAGAATTTAACAGGGTGTCCATTAAGGCCATCATTGCACTGTCACCACTAATGATAAAGGGACCATGCTCTCGAATTGATTTTATACCGCTTGCTTTGACATTACCGGCAACGATACCAGAAAATGCTCGACGTAAGTTTGCCGCTAATGAAGCAATACCTTGGTTATGATGTAAGTCAAGCGATGCCATATTGGTATGGTTTGGTTCAAAAGGTTGCTGAAATTCAGGCTCAATGACCAATGACCAGTTAAAGTGGTATGAATCGCCTGTTAATTTTCTATGTGCAACAACTTCTTCTGTTGTTGATATTAACGTTTTGGCTACTTGTTCAGCATCATCAATAATGATCTTATAAAGCTCTTGGGCTTGGGGGCCTAGGGTGGCAGCAATAAAGTTATCTATCTGCTGAAAATATTCAGCGCTTTCACTTGGTCCGGTTAATATTATGGGTAGTTTTTGAGCTTTATTTTTTTCATGCAGCATGATGCCCAAAATATAAAGCAACTCTTCGGCGGTACCTGCACCACCAGGAAATATAATAATGCCATGTGACATACGAACAAAAGCTTCTAAACGCTTTTCAATGTCTGGCATGATAACTAGCTCGTTAACAATTGGGTTAGGTGGCTCTGCGGCAATGATACTTGGCTCTGTTAACCCTAAATAACGCCCGCCAGTATTTCGCTGTTTGGCATGGCCAAAAGTAGCTCCTTTCATGGGGCCTTTCATTGCGCCAGGTCCACAGCCAGTGCAAATATTAAATCCACGAAGTCCTAAATGATAGCCTACCTCTTTCGTGTATTTATACTCGGTACTGTTAATTGAATGCCCACCCCAACAAGTGATCAGGTTTGGCGCACTATCAGGAATGATCGCATTCGCGTTACGCAGTATATCGAAGGTAATATTAGTAGCGCTTTCGGCTTCTTTAGTATTGGTATTATAACGATCACCAATAAACAAAATATCACGTAAAACGGCTGAAAGGTGCTCCTGAATACCTCTGATGATTACGCCATCAACAAAAGCATGCTCAGGTGGGTTATCTAGTGCAAGTTTTACACCGCGTTCTCGTCGTAAAACTTTAATTTTAAAGTCAGTATATTGCTGATAAATATCTTCGGCATTGTCAGTATGACTACCAGCATTCAACACAGCTAATGAGCAATTACGATAAAGATTATAGAGTTCACTACTTGCGGAATGCTGTAAGTCATCAACTTCAGCTTGAGACAACAAATTCATTTTGCCGACTGGATTAATTTGGGTATGCATAACTCTACTTCCTCGATCTTATTTTTATCCGTAGATAACTTTGTTCTTACCGGTTTTTTTAGCTTGATATAATGCAGCGTCTGCACGTTCAAATGCGGAGTGAACATTGTCGTTTTGTTCGATCAAAGTTACACCAATTGAAAGGGTGATACTTACTCGGTCGTTTTTAAAAGTGAAAGGGAGGCTAGCAACTTTTTTGCGTAATATGTTGAGTTTCTTCATTACCGTTTCTTTGTCAACATGACTAAAAATAAGCACAAATTCTTCACCACCGTATCGACCCACAAAAGCATCATCATCGATGACTTTTTTCAACGTGTTAGCGATAACTTGTAAGGTTTTATCACCTGCAATGTGGCCGTAGGTGTCATTGATTCGCTTAAAGTCATCTAAATCGATAACGGTTATTGCCAGATCAAATTTATTTTGTTGGTAGCGGTGTATTTGTTTTTCAAAGTGCTCATCAAATGCAGCCCGGTTGCCTAATTTAGTCAAAGCGTCTTGCAAGCTTTTGGCTTGCTCTTCTTTTATGCGTTTTTCAAAGGTTTTACTTTGTTGCTCTAATTGTTGCACCTGCGCGGACATATTAGTGAGTTTATCATGTAAGGCTATGCGTTGTTGTTGTTCTAATTGGGCTTTATTTTTGAGTGTTTGAACGATTTGTTCTAGCTTTTTACTGACATCTTGTTTCATATCAGATAACGATCCTGAGTCGTTTATTTTGATACTCATGTCGTCAATTTTATCTTTTAACTCTTTATTGAGCTTATCATTTTTAGCATTTGATTCAGTGGTACTGGTAATCGTTGCGTAAACAGATGCTTGCACAGAGGCTAATGACTCGCTTAAGGTTGATAAAAAAACTTTAGCGGTCGTTCGCTCCTGCTTTAAATCTTCAATAATAAGGTCAAAAACATTAAGGCAATTTGTCATTAAAATATGATTTGAGATATTGCCTTTCAAACTGGATTTTATTTCATTGAGGTTGGCTTTATGTTTAGGGGAAATGACTAAGTTATTTAAAATAGTATTAAAGCGTCCAAGTAATTCTTTTGGTGCGAATTGCTCTTGCAACGAGTTGTTTTGTTCTGTGCTTTTAAATTCAACTTTGTTGATTTTTTCTGTGGATATAGTTTGGGTTGTATCAAGCGAATTAATTTTATTTAGTTTGATGTTCTCAGGCACTAAACTGCCGTAAAAAGCGATAAATTCAGACATAAGCGGAACAAACTGTATCAGTGACGTTTGATCTTGCTGAATTTTGTCTATTAATGTTTTCAAGTGTCTGCGGCTATTGGCCGGTAAGTTTTTAACTTTTTGTACAGCGCTACCTGAGGTTTGTAATGTTTCTTGTAATTGTTTAACGTTTTTATCATTTTGCAATGCGTGTTGTTGTAACAGTGCGGAGATCGTTGTAATTTCTTTTTCTAAATCAGCAAAGCTAGTCGCCTTTTTCAGCGTCAGGCGTAATTTTGCTAATTTATTATCAAGCAGAATATCTGTGCCTTTACAAGCTTGCGATAACTTGGCAATAAAACCGGTTAATAATGCTGACTGCGCAGAAAATTCAAGTTCTAAGGTGCTACGAGCGCTAATGGCGGTATCAAGCCGTGATTTTAAATGCTTGATGGTTTTTTCCGCGACAGAATTTTCACTCATAAAAAATTTCCCTAAAAAAATATAGGCTAGCCGATGTTAAAAGGCGTGTTACTGATAACGCTAAAAGATAACGTTTACATTAAGGTCAAAGCTATATCATCAGTATATGCTAATAATAGCCATATACTAAAGATAAAAAGCGACTATAAGTTTGTATTCATTACTTAATTGCTGAAAAAACAGTCACTACTTTAATTTACTGCCTTATTGTTCTTAGCTTAGGTGCTGTTTTGTGAGATGTTGAGCGAAACGGGTTAATATCTAAGCCACCTCGGCGAGTGTATCTGGCGAAAACTGATAAACTCTCAACTTCACAAAAGTGTTTGATATCACAAAAAATTCGTTCCACACACTGTTCATGAAATTCATTATGTTGGCGAAAAGAAATTAAATATTTTAATAACGTTTCATGACAAATTTGTTTGCCGCTATAACTGATATAAATACTTGCCCAATCTGGTTGGTTGGTTATTAAACAGTTTGATTTCAATAGATGGCAAACTAAATACTCTTCAACTTGGCTTTCTTGGGCATGGTTTGCTGTTGCCAATATTTCTGGCATTAGCTGATATTGATTAACCTCAATGTCAAGGTCATCTATACATATCGCATTATCTCCAGGCAAAGAAAGCGCAGGACAGTTATCGACTGGAAATAATTTGACTTTTGCAGTAGCGCCAGCAGTAGCTGATAAATCAGCGGTTAAGTGCGATTCAACCTGTTGCCAAGAGGAAAATTTTGTTTGATTAAAACTATTTAAATAGAGTTTAAATGATTTTGACTCAACGATATTAGCACTGGTACATGGAAAGCTAAATTCAGCAACAGCAACAACGGGTTTGCCTTTATTGTTCAGCCACGAAAGTTCATAGCCGTACCAAACGTCTTCACCTAAAAAAGGCAGTTGTTCTGCTTTTAACCCTAAGCTATCTCTATTTAAGCTTCTTGGTACCGCTTGTAATAATTCTGGGTTATATTGGCTACAATAGTCTGTTGTTTTTCCAAGAACTAAGTTGCTTAACTCTTTTGCGTTTGTATAAGTGCTCATTTTTGAGTGATTTCTTCTCTGGTTGTCACAATATCGATAGTTATTTGCTTTATTTTATAGGATTTTTTGCTTAGATGAAAATATCAAATTTTGCCCTCGACGAACTCATATGGCGCTTTTCTCAAGATTATGTACAGGATTATCAACACAGGTTTCAACATTTACCCATTACTGAGCAATCTGAAGATTGGCCATCTCCTTGTGAGCAAGGTGTGCATGAAGATGTTTTTTCTTTATGGCGGCCGATAAAAATAGTTGAAGCATTAACCTTTGATAATGTTGAAGCCGCGTTAGACATTAAACTACATCATGATATCAAAGCGTATTTTACTACTATTTATTGTGATAGTTTGGATGCTAGCTGTGTTGAAGGTGATCTATCATTGTTATTTGCTTGGAATCAAAAGGATTTTGAACGGCTTCAGGAAAATATCATCGGTCATATTTTAATGAAAACAAAATTAAAGCAAAATTTAACAGTATTTTTTGCTATGACAGATGATGACGATCACATCATTTCGCTCAATAATGAAACGGGTGCCGTTTGGGTGGAAAAAGTCGGTTGTGAACCACATAAAAAGTTAGCCGAATCACTTGCTGAGTTCATTGTACAACTTACGCCACGGATACCGCCAAAAGCGTTAGAAACCAATTAAAGCTTAATCATTGTGACAATTTTACTTAGTACTTTGTTGGCGCTGTAACAGCTGGTTGAGCTGTTGCTTTAGTTGTTCAATTTCCTCTTGCAGTGGCAGTATGGCTTGATTAATTAATAGTTTGATTGTTTCGTTTTCTGGCGTGTGTTTTGTTGATGCTGTACGCACTTTATCTTGCTGTTTAGGTTGGATGAATGTTGGTTCATGTTGCCAGTGCTTTAATACAGTAATAATTTGCGGCAATGGTGTTGTTTGGCTCAGTTGGCTTTTAATTAATGCGACAGTGGGGGTTTTACCTTCATTGGCAAGTTTATTAGCGATGATGGAAATTTCATCAGATATAGTCATAAAGCATAACTCGAATGTGAAAGAAGTAATATTTTAGCGAAAAAGACTATCCAAGTCTTGAGTTATTTTTATTTTATTTTTTATTGTTCAAATTAATCAATGGTTTACGATGTTGGTTTGACATTTGCTAACAGTAAGGTGAAATAATTACTTTTTAGTGAGAGCAAAAAAATGAAAAAATCATTATTAGCATTAATACTTGTTGCACCGTTAACGTTAGGCTTAACCGGTTGTGTTATTGCTGTAGGCGGTGAAGATGGCCATTCCATTTCGGGCAGTTTTGAAGATAGAGAGTACGAAAATAGAAAGAAGATTTCTCGTATTGCATTAAATACAGCTTTTGCTGATGTTACTCGTGAAATGGGGGTTGCCGACTTTAATGAAACTTATTTAGATAATGGTAAAACTGTGAATGTTGTTTATTACCGTACACATCGCTTACATAAAGATGGTTTAACAACCAAAGATGAGTGTACAAAACTTGTTTTTGTTGATAGTAAACTTACGGCAATAGAATAGCATTATACAAACGTTTGTTGCTTGATATTGTCAAGAGCCATGGCTGAGGGTAGCAATACTTTGATAAATTAAAGTACATCAAATAAATAAACTGAAAAGGCAATATCTTTAAAAGATATTGCCTTTTTTTGCGCCTTTAAATTATAGTGTTATCACTTTGTGTAAATGTTATACATTGATCACATAAAGATAAAAAATTCACACTTAGTTTTGTCGTTTTACGCTACGTTGTTGCGATTTATTGCTCTGAGCCCTCGTAATATGTTTAACTTTATGACTATCACGATGACGGGCTACTTTTGTACTTGACGTTTTACCAATGCTTTTCTCACTTATTTTCCGGTAATTTTTTTTATCTGAGTATTTAGTCTGGTTATGCTTGTGGTTATATTGCACAGGCATAACCTTTACTGTTTTGGTTTCTCGTGTTGCAGTTTTAACCTGCGTATTTTTTCTTATTGGATGGCTATCAATTTTTACCGCACGATTAACTTTTAACTTTTGCTGAAAGCTCCGATGTTTAGAATTGCTGATGTTTTTTGTGTATTGATGTTTATTAACAATATGCTTTTGTTTTGAACGCAGCGCTTTATTTTTTTGTACACTTGGTGCGTGGCTGCGATATTTTTTTTGTATATTTGAGGTGCGATACGCTACACCCTTTCTATGGCGAGGGTTATGCTGCCAACGCTTAGTTTGATAACTTGTTGAAACCTTTCTCTTACTATGATGTTTATAATAACGAGACTTGTGATGATGTACGACAACATGACGATTGCTCCAATGTACGGCACCAAAAAATATTCCAACACTGAGGTGTACAGGGTTATGCCAATAATAAGGTCCGTGATGCGAAGTATAGTATTGAGGTTGATGCCAAAAAACAGGTGGATAATGTGACCAGCGCCAGTGCCCGTAAACAACTCGTGTATCATAATAAGGCACATAAATCATATCACGCTGCCTCGGTTCGATGATAATTGTTTGCGTTTCACGCACCACCTTGACGTTATTCATGTTTTCAAGGTTGCCTGCTTGATCTGCTTGTTGACGCAACGCTTGTACACTAGCAAGCACTAAAGCTTCATCTTGTAAGAATGCATCACCCAAATTGCGCATCCAGTGTAAATCTTCGCTCAGCTTTTCTAGGATATTAGGGAAGGGCAGCAATGCTTTAATGCTCGCGTCCCAATCTTGAGTTTCTGCTGCATCGGCAAGCGCTTGTGAATTTAGTTGTTTATTTTTGGTTAACCAGCGTTCTGCGTCAACCACTTCAATAGGGTAGGTGGTCGCAATTAGAATATGAGTGAGCAGAGCATCGGGATATAAAGCTATTGGTGCTAACATTTGTGCTAATTCAGCTTTGCTAAAAACGTTACTATTGTCAGTTTGCTCAGCTGAGGTGTTGTTATCATTACTGATAGCAAGCACAGGTGTTGAAAAAAGCAATGCACTTGATAGTGAGAAAGCTAAAACGCCTAATGAACGTCTGAAGTTAAATTTTTGCATATTATCATTCCTTAATGCTGGGTGCTTAAAAGGCCATCTATGCTCGAGCAGGATAATATCAATACTACTGAGGTGACTTTTTAAATTCTGTTGACAATAATACGCTTTGTAAACTGAACGTTTGCTGAACACTTAATATTCAGCAAAATAATTTATAGTTGAGAAAATTATTTGAGGAAATTATTTAGGGAAATTGAGAGTGAATTTGGCCCCAGCCAGTTGCTGTGATGGCTCTATGCGTATACTGCCTTGATAGCTATTGACTAAATCACGAACGATGGCTAAGCCAATGCCGTGACCATGTTGATATGTGTCAGCTCGAGTACCTCGCTGTAAAATATTGTCCCGCATTTCAGGGTCTATGCCTGCGCCGTCATCTTGAACGACAATTGTCATTCCTTGGTTGTTATTACTGATATCAAGCTGAATATTTTTATTTGCGGCTTTGCAGGCGTTATCTAACAAATTACCTAATATTTCTAATAAATCAGCTTCGTCACCTTTAAAACTGCACTCATCACTTATGTTGACTGTAAATAACAAGTTTTTGTTTTGATATATTTTTTTCAGACTATCAATCAATTTCTTAGTTGTAGGAGCGACGGCGGTACCTAAATACCATGAAGATTGTCCGGCACTCTGTGCTTTGCCAAGTTGATACTCAATGATTGTATTAATAATGGTTATTTGTTCTTGGGTTAATGCTGATAAATGTTCTTGAGTTTGCATAACCGCCAATGGTGTTTTTAAACTATGAGCTAAGTCAGATAAAGCATTACGATAGCGTTGACGTTGCTTTTGCTCTGCGCTCAATAATAAATTTAATTGTTCTGTAACTTGGCTTAATTCAGTTGGATAGTCGCCCGTAAGGCGATCACTCTTACCTCGTTCTACCTGGCTGAGTTCAGTTTGTAATGTCTGTAAGGGTTTTAAAGTCCATAAAGACCAGAGGTATTGGATCATGAGCAGCACCAACATTAAACCAACTAACCCCAGCAGCAGCTGGCGGTGAAACTCTGTCATCATATTGGTTAAATTGTCTTGCTGTTTAATAATATGCAAGGTCATAGGAAAAGGTTTGTTTTCACTACTGTAACTGACACTTAGACTATAAACAAAATGCACTTCTTGTGCTATTTCAGCTTGATAGAACGCGCTACTACCCAATATGGGCTGCTGAAAGTTATCTGCTTGCCAAGGCGATAATAGTGATTGAGAGCTCCAAAGTTGTTCAGAGTTTATCGTGTTATTATCTTCAGAATGACGACTTGTATTTATTTTACTGGAGCTAAGTACTGCATATAAACCTGATTGACTAACATTGAATTGAGTTTCTAATAATTGCTCAGGCATTATCAGCTTGTTATCTTCGACTTCAATAATCGCTAAAATTGAGTATGAATATGCTGAAAGTTCATTTTCAAGGCTCGCAACCATGTGTTTTTCATAAGCATTACTGATAATGATCCCGACGATAGGTAGCAAGATGAAAATCATTAACAGGGCACTAAATAGAACTCTGGTTTTTAACGAGTTTAAGGCTCCTTTTAATGAGATTTTAATTTTGTTTAACAACTAAATTTACCTTCAAGGCGATGGAAAATGATTAAAACGACGCTGATGTTAATTCTTTCAATAAATAGCCTTGGCCACGTAAGGTTTCAATAAACTGAAATTGATTCTCAGGATCAAGTTTTTTACGTAGTCGGCGAATAAAAACCTCAATGACATTAGAGTCTAAATCAAAGTCTTGATCATAAATATGCTCAGTTAGTTGTGATTTAGACTTTACTTCACCTAAATGATGCATTAAATATTCAAACAATTTGTACTCATAGCTGCTCAGGGAAACAATTTGCTGATTAACACTCACTTGCATACTTGCCGTATTGATTGAAAAAGGACCATTTTCAATCAATGGACTTGCTTGCCCGGCGCTACGGCGAATTAAGGCATTCAATCGAGCTATTAACTCTTCAGTATGAAAGGGTTTAGTTAAATAGTCATCAGCGCCTGCGTCTAAGCCCGAAACCTTATCTTGCCAGCTACCTCGAGCGGTCAAAATTAATATTGGAAAAGTGAAATTTTGCTCGCGTAATGATTTTACAACACTGATGCCATCAAGCTTTGGTAAACCTAAGTCAATAATTGCGGCATCATAAGGAAACTCTTGACCTTGAAATAAACCTGACTCGCCATCACTTGCCACATCAACGCTGTATTTCGCGCTGATCAACTGTTCTTTAACATGCTTTTGTAAGTTTTGGTCGTCTTCTATAAGCAATATACGCATTAATTATTATCCTGATATACGGCCGGATTTGGCGTCAACATGAACCGAAATTACATGACCATTGTCTTTTAGTAACTTCACTCGGTAACTTGGATTACTTTTTGCGCCACTGTTGCTTACTTTTAGTACCTTACCACCAAATTTGTTTTTTACTAAACGAGCCGCTTGTTGAGCACTCAGTGATTTAGTGTTGCCTGCTTGATTATATTTGGTTTTTACAATCATTATGCTGTTAAGCGCAGGATCAAGTGCAGCAAACACAGGTGTTGCTATTAATGAGGATATTACGCTTAGAATAAATAATTGCTTTTTCATTGTGACACCTAACGAACACGACATAATTAAACAGTTTAAAAGAATGAGTAATGTAATCCAAGTGGGGTAGAGTGTAAAAGATTTAAACTGAATGCTTTATGAACATCAGCACTTTAACTATGACTATAAAATTGTTCAGTTTCGGTTCAGTATTATTAAGGTTAAATAAACGTCATATTTTATATGGAGGTTGTTTATTTATGTCTAAAACAAAAAGCTTAATTTATTTAATGTTGCTTGGGATGCTGTTAAGTCCAATTTCTTTTGCACAAAATCTTGTCACAAACAATAGTAATAGTTACTCCATAGGAGGGCTTAAAAGTAATTTATCTGTTAATGAGTTGAAGAAGGTAGCATCGATAGAACGCACTAAATCTATGAGTGAAAAAATGTCACTGCAAGGTATGGATCGCCAGGAGGTTAAAAAACATCGTCAGCTAGAAGTAAAGCAGTGGCCGACAACGTTATTGTCGAAAAATGGTATAGAGGCGAGCAAAACGTCACATCATGGCTTTTCAATTTATTCTGCATATAGTCAACTTATCTCAGATATTGATGAAGATGGTTATTACCAAACGTTTAGTGTCAGTTTCGATGCCGATATATCATCCTCCGTTGCTCACGAGCAAGCGCTTGTATATGCAGATTTATACTTAAGTCAGAATGGTGGTCCTTGGATTTTATACTTTTCTACTGATAGCTTTTTTATTACAGGCGAAGATACACAAGATGAATTTGAGGTGGTTACTCAATTGGATTCGGGATATTTAACTGAACATTATGATGTATTAATTGATTTGTATGAGGTTGGCTATAGTGATGTGGTCGCAACCTATAGCGCCAATGATAGCAATACACTATATGCCTTACCATTAGAAAGCGCTGATTATGACCCTGAATATATCGAAGTGGTGCACTACGATGACCATGGCGGGAGTAGTAGTTGGTTATTAATCATTGGCTTATTGCTATTATATTTTCGCCGCAATTAAGTTAATAGTTACATTTGAAAATACTAGCTAAATTTTGGTAAGTTACGCTATTTAACGGCAAAAAGCTGATCAATTAACGAAAGTAGCGTAACTTTGCATTTATAGAAAACAATAACATTTGACCTGATTTCTACTATCCTGATATGGTGAACAAATAAAAACAAAAAAAGATTTGTCTTACTTAAATGAGGAATTCTAGATGTCATCAGCTGTCATAGATAAAGCCAACGTCGATATAAAAGCCGCTTACCTTTCGGCTGAAGATTTGAAATTAGCCGCCTCTTTATTATATCAAGCGTATCATGACGATCCTGTTTTTCTTGAAATATTCTCTGCTGATAAAGTTGATTATGAACAACGTTTACGTGCATCTATTCGCGAAGAACTTAATGCTTTCTGGCAGGCTAAACAACCAATGATCGGCCTGTATCTAGGGGAAACTATGGTTGGTGCCGCTTGTTTAAATAATCCAGAAGATGGTGTCTCATCTGAACGTTTTTGGCATTGGCGCTTAAAAATGTTACTTGGGGCTGGATATTTTGGTACGAAGCAAATGATTGAAAAAGAAAAAATTGTTTTAGATGCTGTGCCATTGAAAAAATTTCATATGCTGTCTTTTATTGCCATTCACCCATTACATCAACACCATGGGTTTGGCCATTATCTTATGGCAGCTGTAAACACTATCTTAGCTGAACATAAAGAAAGTGAAGGTGTTGCTGTCTATGCAACCAGCAAAAAATATAAAGCATTTTTTAAAGATGTAAACTATCAATTTATTAAAGAGGTTACCGTTGGCAATGTTTCGGGTTCGTTAATGGTTTATTATCGAGATAAAACAGCTCATTAATTGTTGATAAATACAAAATTACTTTCTTCACCTTATGATGAACATGATACAGAGCGAATACTATCTTGTTCATCCGTTAATTTACCTGTCAAATTGTTCACTTTTTTCTTGAAAATAAACTAAGTAAGTCATGTGTTTTTGTAACTCTTTAGTCGGTGGATCTTCATTAATAATAAGGACTCTCGTTTCGGATTTTCTTGGCTGTAGCTCGATTGGGGCAATCAGTTGAAACCTTTACGTCAAAAGTGGCAAGAAAACGATAAAAACGTCACAAAAAATAAGAAAATTTAAAAACCTCCTAAGCTATGTACTCAATGATCACTTATATCTGAGCTGACCTTATTGGATTATTGACGAGTAACAAAAATAACCTCAGGTGTAATGTATATGTTAAATTGTCTCATCGTGTGACGCATTTCTTATTTTTTATGACACCTCCACAAGTCTTTGGATAACCTATTGAGCTAAATATGCCAACTCAATGTGCGACATATCTTACATTGCTGTGAGACATAGTGTTTTTAATGTGGATTAAATTCCACGCAATAGAGCTTAAGTTATTGTTTTATAATACCTTCACTTTATCTTTTCTTTGTTAAAATAATGTTACAGTCATTTATTTTAAATCACTAGCTTTCAAATATCAGTGCTTCGGTTAATATTACAAGGGTCAGGAAGACAAAGGGATTATCGATAACGGTAAGGATATGCCAAAGGAAGCTTAGTATAGCGAAGAGATAGGATATCTCATAAGGATAGAGGGAGTAATTGTCACGGAATAGTCGTCAGGATGATGAGTACAGACAATTGATGTAGTTAGGACAACTACTGTTAAGGATAATTAGGATAGCAAATGATTTGCTAGAAAAAGCTAGGGAAGGCTCTTTATGGATGAAGCGAGATCATTATATATTGATGCTGGATGCATATAAGCTAGTTATAGAAATGCGGTTCATTGAACCGCATTTTTTTTGCGCTAAATTTACACTATCATATTCGCTGAGCAACTTTTATTCTAAAACAACGCCGCTGATTTTTTGCTTTACCGCTAATATTCGATCAAATTCGCATAAAAATTTGACTTACCTAATGTCGCTTGACTGCCTTTGAGTGAGAAATTAAATCCACATAGCGAAAATTTATTTTTAAACGCTATATTCTGCAATAGAGCTTTTGTGTCTAATGGTGAAAAGTATGCATAATAATTACTGTCTATTACGCTGACACTATAGGGTCTGATAGCCTGTCCTTTATCAAAAGCTATATTTTCACAGCTTCTGTCACCCACCGCGCTGGCCAATGTCCAGATTTCTTGATTATTATTAATGTCAGCTTGCCAGTTGATCACTATGCCATTATTAGCTGACATCATTATTGAAAAGTTATCAGGTAAAGTTATTGGGTGCTTGAAATCAACAGTTACTTCATCGACTTCGGTTATTTTTTCAGGGCTAACCTCAGTAACCTGAGGGCGATCTACTACTAAGGATATCAAGAATATCAGCAATAGAAAAAAGCCAATAGCAGCAAGCGCTATTCTTGAGTATTTATGGTTTAATAATGACAAGCGAATGGTCTCGCCAAGATCAAAATGATTAGGGGTGCTGGTTTTAGCTTGGTTAATATTGCTTGTGGTTGGCTGATCATATTTACTGTTTTCAACAGCTGCTGAGTATTGAGTTTCATTATGTGATGATTGATTAATTTTAATACTGTGCATTGTTGGTTCTACACGTCTACTGGTGTGTGAGTTAACTTTTTTTATTTGCTGTAATTCACTTAAATCGACCGGACCTTGATAACCATATATATATTGCTCTTGACCTCTGCTTGGGTAAGTTAAAATGAAGCATGCCGGCAGTAAAGCGAGCAATAAAAACCAATAACTGACAGTATCATTAAAGAATAATGTTATTAAACCGGCAATGATAAAGCTAGCGGTAGCAATAATGCTCCATTTATTTTTTAATTTGGCATCATTGAGGCGGCGCTGAGTGGTGAACAAGTATATGGTTGCACAGAATAACAGCATCATCATTAAGCTTGATTTATGATTAATTAAGCTGTCCGTTAAAAGAAAAAAGAGTATAAAGCAAGTAAGACTAATAATGATAAAACGTTTTCGATTATCAACACCATGCCAGCAAAATAATGACTTAATAAGTTGCACAAAACCTCCGGAAAAAAGCTAATCGATAATAAATATCGCTAGCCTAAAATTGCTAAAATAAGAACCTAATTTGAGTTACGCAAGGGTAACCAATTTTAGCTACAAAGTCAGTCTCTATGGAAATTTGTTTATACCGTTATCGTTAAGGCTTAATTGCCAATAAGACACAATCCTTGTAAGACATATCTGTATTACTTGTCAGTTTGTACGATAGTTGTTTAATCCGGCTATTGTTAATTTTTTTATCATTATGATTCTAATCGATTATTATTTTTTTCTTCCTGTTATTTAAGTAAAAGGGAATAGTAAGCATAATAAAAATTAATTTAACCCACCTGTATTTCATTGTTTATTCAATTACACTTAACTTTGTCAGGGAGACAACAAGTTAAGGAAAGCAAATAATTACATTGCTAGGAGCGTATTGTACTTATAGCTGAAATGGATTTTGCAAAATAAAAGGAAAGAGATTATTTAGACTGAGGTAAATAGGGATAGTGTGCGGGATGCACAGCTTGTTAATGAAGTTAACATACACGTAATGGAGTACTTACTAAGGAATGGTAAACCAAGGATAGTGCTAAATAGTCAAAGAAAAAGCGACATTATGTCGCTTTTTTTTACCTGTTTTACGCTAAGAAGTCTTAATTAACGCGATACGCAGGTGTATCGATATTATCTAATTTATAGCCTCTCAACGTCATTGTACCGTGATAGGTTGATTCACCGTCACCACTAAATTCAAAATCAAAATTACTTAACCAATGTGGCCCAAGCTGCTTGGAAAATCTCAGTCGACTAGATAGTCTTGCGATAGCTAAAAATTGTAAATTTTCTTGTTTACAGTACTTATCAGCATGTGAACGAGCGTATTCTGCTACTTTTCGTAAATAGACGAAATACCAAAATAATAAGCCAATAAAGAGTAAGTAATATACATTTTCCATGATTAAGTCTCTTATTTAAATAACATACCAATGGCTTGAGCCAAATCAGGGCTGCGCTTTGGTGAACGAATAGCTTGCAATAGTACGGGACGTATTGTCGGTATTGCAACTAAGTCTTTAAAAACGGCAGAAAATAAATCATTATCGTGCCCCTGTATTAAATGTTCTAGATAGATAAATAAGGTATTTTCACTATTGAGTATTGGCCATAGGCGACCGGCAATAATAATGAGAATTTCTTCATGCAGGCTATTGCTTTTCATTAAGTCAGTTAGCAGCTCATAACAGAATTGATGATCAGTACTTGAGGCTAAAGCCCGTAACAACGCAATAGAAATACTCAGTTCATTATTAGTCTCAGCTTTTTTAAAGCGTATTACTATCTGTTCGATAACGTTTGCAGACAACAACACATTCTCTAATGCCGAGCATAATGGCAGCAGTACTTGCTCTGGTAAGAAAGCAATAGCATTAGCGAGTATGTTGTTATTGTTATTTTCACTTAACCTGAATGCGAAGTCAGATAAGCCCTGAACCCCAATATTTTGCCAATTTCCCCAACCATCTTTACCTGACAAGTATTGCAGAACTGGGGGATAAAATTTACTAGCAGGATATTTTAATGATGCTGACACCGTGCTATTTATTGCTGCTAATTTATATTGGGCAGGGGTGAAGTGATAAGGATTTTTTTTCAATAATGCTTCTTGCTGCTCGCTAGGATTGACCGATAGGTCTTCGCCTAAGGCTTCAATTATTATGGCAATAAAGTGGTTTCGAGCCCCTTGATTTAATAAGCCACGCTCATCAAGAGGTAGCTTTACAAACCATAAATATGGGCTGGTTGATTGTTTTTGCCAAAATGCAATAGCGAGTAAAGCATGGCCTTGAGACGGGTATGGGTAAGGCAATTGGGCCGCTTCAATTTTCTCAAATTGCGCTTTTGATATTTTATCGACTTTACGGCCAATATCGTAAATACGGTATTGTGAGTCAGATAAGCTCAGTAGTGCTGAAATCGAAGAAATAGGGTCGGAAGTTGTACTCATAGAATAATACTATCGCTATTAAAGTGGAGATAAGTTGTTATAGCGCGCCATTATAGAGATAATGAGACTTTAACTCCACTATGTATTTTTGCTAAGTCTTAGCTTATCTAGCTAATAAATTAGTCATTGTAGCGAATGGTTTATCGCTATATTTTCAAAACTATTGAAATAAATTAATTTAATCAGGCTTTAATCAGCTTAATACCTTCGCATAATAGAGAATATAACTACACATGACCATTAAAAGTGCCGGAACGGTTATTGTTGATAAGCCGATATTAAAAATTTTATATCAAGATGAATTTATTGTCGCGGTTGATAAGCCTGCGGGTTTATTCGTCCATCGTAGCTTTATGGATAAAGATGAAGTTTATTTTGCCCTGCAGCTAGTACGTGATCAAATTGGTCAATACGTATATCCGCTGCACCGCTTAGATAGACCAACTTCAGGTGTTTTGCTCTTTGCGTTAACACAAGATGTTGCTCGTTTAATGGGGCAGGCGTTTACTGATCGAAATATTAAAAAGACATACTATGCCTTAACACGTGGGCACCTGTTGAACGATGGTGTGGTTGATCACCCCTTAAAAGAAAAACTCGATGATTTAGGTGATAAAAACGTTAGCCGGGATAAAGAAGCACAAAGTGCACAAACTCACTATCAGTCAGTAATAACTGCTTCATTACCTGTCCCTCTAGGTAAATATTCAAGTGTGAGATATTCGTTGATTAAGTGTCAGCCTCACACAGGGCGTCGCCATCAGATACGACGCCACCTTGCGCATTTACGTCATCCGATAATTGGCGATATAAACTACGGAGATAACAAGCAAAACCCGTTCTTTGGTGAGTATTTTGGTTTTAAGCGGTTAATGTTACTCGCGAAGAGTATAGACTTCATTCATCCTGTAACAGAATTGGCGATCACGATAGAAGCTGAGTTCGATGAGCAATGGCAACAAGTTTTTTCTGCCTTACAGTGGCAGCAAGACAGTTTATAGATCACCTGGGCTGTGATCTCCATTTAAGTCATTTTTTTTAAATGAATTAGTTTGGACCGCTAATTTGTACAGAGTTAAAATCTTGTGCAATTAAATTGCTGTAACGATGCTGCATTCTTGTTGTTTGTTTTTCATTTTTTTCGCCTTTTATCGTAACTGCATTAACAAAATACAGGCGCTGATAATTTTCACGTTGCTCTGCAAAAGCTAACATCATTTGTTGATCTTGTGTCATTGGGCGATTGAGTAAACTCAGCATTAAATAATGATCTGAAACGAGGGGCTTTTTCTCAACAATAGTTTGCTGTGTTGAACTACATGCTGAAAGTAGTGTGATAATTAAAATAGCGCCTAGTGTTAATAAATTTTTCATAGTGTTGTGATAATTAAGATGACTTGTCATCACTATCGCAAAGGTTATGCCAATTATAATTTTGACAATGTAATATGAAATTATTAGCGAAGAGGTTTTATTTAATCTATTGAATTTAAAGTATAAAAATCAAATAGCATGTGTTGTTAAATCATTATAGATATATTGATGAATGCTATTTTAATACGTATTGTGCTCTAAAAAGGAGGAGAGTAGGAGTGCGGTGATTAAAGCGTCAAAAAAACCACGCTATCGATTTTTTTGAAGTTTGTTAACAACAAATAATAATGTGATGCTTTAGCGCGACGTCATTATCCATTGTTAACAACATAAGTGGTTTTTTATTCTTCAGATACCGATCGAAGTAGGGCATTAATGCCCACTTTAGCACGTGTTTTAGCGTCAACTTTTTTCACAATTATTGCTGCATATAAACTGTAAGTACCACATTTTGAAGGTAAGTTACCAGGAACAACTACTGAGCCAGCAGGTACTCGTCCATAGAGGGTTTCGCCTGTTTCACGGTCAAATATACGTGTGCTTTGACCAATATAAACGCCCATTGAAATTACCGCACCTTCTTCAACGACTACACCTTCAACAATTTCCGAACGTGCACCAATAAAGCAATTATCTTCTATAATCGTGGGTCCTGCTTGCAATGGCTCCAATACGCCACCAATACCTACACCACCAGATAGATGCACATTCTTACCTATTTGTGCACAAGAGCCAACTGTAGCCCAACCATCAACCATACACCCTTCATCGACATAGGCACCAATATTGACGAAACTTGGCATAACAACAACATTTTTACCAATGTAGCTACCCGTGCGAACAGATGCTCCCGGTACTACTCTAACGCCATCAGCAACAAAATCAGCATGGCTGTAATTACTGTACTTCATTGGTACTTTATCAAAAAACTTGCTTTCAGCGCCATCAATAACGTCGTTATCCCAAATTCTAAAAGAAAGTAATACGGCTTTTTTTAACCACTGGTGAACAACCCATTCTCCAGCAATTTTTTCTGCAACTCGTGCAGAGCCATCATTTAATGCAGATAGCGCATCTAACACGGCTTGTTTAACTTCTGAAGATACACTTGCAGGTGTAATATTCATACGATCTTCAAAAGCTTGCTCAATAATTGTTTGTAGTTCTGACATCAGGGAATTCCTAGTATTCATTGGGTAAATTTATCGATGACTATCAGCGCAAAGCATAGCTTCTAATGCGGCTTCCTGCTCTTTAGTTAGCGCTTGATTATCATTATTTGAAACAGTAAAAACATCTTCGGCTTTTTCGCCAAAAGTAGTAATTTTAGCTGAATGTATTTGGATATGACATTTTTGAAATATAGCAGCAATGTTAGCTAATAACCCAGGATGATCCAAAGCGACTATTTCTAACATGGTACGATTTTTAGTGGTTCCTTCAATAAAGCTAACATGAGTTGGTACCTTAAACTGACGGAATCGTTTAGCGATTGGTTTCGGCTTTATCTTGATTTGCTTGGACGCTAATCTGACACTTAATGAGCGGGCTATACTTAATGCTCTTGCACTATCATTTATGGCTTTATTGCGGTTATCAAGTACCACAAAAGTATTGGCAGTGTAGCCAGATTTATTAGTAGTAATTTTTGCATCATGGATTGAAAGCTTTTTCGCGCCCAACAAAGAGACAATATTGAAAAATATATTGGGCTTGTCTTTGGTATAAACAAAAACTTCGGTTCCACCACGGTAAGGTTTTGGGCTGATGATAACCAATGGTTTGGCTTTATTGTGTGACAATATATGTTGAAAGTGCCAAGCAATTTGTTCAGGTGAATAACGTAAAAAATAATCAGCTTTAAACTCTTTCCATAGTTGTGGTAATCGCTCTTGATCAACCATTTTTGTTTTTAAAATGGCAATAGCTTGCTGCTGGTTTTCTCTAATTTTTGCTCTTAAATCAACTGGCTTTTCAAGGCCGCGTCTAAAAGCACGTTTAGTACCGTAATATAAGTCTTCAAGTAAGTTAGCTTTCCAGCTATTCCATAAGCTTTCATTTGTTGCGCGCATGTCGGCAACCGTTAAGCAATATAAATAGTCAAGATGCGCTTCATCACGCACTATTTCTGCAAAAGCTTTAATCACCTCTGGATCGGAAATGTCTCTTCGTTGTGCTGTAACTGACATTAATAAATGCTGCTCTACCAACCAAGAAATCATTCGTCCATCGTGATCCCCTAACTTATGAATTTTAGCAAAATCTAGGGCGTCAACAGCACCTAGCTTGGCATGATCACCACCACGACCTTTGGCGATATCGTGGAATATACCGGCGAAATATAAAAGTTCAGGTTTACGAACGCGTTGCACTATTTTACTGCACAAAGGGTACTCATCATTGTGCTCTGGCTGACTAAAACGATATAAATTTTTCAATAAACGGTAGCTGTGTTCATCAACAGAATAAGCATGGAATAAATCAAATTGCATTTGGCCGACAATATTACGCCATTGCGGTAAATATGCACCGATAATCGAGTGACGATGCATCAAGGTAAATGCTAAGCCTAAGCCTCTTGGGTGCTTAATCAGTTTGATAAAAATTTCACGGCAGCGGGCGTAGTCAATCATGCCAGAGACTAAACGTCGGCGAGCATTACGCATTAAACGTAATGTTTCTGGGTGCAAGTCGGTTATTTCTTTGTGTTGAGCGATCAATAAAAACATTTCCATGATCTTGGTAGAGCGGGTAAAAACACGCCTATTACAGACCTTGATCTGACCATCAATAATGACAAAGTCATCATTGAGAACAATCTCTTTACTGTGCTTTTTCTCGTTTAAAATAGCGTACTCAAAATGTTGTAATAACATCCTATTGAGCTCAGAAACGCGAGATATTATCCGAAAAAATCGTTTCATCATTCGTTCTATAGCAAGCTTACCGCCATCACCAAAACCCATGAGTTCTGCAACATCGGCCTGATAATCAAAGAGCAATCTATTTTCATTGCGACCTGCGATAAAGTGTAAGGCACAACGCATACGCCAAAGGTAATCTTGACATTCAATAAGTTCAAAAAACTCATTACTGGTTAAGTAGTGATGATCAATAAGCTGCTCAAGGGTATCAGCCATAAAATGTCGTTTAGCGACCCAGCCAATGGTTTGAATATCCCTTAAACCACCAGGGTTAGCTTTAAGGTTAGGCTCTAGTGTGTATGATGCCCCATGGTATTGTTGGTGACGTTGATATTGCTCATCACGTTTAGCGAGAAAAAACTTTTCCGAGGTCCAAAATATGTCTTCCACCAATAAGGGCTGTAACTGAGTTACTAATGCTTGGTTGCCACAAATTTGGCGCATTTCCATTAAATTTGTCGCTATAGTGACGTCATCTATTGCTTGATTTAAACATTCTTTGATACTACGAACACTGTGGCCAATATCGAGTTTTACGTCCCATAATTGGGTTATAAATGATGATATTTTTTCGGCTAAATCGTCTTCAATTACATCTTGAGTCAGTAATAAAATATCTACATCAGAATAAGGATGAAGTTCTTTTCTTCCGTATCCACCAACAGCAGCTAGGCTAATCTGATACTCGTCCAAGTGGTGCTGGCACCATAATTTAGTTAAAAGCAGATCAACATAGTAGGCCCGAGCAGCTACAAGAGAGGTAACTTCGCTGATCGGAAATTCTGATTTTTGCCATTGTAAAAACTCATGACTTAACGCGCAGATTTGTGAGCTAGTTAACGAAGGAGCGCTAACAGCGAGAGCTTCACAGTAATGTTCTGGAATGGGGGGGGTAATATTCAACAGTAAGCTCTCACATCTTAATTAATTGTACAATGGACTTATAATTTCAAATATTCCTTTAGTTTGCTACTTAATTGATGATTTAGTTATGCAGCATTCTAGGTATCGTATCATCTTTGCGTAACGTTAATATTTCGCATCCTGTTTTAGTAACCACAACCGTATGTTCCCATTGCGCTGACTTTTTACCATCTAGGGTATATACCGTCCAGTTATCTTCTTTGTCGAGTAAAGTGTTAGCACGGCCTAAGTTAATCATAGGCTCAACGGTAAAACACATACCCTCGACCATTTTATCTTTGTCATTATTCTTATAATGTACAATTTGTGGCTCTTCATGAAACTCTTTACCAATGCCATGACCACAATACTCTTTGACGATCGAATAGCGACCCGATTTTTTAATGAATTTTTGAATTGCAGTGCCGATTTCACCAAAAGTGTTCCCCGGCTTAACTTTTTTAAGGCCAACATATAGCGCTTCTTGAGTGATACGGCAAAGGCGGTTATCTTCCGGTGAGGTTTCACCAATGCAAAACATTTTGCTAGTGTCACCATGGTAGCCATCTTTAATCACAGTGATGTCGATATTAATAATATCACCGTCAACTAATGGTACATCATTTGGAATGCCATGACATACAACATGATTAACTGATGTACAAATTGATTTTGGAAAGCCGTGATAATTCAATGGTGCTGAAATAGCCCCTTGTACTTTTTCGGTATATTCTGCACATAATGTATTCAACTCGTCCGTTGTTACACCTGCTTTAACGTGAGGCTCGATCATTTCCAGCACATCTGCGGCAAGCTTTCCTGCAACTCTCATTTTTTCAATTTCTTGCTGATCTTTAATCGTAATTGTCATAAAACCTCAGTGTGACTTTATCTTAGTGGCGCTAGCATAGATAATTTACTACTTTTTTACATTAAGCAGCGGAGCTAACTGGTAAATATTTATTGTTGATGATTTTACATGGTTTTCTAACTTTTCCCAATCGTAAAACATCAGATAAAATAAATTAATTAGTTAAATTATTTAAGTTGGCTGTTAAAACAGAAGTGGCAAGCGAGAAGGGGAGCAGACATTAGACGATGCGAATGTCTGCTATTTTGTCAATATATAGGGGTAACGCTGTTATGCCATATTCTCTAGTTCAAGTGTTACGGCATCAATGATAGCGCTTGGGTTCTCTAAATACAGGTTGTGATTTAATAAAACTAAACGTTCATTGTAAGCTAACAACATAGCTGGAATGGCTTGTGTGCCGATAATTTCTTGAATTTCAGTAATATCATGAATAGCAAATTCGGCATCTTTAGTCAGTTTATTTGATTGTAAGCATTTTGCTGGCGGTGACAGTTTTAATTCATCAATAATGTCACTGACACTTTCTTTATCTGTTAATTCATTACCTAAAATAAAATGTGCATGTTGCAGCTTCGTCAGTAATTCGAAAGCTGATTTTGCTGACTTATTTTGTACCCATGCCATAAGGTTGGCGACTAATGTTGAGTCTTTCGCGTAATTTAGCGTGTCAATATAGTTAGCGCCAAAGGGCACGTTACTGAATTCACCAACTGCGGTAATTGTCGTTGGTGATACTTTATTATCACCATCGTAATAGCTTATATGCATGGCTCTAAATGTTATTGCTGGGAAAGCACTTAATACTTTCTCAACAAGTACAGTTGAGGCGTAACTCCATGGGCAATGGCTATCGTAGATATAAAAAAGTTCTGCATTTTGCGTATTTAAGGACATGATTCAATTAGCTTGATGAAAAATTGGCGTAATTTTAACGCGCTGTAATTAAAGATCCTAGCCTTTAGTAAAATAAAATCATTTTAAGCATGATTTCTAGGTAAAAACTAGCCAGGTGTTTACATTTGTGGTATAAAGTGCGCCGTTAAATTGTTTGCCTAAATTCGTTATGAATTTTGCAAATATTTTTAGCCTTAAACGGTATTGATAAAATTCAATACATTAAAACTAAACTCACATACATCTAGCAAAGGTATACCGGGGTGCCCAGCGAATTTACGTTAAGTAAAACGCAATGAGGGTCGTGTATATTGGATGTATGAACGCTTAACCCCACAAAGGAAAAAACATGCCAAACGTTTCTATGCGCGATATGCTTAAAGCCGGTGTCCATTTCGGTCACAAAACTCGTTACTGGAACCCAAAAATGAAATCTTACATTTTTGGTGCTCGTGATAAAGTTCATATTATCAACCTTGAACAAACTGTACCTATGTTCAACGAAGCTCTTGCTGTATTAAGCAATGTTTCTTCGAAAAAAGGTAAAGTTTTATTTGTTGGTACTAAACGCGCAGCAAGCGATGCTATTAAAGAAGCAGCAATTAAATGTGATCAATTCTACGTAAATCACCGTTGGTTAGGTGGTATGTTGACTAACTGGAAAACAGTTCGTCAATCAATCAAACGTTTAAAAGATCTTGAAGCTCAAAGCTCTGACGGTACTTTTGAAGCGCTTACTAAAAAAGAAGCGTTAATGCGTACTCGTGAAATGGAAAAACTTGAGAAAAGCCTTGGTGGTATTAAAAACATGGGTGGTTTACCTGATGTTTTATTCATCATTGATGCTGACCACGAGCACATTTCTATTAAAGAAGCTAACAACTTAGGCATTCCAGTAATTTCTGTTGTTGATACTAACTCAAACCCAGATGGCGTTGACTACATCGTTCCAGGTAACGATGATGCGATTCGCGCTGTGACCTTATACTTAGACTCAGCTGCTAACGCTGTTCTTTCTGGTCGTGAGCAAAACATCGCAGTACAAGCTGAAAAAGACGGCTTTGTTGAAACTGAATAATTTCAGTTTTAAATAACGTTTTTACTGCTGTTGCCACAACAACAAAGGTTGTTGTGGCAAATACTGAACACAATTTTTATTGAGGAAAATTTCATGGCAATTACTGCTGCACAAGTAAAAGAATTACGTGAACGCACAGCTGCGGGCATGATGGATTGTAAAAAAGCTTTACAAGAAGCTGATGGCGATATGGAACTTGCGATTGAAAACATGCGTAAGTCTGGCCAAGCAAAAGCGGCTAAAAAAGCAGGCAACATTGCTGCTGAAGGTCAAATCATCATTAAAGATGGCACATTAGTTGAAGTTAACTGTCAAACTGATTTCGTAGCAAAAGATGACAACTTCTTAGCATTTGCTAACAAAGTTGCTGATGTTGCTGCTGCTGAAAAACTTTCTATTGAAGAGTTACAAGCAAAATTTGAAGAAGAGCGTGTTGCTTTAGTGACTAAAATTGGTGAAAACATCAATGTACGTCGTGTAGCTTATGTTGAAGGTACTACGTTAGCTTCATACAAACACGGTGCAACTATCGGTGTCGTTGTTGCTGGTGAAGGTGATGCAGAAGCACTTAAGCACATTGCTATGCATGTTGCTGCAAGTAAGCCAGAATTCATCAACCCTGAAGATGTTCCTGCTAGCGTAGTTGAAAACGAACAACGTATTCAGTTAGACATCTTAAAAGCTGAAAACGATGCGCTTGAAGAAAACAAGAAAAAGCCAGTTGATTTACTTGAAAAAATCATCATTGGTCGTATGAAGAAATTTACGGGTGAAATTTCTTTAACAGGCCAAGCTTTTATCATGGAACCTAAGAAAACTGTTGGTGCTATCTTAAAAGAGAAAGGTTTAACAATTTCTTCGTTTGTTCGTTTAGAAGTTGGTGAAGGTATTGAGAAGAAAGAAGAAGATTTTGCTGCTGAAGTAGAAGCACAAATCGCTGCAGCTAAGGCTTAATTTACTTTGGTAAATTAGTCTTAGACTATGACAGTACTTTCGAATAAAAAGCGCCAATTGGCGCTTTTTTTATCGAGATTTGTCAATCAGATATTGAATTTAACTATCGATTAATACGCTAAATATTAGCGTCACTATACAAGCTGCTTATGGCCTTTGTTATTCGCCACAGAGTAAGTATTTTGCATATTGTTTTACACTAGGTTCAGCAAGGTTGCTTGAAAATAAAAGCTAAGTATACCTATCTACATACTTTTATCCTTGTCTGAAAAGCTAATCTTAACTTCCCCGCTTACTTTTTACAGGCGACAATAATCTACCTCGTTCAAATATTGTACTATTTATCTCGGTAAAAGTGATAAATAGCTTCTACACTAGACTTTTTTCATATTAGACTTTCGAACCGTGGCTAAACGTATTAAAATAGCTGAGGTCGATCAGGCCTAGACTATTTTAATTTAATAATTCTTAAGGAATGTTTATTACATGAGCGTCAACCCCAAACCAATGTATCGTCGAATCCTTTTAAAACTTAGTGGTGAAGCCCTGATGGGTGAAGAAGGTTTTGGCATAGATCCAAAAGTATTGGATCGTATGGCACAAGAAATTAAAGAATTAATCGAAATGGGCATTCAGGTCGGCTTAGTTATTGGCGGTGGTAACCTTTTTCGTGGTAAAGGTCTTGCTGAAGCAGGCATGAATCGTGTTGTCGGTGATCAAATGGGTATGTTAGCTACCGTGATGAATGGTTTAGCTATGCGTGACGCTTTACATCGTGCCTTTGTTAACACTCGCTTAATGTCAGCAATTGACCTTGCTGGTGTTTGTGATCGTTATAATTGGGCTGAAGCGATCAGCTTATTAAAGTCTGGCCGTGTGGTTATTTTCAGCGCAGGTACAGGTAACCCGTTTTTTACCACAGATTCTGCTGCTTGTTTACGTGGCATCGAAATAGAAGCTGATGTTGTACTAAAAGCAACAAAAGTTGATGGTATTTACTCAGAAGATCCAGTTGCTAACCCCGATGCAACTTTATATAGCCACTTGAGCTATCAAGAAGTGCTAGAGAAAGAATTACAAGTGATGGATTTAGCCGCTTTCACCTTAGCCCGCGATCATAGTATGACCTTACGTGTGTTTAATATGAATAAACCTGGCGCGTTAAAGTCAGTCATTATGGGCGGTGAAGAAGGTACAACAATCGATCACGCTGAAAATTTAAATTAATTAGTCAGGAATAACATAGTGATAAACGAAATAAAACAAGACGCTCAAGAAAGAATGGCGAAAAGTATCGAGTCATTAAAAATTAGTTTGAACAAAATACGTACTGGCCGAGCGCATCGCTCGTTACTTGATAATATTGTCGTTGAATATTACGGTATGGATACTCCATTAAGTCAAGTGGGTAATATTTCTGTACCGGACGCACGTACTTTAGCAATTACAGTATTTGATAAAGGCATGATTGGTGCCGTTGAAAAAGCTATTTTAAAATCTGATCTTGGACTTAACCCTTCATCTCAAGGTACGTTAATTCGCATTCCTTTACCTGCGTTAACTGAAGAGCGTCGTAAAGATTTAGTCAAAGTTGTACGTGGTGAAGCTGAAGGTGGTAAAGTTGCTATTCGCAATATTCGTCGTGATGCAAATACAGATATTAAGTCATTAAATAAAGAAAAAGATATTAGTGACGATGAAATGCACCAAGCAGAAGATGAAGTGCAAAAAATAACGGATACATTTATTAAACAAGTTGATGATGTTTTATCCGTTAAAGAAAAGGAATTAATGGAAATTTAAAGTTTTCATTGCTTAATCCATGACGCCGTAGATAATGACTACGGCGTTTTTGCATATGCCAGTAAAATATTTAACATGTAGGATTAAGCTTACGATGGAGAACATGTGAGTAATACAGAAAATCAATTTAAGCAAACGCTAACGCTTGAGGTCAAAACACCTCAACATGTTGCCATTATTATGGACGGTAATGGTCGTTGGGCACAGCTTCGAGGAAAGAAGCGAGTAGTAGGGCATAAATCTGGCGTTGAGTCAGTAAGATCTACTGTAGCTACAGCGGCAAAGCATGGTGTTAAAGCCTTGACTCTATTTGCCTTTAGCAGTGAGAATTGGCAACGCCCAGAAAGTGAAGTTAGTGTGTTAATGGATTTATTTATGTTTGTGTTAACCCGAGAGGTTAAACGCTTACATAAAAACAGCATTAAATTTCAAGTGATCGGTGATTTATCTAAGTTCTCCAGTAAATTACAGAAAATGATTAAAGAGTCTGAAGCACTAACCGCTGAAAATACGGGGATGGTGCTATCTATAGCGGCTAACTATGGTGGTCGTTGGGACATTACTCATGCAGCAAAAGCGTTAGCTAAACAGGTCGAGCGCCAAGAAATAAACGCTGATGATATCACCGAAGCATCATTGCATGAACAGACCAGTTTGGCTGAACTTCCAGAGTTAGATTTATTAATTAGAACCGGTGGTGATTATCGTATTAGTAACTTTTTGCTCTGGCAAGCAGCTTATGCTGAATTGTACTTTACTGAAGTACTTTGGCCAGATTTCAATGAAGCAGAGTTTACTAAAGCCATGACATTGTTTGATCAACGTGAACGACGTTTTGGTCAAACGAGTGAACAAGTAACTAATAAAAACTAAAAATTACTTAGGGACTTTTTAACTTTCAGAGTGTGGTAAAAACTCAAATGAAAGCTTAAAGCCCGCGCATAAATTAAGGAATATCGTTTGTTAAAACAACGTATCATTACGGCATTAATCCTCGCACCCGCTGCGATTTTAGCGATCTTTTATCTATCTCTCATTAACTTTGCAGCAGTTATGCTGGTCGTTATGGCTATCGGTGCTTGGGAGTGGGGGCCGCTCATGGGCTTTGCTAGCAAACCTCGTCGTTTAGTTTTTGTTGGCATAACCAGTATATTAATTGCAACTATCTGGTTTTTAATACCTATCGAGCAGTTATGGCATGCACCTAAAGTTTTGCTAGAGCAAGTCAATATTATCTTATGGTTAGCCGTTGCCTGGTGGTTATTATCTGCCGGTTTAACCTTTTTATATCCGCGTTGTAGTACCTTTTGGTCAAGCCATCGTTCGGTGCGTGGACTCTTTGGTTGGTTAACACTCATTCCAACCTGGCTCGCCTTTATGGTGCTTAGAAGCAGTGATTACCAAGTAGATGCTTACCATGGTGCACAATTATTAATGTTTCTATTCTTGATGGTTTGGAGCGCGGATATTGGCGCATACTTTGTTGGTAAGTCTATTGGTAAGCGCAAATTACTGCCTAATGTAAGCCCTGGAAAAACCTTGGAAGGCTTTTTAGGTGGCGTTGTGTTTGCCTGTATCACGGTAGCAATTGCTGGCTATTTTATTGATTGGTCTAGTGCGCAGTATTTTATTGTTATACCGGTGACGGTTCTTATTACGACTATTTCAGTACTTGGCGATTTAAATGAAAGCATGTTTAAGCGTCAAGCGGGTGTCAAAGACAGTGGTTCTATTTTACCGGGTCACGGCGGTGTACTTGACCGTATTGACAGCTTAACTGCAACTGCGCCGATATATGCTTTATGTTACGCATATTTGGGTTGGTAAAATAAATGCAAAAATTGTGTATTTTAGGTTCTACTGGCTCGATTGGTAAAAGTACCTTAGATGTTGTTCGATTACATCCGACAAAGTTCAATGTTGTTAGCCTGTCGGCCCATGCGAGCGTTGATATTATGTTAGCGCAATGTCTTGAGTTTCAGCCCAACAAAGTGGTGATGGTGTCAGAAGAGCATGCCGAATTATTAAAAAGTAAGCTTAACGAAGCCGACTTAGCTCATATTGAAGTGCTTTCTGGCGCCTGTGCGCTAGCAACTATTGCACAAGAGCCAACAACTGACACGGTTATGGCCGCCATCGTTGGGGCATCAGGATTACTGCCGACATTAGCTGCGGTTGAAGCCGGTAAAAAAGTATTGCTTGCGAATAAAGAAGCGCTTGTTACCTCAGGTGCAATTTTTATTGAAGCTGTGAAACGCTCAGGTGCGCAATTATTACCTATTGATAGTGAGCATAACGCAATATTTCAGTGCTTACCGTTAAACGCACAGCAGCAGCCAGGTTACTGTGACTTACCTAATGAAGGTGTGAGTAAAGTACTACTTACCGGCTCAGGCGGTCCTTTTAGAACTTGGCAGCAAACCGACCTTGATAGCGTTACCCCAGACCAAGCTTGTGCTCACCCTAATTGGGATATGGGGCGAAAGATATCTGTTGATTCAGCCACTATGATGAATAAAGGTTTAGAATTCATCGAAGCTAAGTGGTTATTTAACCTTGAACCTGATGATATTCAAGTTGTTTTACACCCACAAAGCACAATTCACTCTATGGTGCAGTATAAAGATGGCTCTGTTATCGCCCAAATGGGTAACCCGGATATGCGAACACCTATTGCACATGCATTGAGCTTTCCTGAGCGGATTGATTCTGGCGTTGCTGCATTTGATTTCTTTTCCGCAAAATCTTTTGAATTTGAAGATGTCGACTTTGCTAAATATCCGAATTTGAAACTCGCTATTGATGCCTGCAAAAATGGCCAAGGCGCATGCACAGCTTTAAACGCTGCCAATGAAATTGCGGTTGATGCTTTTTTGAGCGAAAAAATTAAATTCACCGATATCGTGAAAATAAATGAAACTTCCGTGAATAAATTTGTCTCAGAAAAGGTAACTTCAATAGAAGATGTTATTGCACTAGACAAAAGTGTTCGAGTGTTTGCGCGATCTTTAGTCGCTGAATCTGAACACTAAAGCCACTATAGAGTAGTAGAGTAGAATGATAGATTTTTTATGGAACCTAGTATCTTTTGTTGTTGCATTGGGTATTTTGATCACTGTTCATGAATACGGTCACTTTTGGGTTGCACGTAAAAATGGTGTACAAGTTCAGCGGTTTTCTATCGGCTTTGGTAAGGCCATCTGGCGCAAGGTTGATCGTCATGGCACTGAGTTTGTTATCGCGCTGATACCACTTGGTGGTTATGTAAAAATGCTGGACAGCCGTGTTGACGATGTAACAGCGGCACAAATACCTCTGACATTTGACAATAAGTCGGTATATCAACGTATTGCTATTATCGCTGCAGGACCTTTTGCTAATTTTGCTTTTGCAATTGTGGCATTTTATCTGATGTTCTTAATCGGTGTTCCTAGTGTAAAACCTATTATTGGTGATGTTGTTGTTGACTCTATTGCCGCCAAAGCCCAATTACCAAAAAATAGCGAAATTATTGCTATTTCTGGAGAAAAAACAGCGGATTGGCAAGATGTTAACTTAGCATTAGTTAGTGCAATAGGTGATAGTGATATTGTTTTAACTATAAAGGCAACCAACCGAACGGTGCCGCAAGATATTCGCTTAGACACCGCAAGCTGGGACTTTTCTCCTGAGAAGGAATCAGCGATTACCAGTTTAGGTTTAGTGCCATACCGTGCTAATGTTTACGCAAAACTGGCCGTGGTTGCTGAAGATAGCCCCGCAGAGAAAGCTGGTTTTAAAGTCAATGATGAATTACTTTCGATTGCAGATAAGAATATTGATGGTCAATGGCAAGTATTTTCAGATTTGATTAAACAATACCCAGCAGAAACTGTCGCTGTAACGGTATTGCGAGAAGGTAAGAGCATCGAGCTCAGCGTTAAACCTGAAGCAAAAGAATTTCAAGGTAAAGTTATTGGTTATTTAGGTGTAAGACCAATGTCAGATCCTTATCCAGAAGCATATTTATTTGAACATGTTTATGGTCCTATTGCAGCGCTTGAACAAAGTGCTAGTAAAACTTGGAACCTAGTGGTATTAAGTTTCGATATGATAGGTAAGTTAATTACCGGTGATGTATCAGTAAAAAACTTAAGTGGTCCTATATCAATTGCACAAGGCGCGGGTAATAGTGCAGATTATGGTTTTGTATACTTTTTAGGCTTTTTAGCGCTAATTAGTATTAACCTTGGCATAATTAACCTTTTACCTTTGCCGGTTTTAGATGGGGGACACTTATTTTATTATTTTGTAGAGCTTTTAACAGGGAAACCTGTACCGGAAAAAATACAAGAAATAGGTTTTAAATTTGGTACTATAGCGCTACTAAGCTTAATGAGTATCGCCATATTTAACGATTTATCGCGATTATAACTAAAAGAAGTATATAAAGTTAATATTTTATGATTATTAAAAAACTTGCCCTGGCGGTATTATTAGGTAGTTTGGGAACATCAGTGCAAGCGGCTGACGATTTTCAAGTAGACAATATTCAAGTTAAAGGTTTACAGCGTGTAGCTTTAGGAGCTGCATTAACGCATATTCCATTTAATGTTGGTGATAACTTAAACGACTTTCGTGTCTCACAATCAATCAAAGCGCTTTATAAGTCAGGTCACTTTAGTGATGTTGTGGTATCAAGAGATGGCAACACCATTATTTACCGTGTGCAAGAAAGAGCGACAATTAGCGCAATAACCTTTGATGGTAATAAAGATTTAAAAGACGAGCAATTAACGGAAAGCCTTGACGGTAGCGATATTCGTGTTGGTGAAACACTTGATATGACCGTTATCTCAGGCATTGAAGTTGGTTTGGAAAACTTCTACCACAGTGTTGGTAAGTATAATGCAGATGTTAAAGCCAAAGTTACGCACTTACCGCGTAACCGCGTTAACATTGACTTTGCTTTTGAAGAAGGTGATGCTGCAGCCATTGAGCAAATCAACATTGTCGGTAACGAAAAGTTTTCTGATGCTGAGCTATTAGAGCGTATAGAGCTCACTTATGACTCGCCTTGGTGGGATTTCATGGCGCAAGACCGCTATCAAAAGCAAACTTTGCAAGGTGATATGGAAACCATCAAAAGTTACTACCTTGATCGAGGTTATTTACAATATAAAGTTGACTCGACTCAAGTGTCGATGACACCAGATAAAAAAGCCGTTTATATTTCACTAAATGTTACTGAAGGCGATATTTATACAGTAAGTGGTGTTGACTTTATTGGTGATATGGCCGGTTTTGAAGATACCATTCGTGCGATTACCCCCATTAGAGCTGAAGAGCTTTACAATGGTGCGCTTGTTACTTATTCAGAAGAACTGATCAGTAAATTTTTAGGTCGTTATGGTTATGCTTATCCTAAAGTGGTGACTATTCCTGAAATTGACGAAGACAACAAAACCGTTAAACTTGTACTCTCAGTCGATCCAGGTAAACGGGTGTATGTTAATCGTATCAACTTCAAGGGTAACCATGTTACTGCTGAACACGTTTTGCGCCGAGAAATGCGACAAATGGAAGGCGCCTGGTTATCAAATGATTTAGTTGAAGGCTCTAAAGCTTGGCTACAACGTTTACCTTATATGGAAACGGTTGAATTTGAAACCAATCAGTTGCCTGGTGAAGATGACCTAGTCAATATTGACTTTGAAGTGAAAGAGCAGCCGTCAGGCTCATTTACAGCTGGTATTGGTTATGGCTCTACAACACAGTTAAGCTTAAACGCAGGTATTCAACAAAATAACTTTTTGGGTACAGGTAACCGTTTAGGTTTTAGTATCAATACTTCTAGCTACTCAAAAAGTGCAAATGTTTCTTATACCGATCCTTATTTTACTGTTGATGGTGTATCACTTGGTGGTAATATTTTCTATCAAGAGTTTGACGCAGGTAACGCTAACTTAGTTGAATACAACAATAAAACCTATGGCGTGGGTATGACACTTGGGTTTCCTATTAATGAGTACGTGCGCTTGACCTTTGGCTTAGGTTATAAAAATAACGGCATTACACGCTTAGAAACCTATGAACAAATTCAGAAGTTTTATGAGTTATATTCAGACCCGGATGATCCAGATGGTGGTTTGAATTTTGAAAATTTTGATATGAATATTTCATTATCACGCTCAACACTGAATCGCGGAACATTTCCTAGTGATGGTTCACAGCAATCCTTGTCATATAAAATGACTACACCAAATTCAGATGTAAATTATTTTAAAATTAATTTAGATACAAAATGGTATTTTCCGATAACACGTGATCAAAGTTGGACTGTTTTAGCGAAATTCCAGTTAGGTTATGGTAATGGATATGGCTCTATAGAAGGCAATGATCAAATTTTACCGTTTTGGGAAAACTTTAGAGCAGGTGGTTCAGGCACCTTACGTGGTTTCGAATCTAATACCGTTGGACCGAGAGCAATATATCGCAGACCTACAACTATTTCAGGTACGCCTGATTCAGTAGACTCAGATTCTGGCTGTTGTTTAGGCACAGACCATGACTTTATTCAGACTTCTAAGCGCTCAGTAGGGGGCAATGCCACTGCCTTAGCTGGACTTGAACTGATTGTTCCAACGCCATTTTTAGATGAAGGCTATAGCAATAGTGTTCGCACGAGCTTTTTCATTGATGCTGGTAATGTTTGGGATACAGAGTTCAGCCTAGATGATTATGATACGTTAGCCGATATCGAGTTAGCAAAACTGGCTGACTATTCTGATGTTGGGCGTTTTAGAGCGTCTGCCGGATTATCACTACAGTGGTTATCGCCCATGGGACCTATGGTCTTTAGTTTTGCGAAAACACTGAAAGAAGAAGAAGGTGATGACACTGAATTCTTCAGCTTTAACATTGGTCAAACTTTCTAATCTAAGTAAATAGGGCGCTAGAATAACTATTATTCTGCGCTCTTTAGACAAATAGGCTTGAACGAAATTACTTGAGACGGTATAACTACCGCATAATAAATAAAGATAAAAAATATTGTAAAATATTTTAGGAGTAAAAATTGAAAAAATTGATTAAATCTATTGTGATTGCCACTGCAGCATCAAGCTTTTTATTAGCGAACTCAGCATTAGCTGCAGATCAAAAAATTGGCGTAGTGAATTTTCAAGAAGTTATGGGGAAAATCCCACAAACAGCTACTGTTATGAAAAGCTTGGAAGAAGAGTTCAAAGATGAGAAAGCGGTACTTGCACAATTAGAGCAAGATATTAAATATCATCAAGAGAAGAAAAAACGTGACGGCTCTTTAATGAGTTCAAAAGAAGTTGAAGAACTTGATAAAAAAATTGGCTCGCTTTTTCAAGATTACCAAGTTAGAGGTAAAGCTTTCCAACAGAAAACTGGCACACGTAAAAATGAAGAAACTAACAAAATCATTGCACTTGTTCGTCAAGCCATTGATAAAGTTGCTGCTAAAGGCAATTACGATTTAGTGCTTGAGCAAAGTGCTGTTGTTTATGCCAAGTCAGACAATACTATTACTGCAGAAGTAGTTGAACAAGTAAGCAAGTTGAAATAATAACTTGTGTTAGGCAATAGGAATAAAGCCAGCAATGCTTTATTTCTTTGCTTTCTCGTCTATTTAAATATTCCGAATCTATTGATTCGGAATATTGCGTTTAGCCCTTAAGTGGCAAGCGCTTTTCTTTAAATCTATGCTTGTAGCAATTAGATACCATTAAAAGAAGTTTATACTTATGAGTTACACCCTTGCAGATATTGCAAATAAAATAGGCGCGGCTGTTATCGGCGACGAGCAATGTGAAATATCAAGTATTGCCACCCTAACTTCTGCAACCTCAGGACAAATTGCCTTCTTAGCTAATAGTAAATACAGTACTCAATTAGCTACTACTCAAGCTAGCGCTGTCATTATCACGCAGGCCCAGGCTGACTTATGTAAAACCAATGCTCTAGTGATGGATAACCCTTATATGGGTTACGCTTTAGTTGCTCAGTTGCTTGATACTACACCTAAGCCGGCCAATAGTATTCACCCTAGTGCCGTTATCGCTGATGGCGTTATGTTGGGAGAGGGGGTTACCATCGGGGCAAATGCTGTGATTGAAACCGGTGCTAATATTGCTGATGGTGTTAGTATAGGCGCTGGCAGCTTTATTGGTGTTGCCGCTCAAATCGGTGCTAATTCTACCTTGTGGTCTAATGTAAGTATTTATCATGGTGTAGAGATTGGCGAGCAATGTTTAGTTCATGCTAATACCGTTATTGGTGCCGATGGTTTTGGCTATGCCAATAATAAAGGCAGCTGGGTTAAAATACCGCAATTGGGAACAGTCGTTATTGGTGACAATGTTGAAATTGGGGCGAGTACGACCATTGACCGGGGTGCTTTAGGTAACACGATTATTCACAATGGTGTTATTTTAGATAATCAAATACAGATTGCTCATAATGTAGTGATCGGCGAAAATACCGCTATTGCCGCATGTAGTGTGATTGCAGGTAGTACAGAAGTTGGTAAAAACTGTGTAATTGCTGGTCTAGTAGGCATAAATGGCCATATCACTATTACGGATGGCTGTGTATTTACCGGTATGACCATGGTAACAAAAGCGATATCTGAGCCCGGTGTTTACTCATCAGGTATGCCTTGTCAACCAAATAAAGAATGGCATAAAAACAATGCTAGAATTAAAAAGCTTGAGTCGTTAACTAAACGTTTAATTACTGTAGAAAAAGACATAGACGCTTTAAAAAGCTAGCGTAAGCTCTCGCCATAGTTAAGTAAAAAGAGGAAGAATTTTGGATTCTCAAAATAACATTATTGATATCGAAGAAATTAAAACACTTATTCCGCATCGTTATCCGTTTTTATTAGTCGATAGAGTGCTTGATTATACGCCAGGAAAATCAATCCATGCGATAAAAAATGTCACGGTTAATGAACCCGCTTTTATGGGCCATTTTCCTAGTTACTCTATTTTCCCAGGTGTGCTTATTCTCGAAGCTCTTGCTCAGGCAAGCGGTATACTGGGCTTTAAGTCTGTGGAAGATCAAAGTGACGGTGAGCTGTTTCTATTCGCATCAATAGATAAAGCTAAGTTTAAAAAGCCTGTGCACCCTGGTGATACTATGCATTTACATTTAGAGTTTGTTAAAGAGCGCCGTGGTATGTGGAAATTTTATGGCGAAGCAAGAGTTGATGGCAAAGTAGTGTGCTCAGCTGACCTAATGTGCGCAAGAAGAGCAATATAATATGGCTAATTCAACATCATTAATCCACCCGCAAGCGATTATTGAAGATGGCGCAGTTATTGGTAACAATGTCAAAATAGGTCCGTGGACTTATATAGCCGCTAACGTCGTTATTGGTGATGATTGTCATATTAGTTCACATGTAGTCATTAATGGACCAACGACACTGGGTAAAGGAAATCGCATTTTTCAGTTTGCTTCTATTGGTGAAGATTGCCAAGATTTAAAATATGCAGGTGAACCAACTGAACTGGTGATTGGAGATAACAATACTTTCCGTGAATATTGCACCGTTCACCGTGGTACTATCCAAGACAATAGCTTAACGCAAATTGGCAGCAATAACTTATTTATGGCATACACCCATATTGCCCATGACTGCATGGTGGGGAGCCACTGTATCATGGCAAATGGTGCATCGATTGCTGGTCATGTGCACGTTGGTGACCATGCAATTATTGGTGGTATGACGGGTGTTCATCAATTTTGCCATATTGGCGACCATTGTTTTGTTGGCGCCAATTCGTTAATTCTTAAAGACATTCCACCTTATGTTATGGCTTCAGGTCAACCGGCAAAACCTTTTGGTCTTAACAGTGAAGGCTTAAAACGTCGCGGTTTTGATAAAGCAGTTATTTTGAATATCAAACGCGCATACAAAGCTGTTTATCGTCAAGGTTTAACTATTGATGAAGCCATGGATAAAATTGCCAGTTTAGACGGAAATATGGTTGAGTTGGGCTTTTTCAGCGACTTCATCAAAAATTCTAGTCGTGGCATTATCCGTTAATTTTTTTGTGAGCAAAGCAACCACACAGGCTTTAATGGCCGATAAAAAATCTATTAGTCAAAATATGAATCAACCTGAAATTATATTCGCTATTGTCGTGGGTGAACATTCCGGCGACACCTTAGGCGCTGGTTTAATGCAGCAACTTAAGCTTAGTCACCCTAATGCAAAGTTTGTCGGTATTGGTGGTCCTAAAATGTTAGCGTTAGGCTTTGATAGCCTGTTTGATATGGAAGAACTATCGGTAATGGGCGTGTTTGAAGTGCTGGGTAGGCTTCGTCGCTTATTACATATTAGAAAATCCTTGGGTGAATACTTTACTGCCAATAAACCGAATGTTTTTATTGGTATTGATGCACCTGACTTTAATATTACTTTGGAAGGAACATTAAAGGCACAAGGGATAAAAACAGTACATTATGTCAGCCCATCAGTTTGGGCATGGCGTGAAAAACGTGTCTTTAAAATAGCCAAAGCCACTAATATGGTGTTGTCATTACTGCCTTTTGAAAAAGCATTTTATGATAAGCATCAAATACCTTGTACCTTTGTTGGCCACTCACTTGCTGATGATATCCCGTTAGTTTCTGATAAGTTACTTGCGCGAGAGGCACTTGGTTTATCAGAGTCAGCAAAAATATTGGCACTGATGCCTGGTAGTCGAGGAGGGGAGTTATCTCGATTAGTTGCTCCTTTCTTACAAACAGCAAAAAAACTACTTGAAAGTAAGCAAGCTCAATCTTCGAAGCTGATATTTGTTGTTCCTATGGTCAGTGAAAAAAGGGCGGCACAATTTCGTCAACTGCATGAAAAAATAGCACCTGAATTGCCGTTGAGCATTATTGTCGGTAAAACGCAACAAGTCATGGCTGCCAGTGATTGTTTATTAACAGCTTCAGGGACAGTAACGCTAGAGGCGGCCTTAATAAAACGCCCTATGGTGATTTGTTATAAGTTTAACCCTGTGACTTATCATATGTTTAAAGGTTTCGTGAAGCTGAAGTGGTTTTCATTACCTAACTTGCTTGCTAATAAAAGTTTGGTGCCAGAACTGCTGCAAGGTAAAGTAACCGTCGACAATATTTTACCGTTAGTTGAAGAACGAATGTTTGAAGATCAATCAGCCTTGAACCAAGCCTATACTGATATTCATTTGATGCTTAAGCAAAATGCGAGCAAGCAAGCAGCTAAAGCCGTAATCGACTTATTATAATATTGAATCAGAGTAATTATGCCTGCTGTAAAAAAAACATTTGAACCTTTTGAGTACCCTGTCGCCTATTGTATTGCCGGTGTTGATGAAGTAGGACGAGGTCCTTTGGTTGGTGACGTGGTCACCGCTGCGGTAATATTAGATCCAGATAACCCAATCGAAGGTTTAATGGACTCAAAGAAGCTGTCAGATAAAAAAAGGCAGTTATTATCCGTAGAAATTAAACAACGAGCAATTGCTTGGTCAATTGGTCGTGCGTCACCTGAAGAAATCGACACCCTTAATATTCTCCACGCTACTATGCTTGCTATGCAACGAGCAGTGCAGGGGCTGGCTGTATTACCTGACTACGTTCTCGTTGATGGTAACCGCTGTCCTACATTTGCTCATGACGGTGGTGTCATTGCTTGTCAAAGTGTTGTTAAAGGAGATGCGCGAGTTGCAGAAATTAGTGCTGCCTCTATTTTGGCTAAAGTGGCTAGAGACGATGAAATGATCGCTTTAGACAAGTTATATCCTTATTATGGTTTCGCACAACATAAAGGTTACCCAACTAAGTTACATCTAGAAAAAATTATAGAGCATGGTGTGCTCGACTGTTATCGTAGAAGTTTTAAACCGGTAGCCAATGTACTCGCTAATGCAGCAACGCATAATAAAAATAATTAGAGCACTAGATGTCTGAATCTGATCTCCCAATCCCTACGACTGAATCATGCCAAGCAACAGTGGTTAATGATCCTAAGTTTATACATCTAAGAATACATAGTGATTATTCTATGTCTGACGGCTTAAAAAAAGTTAAGCCAATAGTTGCTCGCGCCGCTGAATTAAACATGCCTGCGATGGCACTTACCGATCAAACTAATTTATGTGGTTTAGTTAAATATTATCATGCTGCGCATGGTGCCGGTATAAAGCCGATCATAGGTTGTGACTTCTGGGTAAAAAGTACCGCATTAGAAAATGAATTATCACGTTTAGTCATTTTAGCTACAAATAATATCGGTTATAAAAATTTAACTGAATTAATCTCCAAAGCCTATTTACGTGGGCATATTCAAGGTAAAGCCGTATTAGACCGCGATTGGTTAATTGAACACGCTGAAGGGTTAATTCTATTATCGGGTGGCCGAGAAGGTGATGTCGGTAAAGCATTATTAAAAGGTAATCATGAATTTGTCGATCAAATGTTGGCGTTTTATCAGCAATACTTTCCTCATTGCTTTTATCTTGAGTTGATTCGAACAGGTCGTAATGATGAAGAGAACTACCTTCACCTTGCAGTAGAATTAGCCGCGCGCCATGACTTGCCGGTCGTAGCAACAAATGAGGTGATGTTTTTAAGTCCTGATGACTTTGATGCCCATGAAATACGCGTTGCCATTCATGATGGCTACACGCTTGACGATAAACGTCGTCCGAAAAAATATTCTAAAGAGCAATATCTGCGTAGTGAAGAAGAGATGCTCGCGTTATTTGCTGATATTCCTGAAGCTCTTGCTAACTCAGTAGAAATTGCTAAGCGTTGTAATGTTACTGTACGTTTAGGTGAGTATGTATTACCAGACTTCCCAACTGAAGGACTATCGATAGAAGATTACTTAGTTAAGGTATCGAAGGAAGGTCTAGAAGAAAGGTTAGAATTTTTATTTGATAAAAATGCGCCAGATTTTGCAGAAAAACGTAAACCCTATGATGAGCGTTTAGCGATAGAATTAGAAGTCGTTAACAATATGGGGTTTCCGGGCTACTTCCTGATTGTTATGGAGTTTATTCAGTGGAGTAAAGATAACAATATACCTGTAGGCCCAGGTCGTGGTTCAGGTGCTGGCTCGTTGGTGGCTTATGCCCAGAAAATTACCGACCTTGATCCACTTGAATATGACCTTCTGTTCGAACGTTTTCTTAACCCTGAACGTGTTTCGATGCCGGATTTTGATATCGACTTTTGTATGGATCGTCGAGATGAGGTGATCGATCACGTTGCTGAACTATATGGTCGTGACGCGGTATCACAAATTATTACCTTTGGTACTATGGCTGCTAAAGCGGTAATTCGTGATGTGGGACGTGTGTTGGGGCATCCTTATGGTTTTGTTGATCGGATATCAAAACTCATTCCGCCAACACCGGGGATGACCTTAGCTAAAGCCTTTGAAGAAGAGCCGAAATTACCGGAAGTATACGCCCAAGACAGTGATGTAAGAGACCTGATTGATATGTGTCGCATATTAGAGGGTACAACACGAAACGCTGGTAAACATGCCGGTGGTGTTGTTATTTCTCCTACAACTATTACTGATTTCGCACCGCTCTACTGTGACGAAGAAGGTAAAAATCCGGTTACTCAGTTCGATAAAAATGATGTGGAAGACGCAGGGTTAGTCAAGTTTGACTTTCTTGGTCTGCGCACCTTAACTATTTTGCAGTGGGCCATTGAAATGGCCGATGCAAAATTATTAAGAGAAGGCAAAGAGCCCATCAATATTGCGGCCATTGATCTCGAAGATAAAGCCAGCTTTAAAGTCTTACTCAAATCAGAAACGACGGCGGTTTTCCAGCTTGAATCTAGCGGTATGAAGTCGCTAATAGCAAAGCTTAAACCGGATTGTTTTGAAGATATTATCGCACTGGTTGCACTTTTCAGACCAGGGCCATTGCAATCAGGTATGGTTGACAACTTTATTGAGCGTAAGCATGGTCGTGAAGCGATCAGTTACCCAGATGAAACTTGGCAGCATATAGACCTAAAACCGATTCTTGAGCCGACCTACGGTATTATTTTATATCAAGAGCAGGTTATGCAAATAGCACAGGTACTAGCAGGTTACTCACTTGGTGGTGCAGACATGCTACGGCGTGCTATGGGTAAGAAAAAACCAGAAGAAATGGCAAAACAGCGAGCAGGCTTTGAAGCCGGTGCGATTGCACGTGGGGTGGATGGCGAGCTAGCAATAAAAATATTTGATTTGGTTGAAAAATTTGCTGGTTACGGGTTTAACAAGTCACATTCAGCTGCTTATGCCTTAGTGTCGTATCAAACACTATGGATGAAAACACATTTTCCTGCACCTTTTATGGCGGCGGTTATGTCGGCGGATATGGACAATACAGAGAAAATTGTCACCTTAGTTGATGAGTGTGAAAACATGGGCTTGGACTTGTTGCCGCCTGATGTAAATAGTGGTCAGTATAAGTTTACCGTTAATGAACAAGATCAAATTATTTATGGCATTGGTGCGGTTAAAGGCGTTGGTGAAGGTCCGATAGAGGCAATCATTGCTGCACGTGAACGTGATGGCGAATTTATCGACTTATTTGATTTTTGTGCCCGTGTTGATACCAAGAAAACCAATAAGCGAGTATTAGAAAAACTCATAAAAGCGGGAGCTATGGATGCATTGGGGCCTAAAACGGAATCAGGTCCGCATCGTGCGGCATTATTTGAATCATTGCCTGAAGCATTAAAAGCGGCAGAGCAACATGCAAAAGCGCAAGCTATCGGGCAAAATGATTTATTTGGCTTGATTAATGAAGAGCCAGAAGATAATCGTCAAGCCTTTAAGAATGTGCCTATGTGGCCAGAGCAACAATGGCTTGATGGTGAGAAGGAAACCTTAGGATTATATTTAACAGGCCATCCTATCAATCGCTATTTAAGTGAAATCAAACGTTACGCCACAGGTCGCTTAGTTAGCTTACAACCGACAAATAAAGATAAAACAACCGTGGCGGTTGGTTTAGTGCTAGGCGTGCGAGTATTAGTTAATAAACGTGGTCGTCGTTGGGCGTTAGTAACACTTGACGATAAAAGTGCTCGAATGGATATACGGTTATTTCCAGATGATTATGATAGATTTGCAGAATTGCTGGTTTCTGATGCAATTTTAGTCTGTAGCGGACAGGTCAGCTTTGATGATTACTCTGGGGGTATTACAATGACCGCCCGAGATATTATGACCATTGCAGATGCTCGTGAGAATTATGTCTCATCATTGGATTTGCAAATTGATAAAAACCAGCTCTCGGGGCGTTTTATTGAGCAATTTACACAGGTGTTAACACCTTATAAAGAAGGGATTTGCCCCGTTCGCGTTTTTTATCAAAGAGATGAAGCGCAAGGTATGCTAGAGTTAGGGGTACAGTGGCGTGTATCGCCAAGCGACCAGCTATTATACGATTTGAAAACCCTCTTGGGTGATGAGCAAGTCGAATTAAAATTTAAATAGATAGCGTTTATTGATAACGTTATTCAGATACAACATAGGTAAGAATAATCATATGTCATTAAATTTTTTAGATTTTGAGCTTCCAATTGCGGAACTTGAAGCGAAAATTGAAGAATTACAATTGGTCAACAATGGCCAAGAACTAGATCTTGATTTAGAAGAGCAAATTTCTCAGTTACGAGAGAAAAATAATGAGCTAACTAAAAAGATTTTCTCTGGCTTAGACCCATGGCAAACCGCTCGGGTTGCTCGTCATCCTCAACGTCCATATACGTTAGATTATTTACCACGTATTTTTACTGAATTCGATGAATTGGCAGGTGATAGAGCTTATGCTGATGATCGTGCCATTGTTGGTGGTACTGCGCGTTTAGATGGTCGCCCTGTCATGGTTATTGGTCATCAAAAAGGTCGTTCAACGAATGAAAAAGTTAAACGCAATTTTGGTATGCCACGTCCTGAAGGATACCGTAAAGCTTTGCGCTTAATGAGAATGGCGGAGCGTTTTAAAATGCCTATTATTACTTTCATCGACACGCCTGGTGCCTATCCTGGTATTGGTGCTGAAGAGCGCGGCCAAAGTGAAGCCATAGCGATGAATTTGAAAGTGATGTCACGTTTGAATGTACCTATTATCTGTACTGTTATTGGTGAAGGTGGTTCAGGTGGTGCATTGGCAATTGGTGTTGGTGATAAAGTTAATATGCTTGAGTATTCAACTTACTCGGTTATTTCTCCTGAAGGTTGTGCATCTATTTTATGGAAAACAGCCGAAAAAGCGCCAACAGCTGCCGAAGCGATGGGGATTACTGCAAAGCGTATCAAAGAGCTTGGCCTTATTGATAGTGTTGTTGAAGAGCCACTAGGCGGCGCTCATCGTGATATGGACCAAATGGCTGCATTTCTTAAGCAGGCATTAAAAGCGGATCTGGCTGAGCTTGATAAACTTTCAAATGAAGAATTAATTGAAAGCCGCTATGATAAATTAATGTCATTCGGTTATTGTTAATTTATATTAAGCGACCCACCAAGGTCGCTTTTTACTTTTGGCTTATTAAAGCTTTGCTTAATTACTCTTTTTTGCGATATTTTTAAACTCTGTGAATACTATTGAATCAGCTCTGGTAAAGTGCTTTAACAGCGCGCCAGATAAAAAAATTATTATAGCTTATAGCGGTGGAGTTGATTCACAAGTGTTGCTCGTTGCACTAGCTGCACTAAAACAGCGGAAACAGTTATCAAATAACATTGTTGTTTGTCATGTCAACCATGGTTTAAGTCCAAATGCCGATTCATGGCAAGCCTTTGCGCAACAACAATGTGACCGGTTTTCTTTACCGTTAATTACTCGCAAATTACAGCTAAAAAAACAACCGCAACAAAGCTTAGAAGCGATAGCGCGCGATGCCCGTTATCAGGTACTCATTCAAGCAAGTGTCGAGCCGGCTTTTATTGTTACCGGCCATCATCTTAATGACCAAACTGAAACGTTTTTATTAGCATTAAAGCGTGGCTCCGGCCTAAAAGGCTTATCAGCAATGCCTGAAAATTCAGTGTTAGCGCAGCATAATTTACTGCGCCCCTTGTTATCTGTGTCACGTGAGGAAATTCTTTCTTACGCACAACAACATGAGCTGAGTTGGATTGAAGATGAGTCTAATACTGATGAACACTACGATCGTAACTTTTTACGTCACCAAATTATCCCCGCGTTATCTGAGCGTTGGCCAAGTATCAATAAAACGATTGCACGCAGTGCTGGGCATTGTTTTGAAGCGCAACAGTTACTGAATGAATTGGCAGAGCAGGATTTAACCGTATGCCAGACAGCACCAGACAAACTATCGATCGTTAAGCTTAATAGCCTGAGCGAAGCTCGACTGAAAAACCTTTTACGCCATTTTTTAGCGAGTCATCAGCTATTAATGCCCACAGAGCAGCAATTGGCACAAATATGTCAGCAGCTTAATGCCAACTCTGATAAATCGCCGGTTATTCAACTCGCTAATTGTTGTTTAAGAAGGTTTCAGCATGAGCTGTATTTGACGCATATTTATCAAGATATTTCATCATGGCAGCATAACATTGATCTCGATACCTTAGCGGCTGAGCCATCAGTGAATATTGCACTTCCTGATCAATTAGGAGCCGTGAGTATATCGACAAACTCAAATACCAGTAACACTGACACTACTTGGCAAACAACTATCAAGCAACCTAACGTTGGGCAATTAGTGACGATTCGCTTCGCCCACAGTAATCCAACATGTTTACCTGAGTATCGCCAACACTCACGCTCATTAAAAAAGGTTTTACAAGAACTTGCCATACCACCTTGGCAAAGAAAAAGATTACCTTTCATTTTTTATGATGATGAATTAGTGGCGGTAGTCGGACATTTTGTTTGTCAGGACTATTTGGCAGAGATCAAAGATCGCCGCTATTTTATTGCCTGGCAAAGTGAACTGTCGTTTTAAAATAGCCAGATAACGAATAAACAAGACAGTGTTGGTAAATAAGTGGTAAAAAATTTCCTGACACGTTAGCGTAACGATAAAAACAACAACTCAAATAAGAAAAACTATGACAACAGAAAATACTGCTTTAGAAAAACCGTCAATTTTTAATAAGCTAAAATCGATTAATATTGTGAATCAAATCATTATTGCCATTGCTTTAGGCATAGGTTTAGCGATTATTTCTCCTGATATTGCCAAGTCATTTTCTATACTTGGAAGCCTATTTGTTAATGCCTTAAAAGCCGTAGCTCCTATCCTAGTGCTGGTGTTGGTCGCTTCGTCTATTGCCAATCAAAAGCCGAATAGCGACGCTAACTTAAAGCCAATTATCGGTCTATATTTAGTAGGTACTATCAGTGCTGCACTGGTTGCCGTAGCGCTAAGCTTTTTGTTTCCAGTACAACTAACCTTAGATATTGCCGGCGCAAGTGCGAATCCACCACAAGGTTTAAGTGAAGTATTAACAACCTTAGCGTTCAAAATTGTTGATAACCCTTTTAACGCTGTTATTACCGGTAACTTTATCGGCATTTTAGCTTGGGGCTTAGGATTAGGTTTTGCATTGAAAAAAGCCAGTGATACCAGCAAAGTGATGGTGCATGATTTTGCCGAAGCGATTTCCAGCGTTGTGAAGTTAGTTATTCGTTTCGCCCCTCTAGGTATCATGGGTTTAGTTGCCAACACGGTTGCAACCACAGGTTTTGATACACTAGGTGAGTTTAGTCATTTAGTACTGGTACTATTAGGAGCCATGTTGATTATTGCTTTAGTGGTTAATCCGTTAATTGTTTACTTTATTATGCGTAAAAACCCATATCCTTTAGTCCTGACCTGTTTAAAAGAGTCGGGCATTACCGCGTTTTTCACCCGTAGTTCTGCGGCCAATATTCCGGTAAATATGGAATTGTGTGAAAAACTCGATTTACACGAAGATACTTATTCTGTTTCGATTCCCTTAGGCGCCACGATTAACATGGCTGGCGCGGCTATTACGATCACAGTGCTAACATTAGCGGCAGCCAATACCTTAAATATTGAAGTCGATTTTGCCACCGCTATTTTATTAAGCATTGTTGCTGCGGTATCAGCTTGCGGTGCTTCTGGCGTTGCTGGTGGCTCATTATTACTTATACCACTTGCCTGTGGCTTATTTGGTATTAATACTGATATCGCCATGCAAGTCGTTGCTATTGGTTTTATTATCGGCGTAATTCAGGACTCAGCAGAAACCGCACTTAATAGCTCAACCGATGTGGTTTTTACGGCAGCAGCCTCACATCATGCGACAAAAAATATAGATTAAAAATCACCCAATCGCTTTGCTGGTTCGTGATGAACTGGCAAAGCACTCCACCTGATTTTATCAAAAATGCCTAAATTTCCCTTTGTTATCAATAAAAATAGCGCTTATTGCTTTTTAGTGCCGATCACCACTTTTTAAATCGGTAAATTAGGAGCATAATAGCGCCAAAAATTTTGTGGGTATTTTATTATGGTAACAGAACAAGCATTAAAACAACGTAGCAACTCAAGTTGTGAATTTTGTACATCAACTGATAATTTAACCGTACACCCAGTGCCACCAACGAGTGACTTGAGTGCGCAACAAAGTATTTATTTATGTGATACTTGTTTAGCTCAAGTTGAAGGCACTGTTGCACTTGATGTTAACCATTTGCGTTGTTTAACCGATGCTATGTGGAATCAAGAGCCAGCAGTTCAAGTGATGGCATATCGTATGTTGCATAAGTTGTCAGCAGAAAGCTGGGCACAAGATGCGTTAGCTATGATCTACTTAGAAGATGATGTTAAAACATGGGCAGAGCAGGGCATTGCAGCAGCAGAGCGAGAAGCTCCAACACGAGACAGCAATGGTGCTGAGCTACAAGACGGTGATAACGTAACTTTAATTAAAGATTTAAAAGTTAAAGGGGCAAATTTTACCGCTAAGCAAGGGACTATGGTGCGCGGCATTAGCTTAACGGACAACCCTGAGCATATCGAAGGTAAAGTTAACGGTACTCGCATTGTTTTAGTAGCCGCTTATTTAAAGAAAGCCTAGCTTGCAAACCATCAAGCTTGTTATTCAAAGGTTTTAGCAAGTTACTTTTAGTATAAGCTTTTGCATAAATAAAAAGCACTTACAGCTCAGGCTAGTATAAGCTTTTTATTTGGCCTTGAATACGTTATTAAGGTTATAACCAACGTCTAACTTTAAGGGTATAGTTACTATATTCACTGCCAAATAGCTGCGTGAGTATGCGCTCTTCTGGGGTGATTTGATATTTACTGATGTAGAAGATAAATAGTGCGCATATCCCCAAGGTTAATGGGTTTGCTAAGTAACAAGCATAGGCAAGTAAGCCTAAAAGCATGGCTAAATACATCGGATTACGTGAGTATTGATAAATACCGCTGTTAACTACCTGTGATGATGTTTCAGGTTTGCTGGGGTTGACCGTAGTTTTATGCTTGCGAAAGCTATAAATAGCGAAAAATCCAAGCAATATAGCAATGAATAGTAAAAGTATTGCTAAATAATTACTATAGGTTGCGCTATAGTTTAACGTCGGAAAATACATACTCAGTATAGTCATCAATGCCATGGCAATCAGCACTTGTACAACGGGGATTACTTTTAATTCCATTTCTTGTCTTTTGGTTATTCGCTAATGTTTATTTAAATTATACGCAAATTATTTCAGTTTTTAAGTTATTTAATTTTTAATTCAAGGGGAATGTTTTTGCCTATTTCAGTGGCATATTTAGCTGTCGTAATTATTTGGTCAACAACACCGCTTGGTATTGTTTGGAGCAGTGAAACGGTGCATCCGACATTAGCAGTTTTAATGCGTATGATCATCGCTATTGTGCCGGGTGTGGCTATCATGAAATTTACTAAGATAAAGTTACCTTTTTCGGCCCAAGCGCTGAAAATATACGGTTATTCGTGTGTTGGTGTTTTTGGTGGCATGCTGTTCTCTTACCTTTCAGCACAATATTTATCCTCTGGTTTGATGTCGTTGATATTTGGTTTATCACCCCTATTGTCAGGGCTACTGGCACAAAAAATTCTTGCTGAGCCTAAATTTAGTAAAACAAAAATATTAGCTTTAACGGTGGCGCTTGCCGGTTTAGCTGTAGTTTGTTTTGATAGTATTGGCTTAAATGAAGATAGTGTTGTTGGAATTGGTCTTATTTTACTGGGGGTCTTTTTCTTTAGCATCAGCGGAGTAATGGTTAAGAGTGTTGAAATTGACATTCACCCATTGGCGACAACGATTGGCGCGTTAACGTTTAGCGTGCCACTATTTGCTCTTGCTTGGTTCTTTGTTGATGGCACATTACCCTATCAGCAGTGGCAAGTCCGTTCAATTTTAGCCATTTTATACTTGGGTATTTTTGGCTCTTTAGTTGGTTTTCTGGCTTATTTTTTTATTTTACAAAAATTGAGGGCGAGCACTGTGGCACTTATTACCATGATGACGCCTGTTTTTGCCTTATGTTTAGGTGCGATGCTAAATAATGAGCCGGTCAGTTTGCATTTATTGTTGGGGGCTTTGTTAGTGATGTGCGGCTTAGCACTTTATCAGTGGGGCGGTAAAGTCACGCTAAAGCAGCCCAAAGTAGGGTAATGCGTAAGCTTATTCTAAGATGTAGCTTTCAGTACAATTTTACCGTTTAAAGGGGCATCAGCAAAATAATATTAAAGATATAAAAACGCCAAAGACATTAGCTTTGGCGTTTTAAAGTGCGTTGGCTGCACTTAGCGTATGATTGCGTTAAATGTCAACGTATCAAGCTATTAACGATTTTTAGCAATATAGTCATTTACCATATCTTCTAATACGTTAAGCGGTACCGCACCATTGGTAAGTACAACATCGTGAAATTCACGAATATCAAATTTGTCACCTAGTTGCTGCTTAGCTTTAGCACGTAACTGAACGATTTTTAGCATGCCTATTTTATAAGCCGTTGCCTGTGATGGCATAACAACATGACGTTCAACCATTTTTACTGCATCAGACTCTGCATTCGGCGTATTATCTACGTAATAGGCTAAACCTTGTGCACGAGTCCACTTTTTATTATGGATGCCCGTATCAACCACTAAGCGACATGCACGCCATAATTCCATTGCTAAGCGACCAAAGTCAGAGTATGGGTCTTGGTAAAAGCCAATTTCTTTTGGGATCATCTCTGAATATAAACCCCAGCCTTCACTATAGGCGGTGTAACCACCAAATTTTCTGAATTTTGGAATACCTTCAAGTTCTTGCTTTAATGCAATTTGCATATGATGCCCAGGAATACCTTCATGGTACGCTAAGGCTTCCATTTGGTAAGTTGGCATGGCCTCCATGTCATACAGGTTCGCATAGTAGATACCCGGGCGAGAGCCATCAGGTGCTGGCTGTTGATAAAATGCTTTACCAGCTGACTTTTCTCTAAAGGCTTCAACTTTTTTAACTTTTAAATCAGCTTTAGGCTTAGTGATAAAGAGCTGATCTAATTCACCTTTCATGGTATTAATTAAGTCTGTGGCTTCCGTTAAGTAGCGTTGACGACCGGCAACATCACCAGCATAGTAAAACTGTGGATCATGACGCATAAATGCGAAAAACTCGGTTAAGTTTCCTTTAAAGCCGACTTTATTCATAATAACGCGCATTTCATCATGAATACGCTTAACTTCATCTAAGCCTATTTGGTGAATGTCATCAGCGGTTAAATCCGTGGTGGTGGTTCGGTTTAAGGCATTGTTATAAAACTTATCCCCTTGTGGAAATTTCCAAGCGCCATCGGTATTGTCGGCTTTTTTCTCAAGTTCAGTTAAGTAGCTGACCAATTGTTGGTAGCCCGCTTTAAATTCGTTGGTTAGTGCTGATGTTAATTCAGCCGTTAAAGCCTGTTTTTGTGCCTCAGAAATCTCTAATGCCGCTATTTTTTTCTTAAAATCTGCGAATAAAGTGCTATCAGTCCCCTCATCAAAAGGTACGCCTACGATAAGGTTTTTCGAGTCACGAATAACATGTGCAAATACAAATTTTGGCGCAATAATGCCTTTATCTGCTCTGATTTGGAGTTGCTCAATAAGCTGTTCAAGCAAAAGTTTTGAATTTTTTACTCGCGCGATATAATCATGTGCTTGTTTTACATCTTTAATACTATGCTGATTAATTAACAAGGCAGGGATACGCGAGTGAACACCAAACATCTGATTTACTGGATAATTATGGTGGCGCCATTGATAGTCAGCAATTTGTTGCTCGAGTTTTTGCGACAATAATTTGAAACTCAATTTAGTTTGTTTATCAACTTTTGTTATGTCGATAACTTGTATGCGTTGCAGGGCTTCTTTAGCAAAAGCTAATTCCTTTGCGCTATTTTCTTCCGAGAGATCTTGCCACTTGTCGTAATCAGTTTTAATACCCAAGTAAGTTTGCATGACAGGGTTGCGATTAACACCTTCCATAAAAATAGTATCAAATAGCTCGTTTGCCGCTTGAGAAGCTAAAGCTATACTATCAAGTTGTGCAGCGTCAGTTGTTACAGCCGCTGCATTATTGGTTTTCGTCATTGATGCGGGTTCATTACTGCACGCTACTGCAAATACAGCCGACAGAGATATGACGATAAGCGATTTATTGAAGGTCATGTGGTATTCCTATTTTAGTTTTCAACCATTCTGCCGTTATTGTTAGCAAGCAATCAAGCGTGCCGCGCTCAATGGTGGTTTTTATGCGACAACTTCCGGTTATTTTTATCGCTAACTTGTCTATTGGTAATTTATGCTTTAACTCGTTTATTAACTTGTTATAGTAGAAGGATGTTTTAGTACACTCTTTATATTCGATGTCTGAGGTGAGCAAAGTCTTTAAGCGAAAAAACAACGAGCAAGCAATTGTGAGTTTTCGTCGGGCAACGGCAAGTGATAGAGCGTTTCTTTTACAGCTACGAAAAGCGTCGATGACCGAACACTTGAGTAAGGCCGGTATCTACCTCGATGATATTGCGCATATGCAGCGGGTCGATGAATACTTTACCGATTCTCATATTATTTCTTATCAAGGTAATGCGATCGGCTTATTAAAGTTAGGACAGTTTCCAGATAAAATTCATTTAAGACAATTTCAATTATTACCTCAATATCATGGTTTAGGTATTGGCAGTCGAGTACTAGCATTAGTTAAACGCAAAGCCCAAGAAAAGCAACTCGCAATTACCTTAAATGTATTGCTAGATAATCCCGCTAAACAATTATATTTACGCCATGGTTTTATTATTTACGCAGAAAATGAACTTGAATATGCGATGCGTTGGTCAGGTTGATTTTTCACTTAAAGAGAACACCATACTTGATATTAGCTGGCAGTAATTAAGCTAAAAATAAAATTCAGACAATAAAAAACCAGTTTGTCTAGCAAGCTGGTTTTTTATTGTTTACAGCGGCCTCAGTGTCAGGCAAATACTTCATTAAGCTTGATGACCGATGATAACTTGAGTCAGGCTAATAAATTTTGCCTTGTGCGCGAACTTTGGCTTTATCAATACGTGTTGGCGTAACTGTTCCGTCAACAAGTGACTGGGTAGCAACCGCTAATGATTCGATTACTTTATGCATTGACGATAAGTCTAAACTTTTAATATCGTCACTGGTTTGATGGTAGTGCTGGTCTTTATCGAGCTGAGTACTACTAAAACTATGAGCAGGCACGCCTAAACGTGCCAATGTGGCATTGTCTGAGCGATAAAACAAGCCTTGTTCGGGGTATGGGTCTTGATATATTTCGGTGTTTTGGGCGCTGAGTTTTTCATTAAGCAAAGCCCCTAAATTTGAGCGTTCCATTCCTGTCATCCAAACTGTTCCAGCGCCAAATTTTGATGGCTTACCTATCATCTCAATATTTATCATGGCAACGACGTGGTCTGGATTAAGTTGTTGTGAAAAGTATTTTGAACCAAAACCACCAATTTCTTCGGCAGTAAAAGCACTAAACATCAAACTACGTTTATTATTACCTTGCTTTGCGTAATATTGCGCTAAGTTAATGATAGCAGTGGTGCCTGATGCGTCATCATCAGCGCCGTTATATATTTGTTTGCCGTCTTCGGTGATGCCTAAGTGATCATAGTGTGCTGAGTATAATACGACTTCCTTGGCATGTTCAGTGTTAGCTGCCGGTAAGATCCCCACCACGTTAGTTAATGTTTGCTCGGTAATTTTTGCGTTGGCTTTGACGTTATAAGCGTTCACGTCACTAATATCACTTAATACCATCACAATCGCACCACGGTGCTCAAGTGAAAGTTTAGTAATGCCGCGATTAAAGTAGTTTTTATACGCTTGAAAGGTTTTTGTATGAGCACTATTGATGATAACTAAATGCTGACCACCTTTTTGGTTTAATGCCCTTAGCGCATCTCGCATATCATCGTCTTTGCTAATAACGTGGACTTGAGCACCTGTTTCTTGCCAGTTTACTGATCTCATTGTGCTTGCTATAGCGAGGTTTTCTTGGCTAATTTCAGCATGATTTATTGATACGGTTAGCGCCTGTGGCTGTATTTGGCTGACGGTAAATTTTTGCAGAAAACCCGCATTGTCCGTAGCCACTTTTTCTGTCGATATTGGTTGTAAGCCTATATCAGCAAAGCGTTTAGCTATATAGTTTGCTGCTCGGTCAACTTCTGGGCTAAAACTTGCGCGACCTTTTAAGTCATCAGCAGCAAGATAGGTAATATCTTTGACCACTTGCTCGGCTGGGATTATTTCGGCAACACTGGAAAATGCACTTGTCATCGCTATTGCGGCAATGAGTGATTTACGCTTGAAGTTGCTCAGTGGACTGTTTTTCAAAGCTGGTATTTTTATCATAATAGTTAATATTGCCGTGGCAGAGAAGTTAAAAAAGTTTACTATTGAAAGCGCTAATAAATCAATATATTAACGATAATCCTAGCTGATATATCGTTAGCAATAGCAAACTTATTTGAGTTTAGTAAGTTCAATCAATAGTGTTTCGTCACCGCAGGTTAACCAGAATTGGCCATCTTGAATACTGACTTGAAACTCCATTGAGCGGTCGGCCAGTTGCTCTAAAGCTGCTGAAGTCGCTTCGCTGAAGCTTTCAATCGATAATTTGTCAAATTGATTCAGTTTACCTTTAGATTGTTGCCACCAAGTATCAACGCTACTACCGTAACAATAGAGCTTTACTTGCTGTGCGCGGTTACAGGCTTTTTTAAGTCGTTTTTCATCTAGTTGGCCGAGTTCTATCCATAGCTCGATAACCTCACTGTAATTAATTCGCCAGATAGCAGCTTCATCTTCATCACTAACACCTTTGCCAAATTGCAGGTTTTCACTAGCATTTAGTACGAAGGCAATTAATCTGATCATCATTCGACGATTAGTTTCCGAAGGGTGCTGGGCGATCGTTAATTGTAAGGTGTCATAATAATTGCGATCCATGTCAGATAAATGAATTGTCGCTTTATTAATGGTTGATTTTAAGGCCATGGTGATTATAAATATTGTTTTGAGTAATTAATTCAATATATTAACTTTTATTCACTCTGTGTGATAGCAATCAAATGATTTTTAATTTAGCCAATTACTATGCTATTACTGAATAGTTAGCATAAAAGGGATTAATTGAGCTGCTCAGTCGATAGATGGTAAGCTTTAGCTATCTACCTCAGTTAATTGGAAATTTATTTATGACGATACAATCATTTATTCCCCCACAGCGCACCCTCATGGGACCTGGGCCATCAGATGTCAGCCAACGTGTACTGTCAGCATTAGCACGTCCAACCATTGGGCATTTAGATCCTACTTTTGTTGGGATGATGGATGAGGTTAAACAACTGTTACAATATGCATTTCAAACCTCAAATAGTAATACTATGGCTATTTCAGCGCCTGGCTCTGCGGGCATGGAAGCGTGTTTTGTTAATTTAATTACGCCTGAAGATACTGTTGTGGTTTGTCGTAATGGTGTTTTTGGTGCGCGTATGATTGAAAATGTTAATCGTATTGGTGCCAAATTGGTGATTGTAGATTCACCATGGGGGAGAGCAATTGAGCCGCAGTTATTAGAAGATGCACTTAAGCAGAATCCTCAAGCTAACTTTGTTGCTTTTGTTCATGCAGAAACATCAACAGGCGCACGATCAGATGCAAAGACTTTATGTGAAATAGCTAAACGTCATGGTTGTTTAACGATTGTTGATGCTGTCACCTCGTTAGGGGGCAGTGAGTTAAGAGTGGATGATTGGGGTATTGATGCGATTTATTCAGGTAGTCAAAAATGTTTATCCTGTGTGCCGGGTATTTCACCAATAAGTTTTAGCGAGCAAGCCAGTGAGGTTATTCGCAACAGAACATTACCAGTGCAGAGTTGGTTTTTAGATCAATCGCTGGTTATGGGTTATTGGTCAGGAGAGGGCAAGCGTGCTTATCACCATACGGCGCCCGTTAACTCGTTATATGCTTTGCATGAATCGTTGTTAATGTTACAACAAGAAGGCTTAGAAAACAGTTGGGCGCGCCATCAAGCACAACATAATACTTTGGCTAAAGGCTTAACTAAGCTAGGCTTAGATTTTATTGTTCCGGCAGAAGAACGTCTACCACAACTGAATTCTGTATATATTCCTCAAGGCATTGATGACGCGAAAGTACGTCAATACTTATTACAAGAATACAATTTAGAAATTGGTGCAGGCCTTGGCCAATTTGCAGGTCAAGCTTGGCGAATAGGTTTGATGGGCTTTACTGCGCGTAGTGAGAATGTGGCTTTGTGTTTAGCCGCACTAGATGATGCATTAACTAAATTTAGATAAATCACTGATAAAAAATCAACAATAATAATATAGTGGCAATCAATAATTAAGCTAACCAACTTTGAAACAAGTCCCGGTGTGATTAAGTGAGTAATAAGCATTAAAATGGCGGTAATAAAGACCATTTTAATGCTTATGTTGTTTGCGCAATAGCTATTGGTGACCTGACCGTTTACTATCCGCAATTTACCAAGTGCCAGTGTTTTCCATACTAACCCAAGGCTCTTGTGGTGCTAGGCGTTCGCCTTTTTGCAGTAATTCGATCGATACATTATCCGGTGATTTAATAAATGCCATATGACCACAGCGAGGTGGGCGGTTAATGGTAATACCTGCTGCCATTAACTTTTCACATAAAGCGTAAATATCATCAACTTCAAAAGCTAAGTGACCAAAATTTCTGCCAACCGTGTATTCTTCTTCCGAGCCCCAGTTATGTGTTAGCTCTATTTCAGCTGCGCCAGGCTCAGTAGCTAAAAATATTAAGGTAAATTCACCTTCAGGTACGTCAACACGGCGGGTCTCTATTAAACCTAAGTGTTTAATATAAAAATCGAGTGATTTGTCCACGTCACTAACGCGAACCATAGTGTGTAAAAATTTCATAATGTACCCATTAATTTTATCTGTGAATTATCATAAACCTTGACTAATGCAGTTCTATCCTAGGGCTTTTAGCCGTATATCTGCCAATCATTTAGCATAAACCCATGTTGGCATTTTGCTGAACATTTAAGAGTATTGTGCAGTACTAGGCAAAAATAAGCATTACCGTCATGGTTGTCTAAAAGGTTTAAAGACTAAAAAGGCAAAAAATATTAGCATAATTTTGGCCAATACACTGAATAGTTTATGTGAATTTTTGTTTTTATGAACCGTAAAAACATATAAAAAATGCTATTGGACTCAAATGCTGAGCGGGCACGATTGAAGCTTTTTAAGATCAAGATATTTTAATAACTCTGCCTCATATGCAAAGTTAAAGTGACTTTGTAGCATCAGTATTTTTCATTTGTCACGCGAATTCACACATGCTAATGGTTCTGTCTTGTACTAATAACTTACTTTGATCTGCTGTGTCCTGATATGACACTAGAGATGGGTTTTTAAATGCGGAGTTTTGGTGTTGATTCTTAATTATACTAATGCCTGATTACCTAGGGTGAGGGAATACCCAAATGGGTTGTTGAGTCGGCTAGTTTATAATTATTTTTCCCCTGCTGCTTTACTTGATACATAGTGTGATCTGCCAGTTCTATCAGCGTTTCAGGATTATTGCTCTGATCAGGTGAGATAGAAATACCAATGCTAGCACCAATAGAAACTTGCTCTTTTTTTAGTTTGTATGGTCTAGTTAATTCATCGAGAATTTTTTCGGCTACTTTCGTTATACTGCCTTGCGTGGAAATATCCATTAATATCACCCAAAACTCATCACCACCGACCCGAGCTACCGTGTCAACTTCTCGCACACAAGTGCATAGTCGAACAGCTGTTTCTTTAAGAATTTCGTCACCAGCATGGTGTCCATAGTTATCATTAATCGCTTTGAAGCCATCAAGATCAATAAACATCAAGGCGGTCTTAGTTTTATTGCGCTTAGCGATTGAAATAGCACTAATTAAACGCTCCATAGCAAGGCGACGGGTGGGTAAACCAGTCACTAAATCATGGTTTGCTAAATGTAAAATCTGCTTCTCTGCTTCCTTTAGCGCTGTTATATCTTCCTTAACGGCAACATAATGGCTAATCTCTCCGTTACGTTGTTTAACAGGAGTTATTGATGCAATTTCCCAATATAATTGGCCATTTTTTTTCCGGTTTTGAAACTCTCCACGCCAGGTGTTGCCATTACTAATTGTTGCCCAAATATTGGCATATTCTTCTGTGGTCTTACTCCCAGAACGTAAAATTCGTGGGTTTTCACCAATAAGTTCTTCCTCTAAATAGCCAGTTTTCTTCGCTGAGGCAGGGTTAACATAGTCAATAGTACCTTTGGTATCAGTAATAATTATTGACGATGCTGATTGCTCTACGGCTAAAGAGATAATGCGAAACCTAGATTCGAGATTTGAATAAACCAATAATATTAAGGTGATGGTAATACCCGCAAGAATAAATATACCGACCAGAAAAACTAAAGTTGAAGAAATGCTTTCATGCAAAAAATTGTGTTGAAAAGGAGAAAGCAGAGCAATTGCTCCACGCATACCGTGAAACACACCAAATAGCGTAAAAACTGATGCTACGGCTATGCCGGCAGGGCGCCACGGTGCGTGTTTATCACGCAATAATATTGAGGCAATCATAAAGCATGTCAATGTAAATGCGATTGATATTATAATAATTCTAACGTTTACATCTTGTTCTACGTATTGGAAATAATAAAACAACAAGAAACATAAAGAGGTTAAGATATAATCAAAAAAGAACAAGGGTGAGCGACCAGTAAAAATACAAATCCCCCTCAAAAAAAGCGAAAAACCAGCTACATAAAGTGAGTTAGCTATAACCAGAGAAATGAAATCAGGAAGTGATCCTCGACCAGATATCAGGATACTTGCAATTGAAATGCACGACATACCTGCAGCCCAAAAACCACTACCATTGCCTTTTAACTGAGCTCGCCAAAGCGCAATTAAAGCTAAAGCTGAGATCATTGAAACAAGTGCCGTAACAACGAGAAGTGTGCGGGTATCTAGTTCAAGCATTGTTAGTCTGCGCTGAAACAATATTCAATTTTTTTAACCTGTTTTTAATTCTTATTAGTTGGAGATAATCGATAATTTAAGCCTTGACTTAGCCTTCAAATAAATAACTTTATTTGAAATTCACTTATCTATAAAGTGTTTACCATAGATAGTGATTTAGCAATAAAGTGATTGATAAATAACGTTATCAATTTTTATGAGTCATTTTATTGCCTATTACATTAGCAATGCATGTTAGCGTTTATTACTTTATATGAAATTTGTTATTCACCTGTAGCGCGAATAAGATAATCAACCCGCCTAAGGTTAAGCGAAAAATATCTGCGTCACGATTCCAAAAAATTACGTTTACGATAATACCTGCTGGGATTAATAAGTTGTTGGCAACCGCTAGTGTGCCAACGCTTACCTGTGTCGCTCCTTTGTTCCAAGCAAAATAGCCCAGACCAGATGCCACAATACCGAGGTAAACTAAAATAGACCATTGAAATGAAGTTGTTGGTAACTTGTTTGGGTCGCCAAGCAATAGATAACAAGGGATCACAACAGCTAATGCCCCCAAAAAAAACCAAGCAAAAATTGTTCGCTGTGCTAAATTGCTAGGCTCCTTTGACATTGTTCGTTTGTAACTCACTTGACCAACGGCAAAACAGATATTAGCGGCTTGTACAATTAATAAACCGGTTAAGAAACCTTCGTCGATTCCTTCGTAGCGAATGGTAATAGCCCCAATCACTGCCAGTAACGCACTTAAGATAAAGCCAGTGTTAAGTTGGCGATCGAGTAGGTCATTAAAAAGTGTTATGTAAATAGGTGTCATCACCGTAAACAGTAAGACCTCAGGCACTGAAAGATATAAAAATGACTGGTAATAAAACCCATACATAATGCCTAGCTGAAATGCACCACAGAGCATCAGTTTTAAGGCAACGTTGATTTTAATTTGTTGAATCTTTAAAAAAGGTAAAAAAATTACCGTAGCCAGCGCTACTCTTATCAATACTGAAAACCAAGCATCCACTTGCCCAGCCAGATAAACACCGATCAAGCTAAAAGAAAATGCCCACATTAAGGTGACGGCAATTAGTATTGGCATCTAGGAAAGCCCTGTTTAGAAAAATGTCGCTAGTGTACCGACTTCTCTAATTTGGGTATATCTGTTTAGAAAAATAAATAATAACCAGTTTGAACCCCTGGGCTGTTAACTGAAATTTAAAGGTTGAAAGCTAGCGTCTGCTGTTTTGTAAAACGTTGCTAGCTAAAATAATGAACGCAGCGAATATAAGGCTACTGTTAGTTATCGTGCTTTAATGGCTTAGCATTAGCTACGGCCTGATATAAAAATGGTATTACCTGTGACATATATTTATGCCCATTTATAGTGAACTCTTGATTGATTTTAGGAGATAATAACTGAAACTTTTTACCGGTATCAGTTTCGAAGAATGATGCGGGCTTACCCATGCTAAAAAAGTTTATAATCTCTTCTATTTCGATATCAGAAAACTTACTTGTATATATAGGCGCTATAGAAAGGCGAACCTTATCCCAAGCAAAGTAATTTGATTCCCAGTCTTTAACTAAATTTGAATGTAACTTCAATGTCGGATCGGTCATATACATAACGTTCGCGATTTGACCTTTAGATTTATCGAAAAACTCTTTTGCCCCGTTTGCTTCTAGTAATTTAAATGCCAATTCGTTTGCTTGAACAAAGAAAGGAAATAACAACACAATTAACAGTAACTTTTTCATTTGAACCTTGAGGTAATTTTAAGCCCTATTAATAGGCTAAATAATGTTGACGGGAATTGTTGAGGGACGAAACACTGTCATTTGTATTATATCCTTATTTAACAATTTATTATGTCTACGGTAGCACAACAACAACTTCAACTTCTAGTAAATGTGACTTACTCCAGAGCCTTTTAACTTCAATCCAACTTGAAGAGGGGTATTTATCATTAAAGTGAGCCTTACGGGTTGGAATAGCGGCTTTTAATTTTTCAATATCTGTAGTGAAGATTACCTCTTTTACGATAGCATTTGTTCCAACATCATAATCAGCAAGTATTTTTTTAATGGTATTGTAAATATCATCAATTTGGTTTTCAAAAGTAGTTTCTTCGCTCGTGATACCTGATATATATAAAGTGTTATGAGTTTTTACGACTTGCGAGTAACCAATATCATTTTCCCAAGAGTGATAATTTTTTCTTTCAATTGCTTGGTTGCTGGTAGCGCATCCAAATAAGAAGAGGCTACAAGATAGCAGTAATGATTTTTTGATGAAATGTTGCAATTGAACTCCATTGAGGAAAATAAATATAATTGTTTATTATGTATACGGCTCAGTCATGTTCGCTGCATAATTCTTATTTAATTAGTATTAATATCACATAATTTCAATGCTTTAAAAGTGAATAGTGCTACTAAATAGCTACAGCAGCACTTATGACGAGAATACGTTGCTTATCCCCCATGCAAGTAACACTAACGTTGTGAGAACAATGATAGTTTTAACTTTATGTTTACGTAGCATATGTTCAGCTTTATCTCCGGCATAGTATACCAAAATGGCTAAACCGAAATAACGAATAGCGCGAGCAATCGTTGCAGCAATCAAAAATAGGCTTAGTGAATATTTGGTCGCACCGGCTGCAAGCATTGCTATTTGAAAGGGGATCGGCACAACCCCTAAGGTGAGTACAAACCAGAAGCCTTGCTTTTGCATTTTTTGCTTTATTATTTCAAATTGCTCTGGATTTGAAAATGTACTAATAATCCAATCGCCAACAGCATCAAATAAAAAATAACCCAACGCATAACCAAATAAAGCGCCAATAATACAACCTAATGTCGCCATTAAGGCAATAAGCCATAATTTTTCACGGCGAGCTTGCATTAACGGCACTAATACCGCTTCTAATGGAATGGGCACTATCGTTGATTCTAAAAAAGATGCTGTGGTGATACCACTGAGCATGTGCTTAGAGTCGATGAATTGACGCGTCTTTTTTTTAAGTTTTTTTTGAATAGCCACAAACTTCCTTTTAGGTCGATATTTAAGTAAGACTAACTTTAGCTCAGTTTAACTTGAGAAATATTATAGCGCTCTGATTGGTAATTTATAAGGCTGTTGAATATATCAATCAACGCTTAATAACACTGTCAGATAAGTTGTGAAGAAATTTTCAAGGCAAGTTAATGCCTGTGCTTAGCCCTTAACGTTAAATTAGCAGGTATGTTCGATAATACAAGCGTCATAAATTGGACTTCATTTATAGGATATTGTCGTTTCGATAGCATAAAGTATCAGCAGCGATAAGCTTCAATGTTAATTTGCTTTAACTGCTTTAAAGACTTTATTTAATAGTCTACCTTCATCTTGACCAGTATTAATACTGCTCATCAATTCGACCCGACTTACTACTCAGTAAATATGTGCTTTTAACCTTCGTATACTAACGAGTTCAATCAAACAAAATTGATAAGGGATTAGATAAAATAAGGCAAAACTTAGCGGCTTTTTATACAGTACTAGGCTGTGCTAGGTCATAAGTGACTCGGTAATAGGCAATTGTTCACGCTGTTTTTTCATGGCAAAACGCCTTAAGGGTAAACTTTTATCTACTTGTTTTTAATTGAGTTTAAGGGTATTTTAAATTTTTATAGCGATCCATATATCGCGACTTTTTAGCCGTGTTTACTTTGGTGTATTTCGTTTACGATTTATTCGCTGTTAATCTTGGCATAGAATCGATTAAAACTTTTGGCAAGTGAGTATTATCAATATTTTTATATCTTTCTATTACCAAGCCTGAGTTATTTAATGATAAACCTTCACGTAGTTCGCTACTTTATTCGTGGTAAGAACTAGTGGCGAAGAACTAGTAGCGAAGAACACTTGTCGTGAGATATCGTTTGGCGATTCCACCGAGCATTATTTTTTACTTAGTATAGCTTTATGTAAAACCAAAAATTTAGGATACAGAGATGACTTTAGAAGAATGTAGAAAAGATTTTGAACACTCGGCCAAAAGATCTTTAGCGATGCCTATCGCTGGCGCATTATATTGGCTGGCACTTGCTATTGTTTCAACTCAGGTTTCTGAAAAACTAGGTTTGCTCATTCTACTCTTTGGCTCAGGTACTATTTTCCCGATAGCTTTATTAATTGCAAAAATCACCAAAGAAAAGGTCTTCTCCCCAAATAACCCGTTGGCGAAGTTGATGGGGCTTTCTGTTTTAATGGTTAACTTATTGTGGGCTCTGCATATTCCCTTGTTTTTATATGCACCAGAATTTTTACCTTTAAGTGTTGGTATTGGTCTAGGACTACATTGGATTGTTTACTCGTGGATTATTCAGCACCCAGTAGGGCTGATCCATGCAATATTACGTACAGTGTTAGTTTTATTAGCATGGTTTATCTTTCCAGAGTCACGCCTTTTTGCTATCGGGATTTCAATTGTCCTTGTCTACTGTTTAAGTATTTGGCTAATGTCAACGAGAAAAATATCAAGTTAAAGCAATAGGGCGCCATAATAGGCGCCTTTACTTAAGGTATTAGATTTGGCCAAAAGGCTAAGTAACATAAAAAATATTGATACCAATAAAAAGCTTGGCTAAGTTCCAAGGTGTACTGCTGCAAGCGAATTTAGCTACTTTTTATATTAATTAGCTATAAAACGGTGACTTAGGAAGTACAAAGCGAAACCCTTTACTATTACTTGCTGTGATAGTTTTAGCCACGAAAAATGTTTTACTTAACCAGCATTTTGCTTCATCTGGCATTTTATATCGGAAAGCCAATGATATTTGGAGCATTATCAGAAAAGCAGGCAGGTTTACTCCTTTGAAGAGCTCTCATGCCACTTGCTCAACATTTTGTTTATAGCCAGTTTAGTACGATTAGCGACTCGCTAGATAGGTATACCTACAACAATAGTGAGCCAGTTAAAATTTACTAAAGGTGGACATTTTGCGCTGTTATACCCGTTAAATCTGCCAAGATAACAAATATCGAAGTTTAAATGAGCGTGCACGCTTGATAAAAAGAGAGCTTTTGAAGCTTGTTGAACTATTAGAACATGCAGTTCACCTTATTAATCCTGCCTTTTAAATCAAATATATAGTGCTAGTGCAATTATTTAAGTTATGTTGGAAACTTCACTGTTAATTCTAATTATCTAATTAAAACCATAAGAGCAAACTTGTCATGAATAAGAAATATTTAACCAAGTCAGCATTGACGCTGGTAATAAGTACGCTATTTGCCACTCATTCAGCTGTTGCTGATGAGTCGACAAGTCGCACTTTATCTTTAAAGGATGTCTTTAATCTTGAGTATGCTGCTAACCCTGTAGTAACGCCTGATGGTAAACATGTTGTTTATGAGCGCCGCAGCATGGATATTATGACGGACTCTGTGCGACGCAATTTGTGGTCAATAGCAATAGATGGTAGCGCTCATTTGCCTATTCTTTCAGACAGTAAAAATCACTTTAATCCTGTGTTTTCACCTGACGGCGCTAAGATGGCTTACCTTTCAAGTAAAGAAGGCAAGGTTCAAGTTTATTTGAAAGATGTAGCATCAAACAGCACAACGCGCGTAACCGATGTTGCGATGAGCCCTAGCAGTATGAGCTTTTCACCTGACGGTAAATATCTGGCTTTTGCTATGTTTACACCCACTAAAGCCAAACCCTTGTTTAGTTTAGATTTTAAGCCAAAAGGCGCTAAGTGGGCAGAGAATGCTCAGTATATTGATCAAACAAATTTTCAGCGAGATAGTATGGGCATGAAACGTCCAGGCAATATGCAAGTGTATGTAGTACCCACCATTGGCGGAACACCAAGACAAGTTACCTCTGGTGCACATGATCACGCCGGAACAATGGCATGGTCTAAAAATGCTCAACAGTTAATTATCTCTGCAAACACTAGAGACGAAGCTGAGTTTGATATGCTTAATAGCGACTTATTCAGTATTGATATCAATACGTTAAAAGTAACTAAATTAACTGATATGAGTGGGCCAGAATACAGCCCTCAGTTGAGTCCTAATGGTAAGAAAATAGCCTTTGTTGGTTATGAAGATAATGGCAAGTCAAATCAGCTCAGTCAATTATATGTCATGGATCCTGATGGCGATAATATTAAAAACTTAACCAGTAAACTAGACCGCTCTGTCGGTGCAATTAAATGGGCAGACAAGGGTAAAGGCTTATATTTTAGCTACGATGATATGGGCAAGAAAAATGTAGCTTACGTTAACTTAGCAGGTAAAATTTCAAATGTAACAAATGACTTAGGTGGTACTACCTTAGGTAGACCCTATACATCTGGCGATTATGATGTAACACCTAAAGGCCATGTTGTTTATACCTCTTCAAAAGGTAACCGTCCTGCGGATCTCGCTGTTGTGACCAAAAAAGGCAAAGTAAAACAACTTACAGATTTAAATGGTGATGTTTTTGATCACAAAACAGTGAATAAACCAGTATTAATTGAGTTAAAAAGCAGTATAGATAACAGAGCTTTACAAGCTTGGGTAGTAACGCCACCAAATTTTGATGCTCAGAAAAAATACCCATTAATTTTAGAAATACATGGTGGACCACACACAGCTTATGGTCCTGGCTACTCAACAGAAGTGCAATTAATGGCTGCTGCTGGTTATGTTGTTGTATATGGCAACCCAAGAGGCTCTACTTCTCAAGGTGAAGAATTCGCTAATTTAATCGATAAAAATTATCCATCACAAGATTATAATGACCTTATGGATATGGTTGATGCGACTATTGCCAAAGGCTATATCGATGAGTCGAACCTATTTGTCACGGGGGGCTCAGGCGGTGGTACGCTAACTTCTTGGATCATAGGTAAAACGGATCGTTTCAAAGCATCAGTTGTGGCTAAACCCGTCATTAACTGGACCAGCATGATAGGTACATCTGATATCTATGCCTTTATGAGCAAGTATTGGTTTACAGACTTACCGTGGAATGATTACGAACAATATTGGAGCCGTTCGCCGTTATCATTAGTTGGCAATGTAAAAACACCAACGATGGTACTGACAGGAGAATTAGACGTACGTACACCTATGTCTGAAAGCGAACAGTACTATGGTGCATTGCGCTTACAGGGTGTAGAAAGCTCACTTGTTCGTATTCAAGGTGCTTATCATGGTATTGCTGCTAAGCCTTCCAACCTAGCACGTAAAGTCGGATATATCTTAGCTTGGTTTGATAAGTATAAAGACGATACAAAAACTGAAAAATAAAGCAGACTAGATATTAGTTTTAGTTATTTATATAAAATAAAGCCCCAATTACTGTTTTAGTATTGTAAGCGTCCGGCAATCGACACTTAGCTAAGTTTAATATACCAAGGAAGTAGTTTTTCTACATTCGTTTGTTCATGGCTTAGCTGCTCAAGACAATGAGCAATATAGTCAAATGGCGTTAAGCCA
>UEXM01000150.1_pt1 | contig 76738 bp, 69 predicted proteins | sample 1796661 | NCBI WGS metagenome assembly UEXM01 (sample SAMEA4772469, study PRJEB27181) | metagenome | reverse complement strand
TTGCCGCCCCTCCCCCCAGCCCGATCAACATGGCCGGGCCACCCAACACAATAATCTTGGCACCGGCGGGAATGAGATTCTTTTCCACATGGCCGTCGCGAATGTTACCTAGGCCACCGGCGATCATAATTGGCTTGTGGTAGCCGCGCACCTCATCGCCGTTAACGCCCGGAGCACTGATTTCCAGGGTGCGGAAATAACCACACAGGTTCGGACGGCCAAATTCATTATTAAAGGCCGCCGCACCAACCGGCCCTTCGATCATGATATCCAGCGCTGAGGCAATGCGCCCAGGTTTGCCGTACGGTTGCTCCCAGGGCTGACCAAAACCGGGAATATTCAGGTTGGACACGGAAAAACCGTTTAGGCCAGCTTTGGGCTTAGAGCCGCGACCTGTCGCTCCCTCATCACGGATTTCACCGCCAGAGCCGGTGGCCGCCCCCGGATGCGGTGCAATCGCCGTGGGATGATTGTGAGTCTCTACCTTCATCAACATATGTACCGGTTCGTTGACGAACTGATACTGCTGGCTGCCCGGCACCGGGAAAAAGCGGTCTGCCACCGGGCCGGCCACCACCGAGGAATTATCGCTGTAAGCGCTCAGCACCCCGTCTGGTGAATGCTTGTAAGTATTACGGATCATCCCGAACAGGCTCAGATCTTGCTCTTCACCGTCAATAGTCCAATCCGCATTGAAAATCTTGTGGCGGCAGTGCTCGGAATTGGCTTGGGCAAACATCATCAGTTCCGCATCGGACGGGTTACGCCCCAACGCGATAAACTGCTCTACCAAGTATTCAATCTCATCCACAGCCAGCGCCAGCCCCAACTCACCATTGGCAGTTTCCAGCGCCGCGCGGCCTCCGCCAAGAATATCCACGGTCGTCAATTCCCGTGGCTGGTGATGGGTAAACAAGGTGGCGGCGGCATCCAGCTCGGGCAGCACCACTTCTACCATTCTGTCATGCAGGGCGGCAGCCAGAGTGTCTCGATCACCTTCCCCGTCCAGGCGATACTCAATCCCGCGCTCAATGCGCTCTACCTGAGTAAGGCCAGCGTTATGACAAATATCCGTTGCCTTGGAAGACCAAGGCGAAATGGTGCCTGGGCGCGGCACCACCACAAAACGCGGCCCCTCAACCCGGGCTTCTTCAACACTGGGGCCATACTCAAGCAAACCTTCCAGCACCTGGTGTTGTGCAGCATTCAGCGGCGCAGACAGCTCCACAAAATGCACATAGCGTGCCGACAAGGCCGATACGCCATTCAGGGACTCGAGCAGTTTTTCCTTACGAAATGCGGACAGGGCCGGGCTTCCGGAGAGGATCAGCATAGTGCGCCTTATATGATTACCAATGGGGATTGAGGGGTGCCAGATGTCAGGGCATTTATTCAGGCTGGCAATGATACGGGATTTACTCGCCGCTCGCAGCCTCTCAAGCCGCCGAATTGCAGCGCAATGTAGCATCCATTCTGACCGCCCTCTTCCTGCGATGGGATATGAGCAAATCGCCTACGAACGATGTTTGATAAGCAATTCCATGCCCTCTTCCTTACTTTTAAAAATTGTGCAAAAAAGAAGCAATTGTTCGACAAAGCTTTACAGAACAGCCATTTGCCGATGATAGAGTTGCGCCGCAATTTCGTGATATAGATCATAAATAACAAATCATAGCGAGGGCATCGGGCTCTCCACCGGTCGGCGGTAAGCAGTATCGACCTGTCTGTATAACCTGACAGAGGTACCACCAAGTGACGGTATTCTTCCGACACAGTAAGCACTTGCTCGCTTCGTTGGCGCTGTTCAGCGTATTGGGGCTAATGCTGGCCATGAGCCCAACCCCCTCAGCCAAGGAGCGCGTACTGGCCCGTGGCGAGCTGGTGGTCCTGACTCGCGCGTCCAACACCACCTACTATGAAGGCCAGCACGGCTTCACCGGCATGGAGTACGAACTCGCCAAAGGCTTCGCTGACAGCTTAGGGGTGGAGCTGCGCATCCTCGAATCCGACGACCTTTCCTACATGCGGTATGCCATCCGCAAGGGTACCGCCGATATTGCAGCCGCCGGCCTGATCGCCACCCCAGAACGTAGCGAAAGCTTGCGTTTCAGCACCGCCTACCAAGATATTGATGCTCTGTTGGTCCGTCGCCTGACCAGCCCCCGCATTACTGACCTGAGCCAACTTGACCAGCAAACCATTGCCGTAAGCGCAGGTTCCAGCCACGCAGAGCTGCTTCTCAAGGCACAGCTTGAGAGCCCAGAGTTAGAATTCCAAGAAGTGGAAAATGCCACTCCGGAACAACTACTGGCCCTAGTGGAAGACGGCCAGGTGGATTACACACTCATTAACTCCAACAGCTATACCCTGCAGAGAGCCCTCTGGCCCGACTTGGTCGCCGATTACACCGTCGCCAGAGACATGCCGCTGGCTTGGGCGTTTAATCCAAAAGACGACAAAAGCCTATACCAGGAAGCACAGCGTTACCTGACCCAAGCCAAGGCAGACGGGACCACCGCCAAACTGGAAGACCGATTTTACGGCCATGTAGAACAGTTTAATCTGTACGCCGCACGTAGCTTCATGCGTCACTTGGATGATCGACTACCCTTATATGAAGATCTGTTCAAGCAAGCCGAAGATGACAGCGGCTTTGACTGGCGCTTGTTGGCCGCCCTCGCCTATCAGGAGTCCCTGTGGGATCCGCAAGCCATTTCGCCCACCGGTGTGAAAGGCCTGATGATGCTCACCAACAATACGGCTCGCCAGATGGGCATCAACGATCGAACTGATGCATCACAAAGCATCAGTGCCGGCGCCCGCTACCTGCGCCGCACCCATGCCCGGATTCCCGACCGTATTCCTGAGCCCAGCCGTACCTGGATGGCACTGGCCGCTTACAATGTAGGCTACGGGCATCTGGAAGATGCCCGTGTTCTCACCCAGCGCCAAGGCGGCAACCCGGACAACTGGCAGGACGTAAAGCAACGCCTGCCCCTGCTGGCCAAACCAGCCTACGAGAGTCAACTCCGCTACGGCACCGCTCGAGGCGGCCAGGCGGTGATCTATGTCCGTCACATTCGTCGCTTTTACGACCTGTTGGTGTGGGCAGAAAACTCCCGTCCTCGTGATGGCACACTTATCGCACTGAATTGAGATCTAGGCCCCACCTGCTTGCCCGCAACGGCAACGTCACAAACGCCAGAGCCAGCCTGATGTCTGTTACTGGCCTACGGCCAAAGCCACCGCTAAAACCAGGTTCAAATTGCCCACGCAGGAAGCAAAGCCGCCTCCTGCAATGCATCAGCGATAGAAGCTCTGTTCGCAAAGGGACCGGCGCACGTGTTTAACAAGCACATTGCTAAGCTGGCGATAATCCAGGTAAGGCGTTAATAACACCCTTTTTTGTGGGTCTACGGCTATTCCGGGCGCTGCTGGCAGTGGCAGGGCACTGTGTTGCAGGTCGCTAAAGCGCGATAGATTCTCCTTACCCCCTATCCAGTGCCAGCACGACGCCTGCGCCAGCTGCGGCTCAAAACATAGCGCGGTTTCCTGAAACAAGGTTTCATCCCGAAAATGCCGCCACTCATCCGCCACCGGGCAAGCCACCTTGGCCAAAAGGTTCACGATCTTGCGCCAGTGGTTGGAATTAGCCGCTAACAAGGCAGCAACGTCCAACGTCATTGCATTAGGTCGATGCGACAGGTACAAAATCAGGGTCGGCCGGGCAGCGCCCAAATAATCGGCGTCAGACATACCAAAACTCTCGTACGTGAATAACGCGCATTTAACTACTGGATATAAAAACGCCAAAACGAAAAAGGGCTCGCCGCATCACTGCGACAAGCCCTTTATCTGAAGCTGGTAGGCACGAGTGGATTCGAACCACCGACCCCCACCATGTCAAGGTGGTGCTCTAACCAACTGAGCTACGTGCCTAAAGAGGGTGGCAATTCTATGCAGCTTGCTCCGTCAGGGCAAGTCCCTGATTGCAGATTCCTCCTATCAAACACACATCCCTCGCTCAGCGCCGAATTACTTGCGGCGGCGAGCGCCCCAAGCGGTCTCGATTTGACGAGCGCGGGTTATGGACTCTTCCACCAGGTCCGACTGATGTTCAGCGAATTCGCGGATAATTTCCAACGCTGAACGCACATCACGGCGGAAAATGGTTTCCACCAACGCCTTAAAAAACGACAGACATTCCTTGATTTCATTCGGCTCAAGATGCAGCGCCATAAAAAACGCCCGCTGCATGGCCGGCTGCATATTAATAAGCACATCTTCAACAAAAACATTACGGGCAAACGGATAGACATGTTCCAGAAAACGAAAACTGAGATTGAAGAAGAGATCATGATCGCGCTCATCCGCCGCCACCTGTAGCCCGTGGACCAGCTCAATAAACGAATCCATATCCTCTTCACGCACCACCTTGATGGCCTTGCGGATCACCAATCCCAGTAACACCTGAATAACTTCGTACAGGCTACGCACATGGGATTCCGACATTTCTTTCACCACCGCACCCCTGCGAGGCAAAATATCGATCAGCTGACGCCGCTGTAGAATCAACAGCGCCTCGCGAACTGATCCCCGGCTGACATCCAGCTCACTGGCAACGCGCAACTCCTGGATACGGTCGCCCGCCAGCATGTCACCGTGAATAATTTGCTGGGCAAGATGCTGGGCAATTTGCTCAGAGAGGCTCTCTTTCGCTTTGAAGCTCACCAAACCCTCACTATCTGTTGAACAATCCAATTAGCTTTGTCTGACTATAGTACACAGTAAACGCACTACCAAGCGCTGGATTTGCCAATCGACACCCGCCAGTATCAAATGCATCAATGTCATACCAATAATCCACCAACAACAAGAATTGTGACCACACCCCATAGCAGGCGGAGTTGCATGAACAAGGACCTGATCACCCAGTTACCCAGAGTGGAGCAACTGTTCGACCACTACGCGGAGCGTTTCGGCAAACAGCAGACCGCCTACCGTAACCATGTTTACCGGCTGGTGAATTTGGTCATGGCTCAGCGTCCGTTGAATAACGAGGAACTCGACAAGTTACAAGTAGCAGCCTTTTTCCACGATGCAGGGATCTGGCTAGCAGGCACTTTCGATTACCTGCAGCCGTCAGCCCGGCTAGCCGAGCACTATTTGCAGAAGGAGCAGCTGGAAGATTGGAACCATGATGTACACGACATGATAATGAACCATCACAAACTCAGCCGTTTCAGTACCAACCCTCGGGAGCTCACCGAAGCATTCCGCCGCGCTGACTGGATCGATGTCAGCCTTGGGATACTGCGCTTCGGCGTTCCCGCGGCCAGAATCCGGCTGATCAAGCACGGCTTTCCCAACGCTGGCTTCCACCTTCTATTGCTAAAGCTCAGCGGCCAGCAAATACTAAGCCAGCCTTGGCGCCCGCTTCCCATGTTGAAACGATAAGCCTTTGCCCGCCTTTTCTTGGCGCACAGAGTTATCCACAGATTCTGTGGATAACTCTGTGAATAGACTGTCAGGAACTGTCCACACCGCCTACTACGCTTGGCATATGGTTAGAGTGACGAAAAATGACCATGCCATTAAACCCTTTATAATCAGTGAGTTAAAAATAAACACTGCAAATCAACAGCTTAGCTGTCAAGACTCCCGCATCGGGTGAAAAAAGCGTGTTCGCTGTGCAAAACTATTGCCCGGTAACAAGGCATGACGGAAGAAAGCAAGGGGAAAGGGGGTACGATCTGTTGAAAAGGTGACACCCCTCAATCATTGAGTGTCACTGGCCCCGGATGCGCAAAACAACAAAAGCCGCTCTAGAAAGAACGGCTTTTGAGTATGAACCAGAGCGGAATGTGGTCGGCCGCATCAATGGCGCCATCGACCTTTTCCAGCGCTTCATCAGCAGTATTCAGACACCGGAATAAGACAGCACAGGCAAGCGCCCTGTCGCCCCTCTAAACGCATGGGAGGGGTCGCCCACTCGCCCACTTGGTAAGAAAAAGACGACGGAGCCTGTCTACACAAGCCGGGTTGAATTGAAGGGCTCACTCGATGAATCAGTATTCGAACGTCATCCCCAGACGCTTACCCACTTCTTCATAGGCTTCAACCACTCCGCCCAACCCTTGGCGGAAACGATCTTTATCCAGCTTCTCGCGGCTCCCCTTGTCCCATAGGCGGCAACCATCCGGGCTAAATTCATCGCCCAACAACACCTCACCCTTAAACACGCCAAATTCCAGCTTGTAATCCACCAGCAGCATACCGCCGTCCAGAAACAGCTGCTTGAGCACATCATTCACCGCAAAGGTGAGGGTTTTCATCTGCGCCACCTGGTCGTCGGTGGCCCAACCAAAACTATGAATATGGTAATCATTGACCATAGGGTCCCCTAGGTCATCATCTTTCAAGAAGAACTCAAACGTTGGCGGCGTCAACTCCAGCCCCTCTTCCACTCCCAGGCGGCGGCATATAGAACCCGCAGCAAGATTGCGCACCACGCATTCCACCGGAATCATCTCCAGCTTTTTCACCAGGGATTCCGTGGGCGACAGGGTTTTCTCGAAATGGCAGGGGATCCCCGCCGCTTTCAGCTTTTCCATAATGGCCGCGTTGAACTGATTATTCACTGCACCCTTGCGAGCCAACGCCTCTTTTTTCTTGCCATCAAAGGCGGAGGTGTCGTCACGGAACAGCATAATCAGCTTGTCCGCGTCATCGGTGGTGTACACAGACTTGGCTTTGCCGGCATACAACTCGTCGCGTTTTTCCATGGAAAGGCCTATTACTCAGGTCAGTATTAATGTACTTGCAGCCAACCAAACCCTTCCGTCTGGCTGGCAACGCCAATTCTTTCACGTCCTTGGGTAATTACCCTTTCGACTGCATCTAATGCGTACCGAGACGTGTTGTTCTGTTCGCTCAGGTGCGACAGCACCAAATGTTGCAGGCGGTCCACATTGGCCTGGCGTAACAGCGCCGCCGCCTGATCATTGCTCAGGTGTCCTAACATACCACCCACACGCCGTTTCAACGATGCTGGATACGGACCTGAGGCCAGTAATTGCGAGTCGTGATTGCATTCCAGAACCAGCGCATCACACTCCCTGTAGGCATCTACCACGTGGGGCGTAATTGACCCCAGATCAGTAAGTACCCCCACCGTGCGTTGCTGCCAGGAAAAACGATACTGGCAGGGCTCCCTTGCATCATGGGGCACCAGCACCGGCAGGATATCCATCGCCCCCAGAGTAAACGCCCGACCGGGACGAACCTCCTGCCAGCTCGCCCCTTTCAGGCTGGCACGTTTGTCATGCACCGCGCTGGCGGTGCCAAATGAGCTATATACCGGGCACCCCACTTTACGGGCCAACGCCCCGGCGCTACGAATATGATCTCCATGTTCATGGGTGACCAAAATCGCACTGAGCTGATCGGTAGCCAGCCCCAGCCGGCCCAGTCGCAGTTCGGTTTCCTTTACCGTAAAACCGCAGTCAATCAGCACCAGGGTATCGTCGGCCTGCACCAGCGTGGCATTCCCTTTACTGCCACTGCCCAGTGACGCCAGCTGCATTAATCAAGCTCGTCGTAGATTCGCTCGAGAATGGCCTGCCCGGGGGTTTTCTCCACCAGTGCGGTACCCTTCTCATTCAGCACCGCCACCTGAATACCGTTGGTCGTATGGCTTAATTTCAACTGTGCTTCGCGGGCGCCCAACTCATACCGATCGGGAACTTTGAGGTAAAAGATACCTACTTCGCGATCACGATCACTGACCTTTAAGTCCGTCTGCGCCAGGGCATCACCCACGTATTCCCATGCCCAGGCGTAGCGAGTGGACATCATGATGATCGGATAACCGTTGCCGTCCCGGCCCAGCAACGCTTTGGCGGACTCACCTTGCGGAGCCGGCTCATCATTTGCCTCCTCCGGCGCATTACCGAGCACCACCAGTTGCGGCGGGCGCGGCGGCTCAAAACGGTCTTCATCTTCGCCAGGAGCCGTCAGCCGCTCATCCTGACGCGGCACCGCATACAGCGGCTGCTCACCAATAAACACGCCCCCGTCCGGCACTTTGATCGGGTCGGTTACGCCCGCTTTACGGTACTCCAGACTGCTGTCGGGCAACCAGCTACAACCAGCCGCCATAAGGGCGAGCATGAACGGTGCAAGCAACGCCGCTTTCTTCATTTAACCTCCAGCAAGCCGCATTGGCGCATGGTTTCACGCAACCGCGGCTGGGCCGCTTCTGACATCGGCACCAGCGGCAGCCTGATACCTGCGTCAATCAGCCCCATTTCAAACAATGCCCATTTCACCGGGATCGGATTTGCTTCAATAAAAAGATCACGATGCAAGGGTTCGAGTTCCGCATTCAATGTACGTGCGGTGTCCGCATCGCCAGCCAGAGCCGCCTCACACATGGCGGCCATTTTCGCCGGAGCCACGTTGGCAGTCACCGAAATGTCGCCGTGCCCGCCGGCCAGGATAAAATCCATGGCGGTGGCGTCATCGCCGGAATAAAGCATGAAATCGTCAGAACAACGCTCACGGATTTCGCGCGCCCGCTCCAGGTTTCCGGTAGCTTCCTTGATACCCACAATGTTTGGCACTTTACTCAAACGCTCCACGGTTTCCGGCAGCAAGTCGCAGGAAGTTCGAGCGGGCACGTTATACAGTATTTGCGGAATATCTACCGCACGAGCTATCGCCAAGAAGTGTTGATACAGACCTTCCTGGGGCGGCTTGTTGTAATAAGGCGTCACCAACAGGCAAGCGTCTGCACCGTCTCGTTTGGCATCTCGAGTCAGCCGAATGGCTTCTTCTGTGTTGTTGGCACCAGTACCGGCAATCACCGGAAGGCGGCCCTTAGCCAGCGCCACCACTTCACGGATCACGCTATCGTGCTCTTCAAACCCAAGGGTAGCGGATTCACCGGTCGTCCCCACAGCTACGATGGCATGGGTGCCTTGTTCTACATGCCAGTTCACCAGCGAGCGTAAACGCTCCCAGTCTACGGACCCATCTGCACGCATGGGGGTCACCAGCGCCACTATGCTGCCGCGAATCATGCCTGTCTCCTCTTGTGCGCAAACCCGTTGCGCCACTCAATGCGCTCAACGATGCGTCCCATCTAGCGAGCCCTATCGTCGGGTGAAGGGCGCTATGGTAAACCCCGCCCCCAAAGCGGACAAGGAGCGTCTCTGCGGTTTACCACCCGGAATGCAACGTACAGCTTCAGACCCGTCTTTGCGGCAAGTGTTCAGTCTGAGATGAACTGGGTAAACTGATGGGTCAAATACGCCTCATAAGAAGGCAAATTCCGTACCTGCCGCTGGTACGCGGGCCCGGATATTGATTGACGGCACTAGCGAAATGGAGAACAACAATGAATCAGTTGATTGTGATTTCTGCCTTGGGCACGGACCGGCCCGGCATTGTGCAGGCCCTGTCCAAGGCCGTGCTGGAATACGATGGCAGTATCATGGATTCACGGATGACCGTACTGGGGGGCGAATTTGCTGTACTGATGCTGGTTGCCGGCAACGCTGCCACTTTGGACAGCCTGGAAGCCGGGCAGCAGCAGCTAGCCGATCAACTGAACCTGCTGATCACCCTTAAACGCACCCGCGCCCCGGAGGCTCGGCCCGCCGCCCTGCCTTACGAAGTGGAGGTAGTGGCCATGGACAATCCGGGCATTGTCCACGAAATCGCCCACTTCTTTTCCCAGCGCAACATCAACATTGATGACCTGCACACGGGCACCTACGCCGCCCCACACACAGGCACCCGCATGTTTAGCCTGCACCTGACCTTGAGCATGAGCGCGGAACACTCCGTGGCCCAATTACGCGACGCTTTTCTGGATTTCTGTGAAGCCCGTAACCTGGATGCCACCATGACTCCGAAACGCTAGCTGGGCGCAACACGGCAAACTCATCAAGACCACCAAAGAGAACGGACTTCAATATGGCACACCCCAAAATTGGCAATCTGGCACCCAACTTCACACTACCGGACCAGGATGGAAATCAGGTTGAATTGAAAACGTTCAGGAATCAAAACCCGGTGGTGATTTTCTTTTACCCCAAAGCCCTGACCCCGGGCTGCACCACCCAGGCCTGCGGCATTCGTGACACCCAGGTAGAGCTTGAAAAACGTGGAGTCGTGGTATTTGGCATCAGCCCGGATGCGGTAGCACGCTTGCCCAAGTTTATCGACAAGCATGCCCTGAACTTCACCCTGTTATCCGACGAAGATCACGCCATCGCCGAGAAATACGGCTGCTGGGGCATGAAGAAATTCATGGGCAAGGAGTTCATGGGCCTAATTCGCACCACCTTTATCATCGGCAAGAATGGCAAACTGCTGAAGGTGATGGACAAATTCAAAACCAAAACCCATCACGAAGACCTGCTGGCTGAACTGGACGCGCTGGGGATTTAACGCCACCTCACCAGTAAAAAGGGGCTTTCGCCCCTTTTCTTTGCCTCATGCCTCTGGCTGGGATGCTCCTAGTTTCCCGGGAGAATAGTCTGCCTGCCGAGGCCAGGCATTGATCACAGCTTTAATCAGCGTCGCCAGCGGGATGGCAAAGAACACACCCCACAACCCCCATAGCCCACCGAATAACAGAATGGCGGTAATAATCGCCACGGGGTGCAAATTCACCGCCTCGGAAAACAGCAGCGGCACCAGAATATTGCCATCAATAAACTGGATGATGCCATATACGATCATCACCAGCGCGAAGTCGCCACCCCAACCGAACTGCACGTAAGCCACTGCCGCCACCGGCAAGGTGACCACCGTGGCGCCGATGTATGGCACCACCACCGACAACCCCACCAGCACCGCCAGCAACACCGCATAATTCATATCCAGCAGTATGAAAGCGATAAACGTTGAACCGCCGACCAGCAGAATTTCAATCGCCTTGCCTCTCACATAGTTGGCGATCTGACCGTCCATTTCGTGCCATACATGAGAAAGAATACGCCGCTTACGAGGCAAAAAGCCCAGCATCCAGTTGACCAGGGTTTCCCTGTCTTTCAAAAAGAAAAACACTAGCAGAGGGACCAGCACCACAAACACCATTATTTCCACCAGGTTGGGAATCGATGCCAGCGACAACGTCAGCACCCCCTGGCCCGCCTCAGCCACCTCCCGCTGAATTACCGCGACAATGGAGTTCACCTGCTCCATGGAAATCACTTCTGGGTAGTGAGCCGGCAGGCCCCGTAGCCAGATTTCCCCATTTTTGAGCACATGGGGCAGCTGGTCCTGAACCAGCAACACCAGCTGTCGCCACACCATAGGCAACAGCACCACCAAGGTGGCGGTCAACAGGCCAACAAACAGCACAAATACCAAATTGACCGCGAGCATACGCCTAACGCCCCGGCGCTCCAGCGCCCCCACCAGCCCCTGCATTAGATAGGCCACCACCATGGCCGTAAACACCGGCGCCAGCATGTCGCCAAAAAAAGCAATCACCAGCCCAACGGCCAACAGCAGGACAACTAAATACACCGCCTCTTCGTCAGAAAAATAACTATCGGCCCAATTTTTCAGTATGCGTAGCATCAAGGCTCCTGGGTGCCGCAACGGATCACGAAATGATAACAGCCTTTCGATTCCCCCATGCGAACTAGCGCATGGCAGGACTGTCTCAGATAGGCGGGAATATCATTGGCTGACCCCGTGTCCGTGGCAATCACTTCCAGCAATTGCCCGGCACGGAGCTGCCGCAACGCCTGTCGGGTTTTCAACAGCGGCAACGGGCACTGTAACGTGGACGCATCCACACGGAGATCGACCTTGTGTTCAGACATCTGGTGCTCAGTCATGCTTATCACTTCATTCATTGTCGCCCTGCCGGCATTATAGTCATAAGAGAGCCTTTGAATAACGCCTTGTGTAGTGATACTCAAGGTTACCCTACCCGTTACGACTCTCTGAACGGAGCCACGACTTGACGTTGTTTTTGCGTACATTTTTGCTGTTCAGCTGCTGCTGGCTAGCCAACCCATCCAGTGCCGATAACAACCTTCCGGTGCTTGGCGACCCCACCGCAGCGCTCATGTCTGCCGGCCAGGAATACCGCTTGGGTCGTGCTTGGCTACGCAGTCTGCGCGGGCAGACTTCCATCATGTCCGACCCCATGTTGCAGGAATACGTGGAGAGCCTGGTCTACCGGCTAGCCTCCTACAGCGACCTGAAAGAACCCAACCTGGATATCGTGGTGATAAACAGTCGCCAGATTAACGCTTTTGCAGTGCCCGGTGGAGTAATCGGGCTCAACGCCGGGCTGTTTCTAAATGCGGACAGCGAAGACGAAGTCGCCGGAGTGGTCGCTCACGAAATTGCCCACGTGAGCCAGCGGCACTTTGCCCGCCGATACTTGGATTCAAAAAAAATGAACACCGCGGTGCTGGCCGCCATGCTCGCCAGCCTGGCCGTTGCCATTGCCGGCGACGGTGAAGCCGGGATGGCCGGTATCGCGGCCACCCAGGCCGGGGCCATTCAGGCTCAACTGGCCTATTCGCGTCAAAATGAGCGCGAAGCCGACCGGGTAGGCATGCAGACCCTGGCCGCCTCTGGCATGGACCCAAGCGCCATGCCACGTTTTTTCGAGCGCATGCACGATAGCCAACGTTTCTCCGGGGATCCGCCGGAGTTCCTGCTCACTCACCCGGTCACCGAAAGCCGAATTGCTGACAGCCGTGCCCGCGCCCGCACCCTTCCACCGGCACGGCTGTCCGTTTCCACCGGTTTTCTGCTGGCACAGGCCCGCCTCAAGGCAGGCTTCATTACCTCTGATGAGCAGGCCATTGAATATTTCACACGCTACAGTAATGAACGCAGTGCGTTAGGATTACAGGCCGCACGATACGGCCTGGCCCTCAGCTATCTGCGTGCCAATCACTATGAGCAGGCTCGCGAATTGATGCAGGGGCTGGCCGATCAATACCCCGATCAACTCTGGTTCCGCCTAGGGCTGGCTGAAGTGGCGCTGGATGAAGGTAGCTACCCGCTAGCGATTAAAGAAACCGGGTGGGTACTGAACATTTCACCGGACAATTACGCCGCCTCCATACTGCAGAGCAAAGCCTACCTGCGCAGCAAGCAACCAGAAAAGGCTCTGCCGTTGCTCAAACCACTCCTCCAAGACCACATCAATGATCCTCACATTTGGGATCTGCTGGCTGATGCCTACGGCAACAGTGGCGACACCGTGCGCGCCCTGCATGCCCGTGCCGAAAGCCAGTTTCTGAGCGGCAACGATTCTAAAGCCCAGCAACAAATGCGCTATGCCCTGCGCGACGCAGAGAATGACTTTGCCTTGTACAGTAAATTGAACGGGCGCCTGCGAGAAATGAAACGATTATCTGAAGAAGAGTTCTGAGCGCGATGGCGGGCTACTGCCTGACTCGCAAGAATACAACCTGCGTTGTTTGCGCAGGTTGTATCAGGCGTCAGCCAAAAAAATAGCGGCCGGTCACGCTTTCAACGTTTGGCCGAAATCCAACATGCGGTTCAACGGCACCATGGCTTTTTCTGCCAGCGTCGGGTCCACGAAAATTTCCTGCCCCATGCCGTTGGCATCTTCCAGCACCGCGAGCATGTTCTGCAGGCCATTCATGGCCATCCACGGACAGTGAGCACAACTGCGACAGGTCGCACCGGAGCCCGCCGTCGGCGCTTCCAGGAAGGTTTTGCCCGGCGCTAACTGCTGCATCTTGTAGAAAATGCCCTTGTCAGTGGCGACGATGAACACCTCATTGTCCATCTCGCAGGCGGCCTTGATCAGCTGTGAGGTCGAGCCGACCACATCCGCCATTTCCACCACCGAGGCCGGGGATTCCGGGTGCACCAGAATAGCGGCATCCGGGTAGGCGGCTTGCAAGTCATGCAACCCTTTGGCTTTAAACTCTTCGTGAACGATGCAGGCGCCGTCCCAACACAATACATCGGCGCCGGCTTTATCACGGACATAACCGCCAAGGTGCTTGTCCGGTGCCCACAGAATTTTTTCACCGTTGCTATCCAGATGCTCAATCAACTCCACGGCGATGGACGAGGTGACCACCCAATCGGCACGGGCTTTCACCGCGGCGGAAGTATTGGCATAAACCACCACAGTACGGTCCGGGTGCTGGTCGCAAAATGCGGAAAACTCTTCTTCCGGGCAACCGATATCCAATGAACAGGTCGCTTCGAGCGTCGGCATGAAGACGCGTTTTTCCGGGCTGAGAATCTTGGCGGTCTCGCCCATAAACTTCACCCCGGCCACAATCAACGTGGACGCAGGGTGGTCTTTGCCGAAGCGGGCCATTTCCAAAGAATCAGACACACAGCCACCGGTTTCTTCCGCCAACGACTGAATTTCGGGGTCTGTGTAGTAATGCGCTACCAACACCGCATCGCGTTGACGCAACAGCGTCTTGATTCGATCTCGATAGGATGCACGTTGCTCTTCGCTGAGCGTGTCCTCGGGCTCTACTTCAGCCAAATGCGCCTGGACCCGTGCTTGTGCCTCTGCCGTCATTGCCTTACCGCCCGGGGTTTCCCCCTGAAATCAACAACTTGGAAAATTGATAAAAGAATAAGGCGGGCATAATACCACAACAGCCAAAAACCGCTGAATAGCGGCCTGTTGTTAGCCCTGCAAAGGATTAAATGCGTCCGACGAGGGCGGTTTTCAAGCTTCCCTTCAAGCTTGGAAGGAAGGCCGGTAAGCGGGTCCGGCGGCAACCAGATGCACCGTGCTGATGGCCCGCTCCAGGAACGCGCCCTCGCAATAGCACAGGTAGTATTCCCACATACGCACGAACCGCTCATCAAAACCCAGCTCGCGAATGCGGGGCAGCGCATCATGAAAACGCTGGCGCCAGTGATTTAAGGTGAGCGCGTAATCATGACCGATGTCGTGCAGTTCCGTGGTCACCAAGCGGGTATGGCGCGTGAGGTTGTCGCACATCACCGACACGCTGGGCAGGAAACCGCCGGGAAAGATATAACGCTTAATGAAGTCCACCTGCTTCAATGCATAGTGGTAACGCTGGTCCGGCACCGTGATTGCCTGAATCAGCAGCAACCCTTCCGGCTTCAAACGCTTGCCCAACACATCAAAATAGCCAGGCAAAAATTCCGCCCCCACCGCTTCGATCATTTCCACGGACACCACCCTGTCATACTGTCCGGTGAGTTCGCGATAATCCTTTTCCAGAATGGTGATGCGATCACTTAGCCCGGCATCGGCAACCTGATCGCGGGCATAACGAGCCTGCTCGCGTGAGATCGTTGTGGTGGTGACGGTGACGCCGTAATGCTGCGCCGCATGCAGCGCTAAACCGCCCCAGCCCGTGCCAATTTCAAGCACCGTCATGCCGGGCTGTAATTGCAGCCGTTGGCAAATCAAATCCAGCTTGTGCACCGAGGCCTCCTCCAGGGACGCCTCCGGGCGCGAAAAAACCGCACTGGAATACATCATGGTGCGATCAAGAAAGAGGCTGAAAAAATCATTACCCAGATCGTAATGCGCGGAAATATTTCTACGCGACCCTTGCAGCGAATTGCGGTTATAGCGGTGCAGCATTTTCAACGCGGGTTTGGATAGCGCGGCAAAGCCGCCCTCCAACGCTTGCATGGCATCCACATTGGCGGCGAAGTACCGTATTACCTTGACCAGATCCGGGCTCGACCAGCTTTGTTCCATAAACGCTTCTGCCGCCCCCATCGCCCCACCGCTCATCATCATGCTGTAGGTGCACCAATCGGTGAGTACGATATGACCGATTGCCTGGCTATTGTGTGAATCGCCGAGTAACACGGTGTTGCCATCCGGCTCATCAATACGCAGGCCGCCGTGCGGCAATTTTCCCAGCTTATCCAACACCAGAGTGCGAGCCACCGATTGCGACCAACTCAATGTGCCGGCCTGGATACTTTTATTGTTAGAGGCTCTATCGCCAGACAGCATTATCTTACTCCCTGTTTCCATCATCGCCTGAATCACCATCATCACGTTGGACGTTCTCGCCAGCGGGGTGACCGTGAAAGACCGCGCCTTTACGCCACAGTTTGAAGGCCTGCCAATAAATATTTTTCAGCGTGGCCAACCCCTGGGCACCGAACCGGAAAATACCCTTGCCCATGGCGGCGGAATCCGGCGCAACTAATTGCAACTTCATTCCGGCCTTGAAAACACAGACCTGTTTATCCCGGTCTTCTAACCCTATTCGCAGATCGGGTAAGGCAACGTGAAGATGCCAATGGTATTGCAGCAACATGGGCAGGAAAGGGGACACATGAAAAGCCTTGGGGTGGTCCAGCACCAGCGCCCCGTTTTCAGTTCGGGCAAACGTGAGAGGGTAAAAATGGCGCTCTCGCCATGGGGTATTTTGCACCTCGGCGATCATGCTGTCGGGCTGGCTTTGTCCTTGCGGGAAATGCAGGTACAAAACCAATGGATTAAACAGGGTTCCGAAGGTACGCCACTGCGCCAGCATAATCGTTCTGCCATGGCTCCAGTTCAGCCCCAGGCTGAGCGCTTTTTCGCGCACTTTTTCCGCTAACGGCACGGCACGAGTATCCAGGTAATCCTGATCACAAAACGTGACCGGTCGCCACGCCCGGCCCCAGGCCCAGTGTCGGCCAAGCATGTCGTCAATCTTTTCCAGATCGCACCAAACCATCCACAGCGGGTAATCAAAGCTGTGGGTAAACGGTTGCAACCGTTGATGCCAGACGCGCCCGCGCGCAATAGCATAGGGCGTCAACGGGTCATTGACCGAAGCCTCCATCACGCAACGCTCCCTGCCTGCGCCTTGCCAGTGATCCCTGCCACCACCTTCAACGCAGACACCACACCATCTTCATGGAAACCATTGCGGCACCAGGCACCAGCAAACCAGGTGGCATTTTTGCCATTGTCTTTCAGTAATTGTTCCCGGGCCGCCACCGTCTGCGGTGTGAATAACGGATGCGCAAAATGGTAACGGGCGAGTACCTTTTTGGTGTCAATTCGGTCACTGGCATTCAGCGTGACACAGAAGGTTTCCGGGGCAGCAATACCCTGCAGAATATTCATGTTATAGGTCACTTGAACCCGTTCCTGATCCTGCGCATACAACATGGCATTCCAGCTGGACCATACCCGTTCCCGACGCGGTAGCAACGCTGTATCCGTATGCAGGACCACTTCATTATCCTGGTAACCCAATTGCGACAGGTTGGCTTCTTCCCGTTCGTCTGGATCACTGAGTAACGCCAGCGCCTGGTCGCTGTGGCAGGCCAGCACAACCTGATCGTAATGCTGCTCTGCCCCGCCTACGGTGACGGTGACACCGGCACCGCCCTCTACACCCACTCCCGCTGAGCCCCGTCGTATCGACTGCACCGGGGTGCAGGTATGAAAGGTAGCGTTGCAACCCTCCACCAGGGGCTTCACGTATTGATTGGAACCACCAGGCACCACGAACCACTGGGGCCGATCATTCAACGACAATAAACCATGATTCTGAAAAAACTGGATAAAAAACCGGGCAGGAAAAACTTCCATCTGCTCCAGCGAGCAAGACCAGATAGCCCCGCCCATGGCGAGAATATAATCCCGGGCAAAGCGTTCACTGTAACCCTGCTCACGCAGATACTGCCCCAAAGGAAGGTCTCCCTTGGCGCTATGAAGCAAAGCCGGTGCCTGCTTATTGAAGCGCAAGATGTCACGAATGAAACGCCAGTGTGAAAAGCTCAGCAGATTGCGTTTCTGGGCAAACATGCCCCCCAGCCCATCGCCGCAGTATTCCAGCCCGTTCTTCTCATCACTGACCGCAAACCCCATAGGAGTGGGTTGGCCCTGCAAGCCAAGCTCCTCCAACAAACGAAGGTAATTCGGGTAGGTTCGATCGTTGAATACAATAAAACCTACATCAATAGCGTAATCACCATGGGGTCGAGATACCGGAATCGTACAGGTATGCCCACCCAGATAATCATTGGCTTCAAATACCTCGACCTGATGACCCGCTTTTGACAGATACCAAGCGGTGCTAAGCCCACTAATACCGGCTCCAACAATAGCAATACGCTGACTCATGTCTTTCCCTTCCTACTATTGCCCATGGCCGGCGGCGACACGGGGTGTTGCTGATCCTAAGAGGTTTTATCAAACCGGCTTTTAGCCGCCTTGAACGCTACCGTCACCCGCTCACGCACTCCCGCATGGGGCACTACCGGTGGTGGATAATCCGGGGCCAGTAGCGGCTGCTTCCAGGGCTCATGGATTTGCTTGCTATCCAAGTCACGCAATTGCGGCACCCAATGAGCAATAAAACGGCCTTCGCTATCAAAACGTTGCCCCTGACGAACCGGATTAAACACCCGAAAATAGGGCACCGCATCGGTGCCGGATGAGGCACTCCACTGCCAGCCACCGTTATTGGCGGCAAAGTCCCCATCGATCAAATGTGCCATAAAGAACGCTTCACCCCGGCGCCAGTCCAGCCAAAGATGCTTACTGAGAAACATGGCTGTCACCATGCGTAGCCGGTTATGCATCCAGCCGGTGGCAACCAGCTGCCGCATGGCTGCATCCACCAACGGGTACCCCGTGCGCCCTTCACACCAAGCGGCGAATAGCTCGTCATCATTTTTCCATTCCAGCAAATCCGTTTCCGGCCGGAAGCCTTGTCCGCGGCTAACGCGGGGAAACTGCGCCATGATTTGTCGGTAAAAATCCCGCCAGGCCAGCTCGCCGATCCAGCAGGCAGCACCATCACGGCTACCCGCATCCGCCATGGCCTGGGTTGCGGCCCGGAAACAACTGGCCACCGACAGGGTCCCCGACGATAGCGCCACCGATAAGCCGCTGGTGCCAGACAGATCAGGAAAATCACGGTGGCGGCGATAGTCGGCCAGCGACCGCTCCATAAACTGATCAAGTTGTTGCCAGGCCGCCTCTTCTCCAGGCGCCCATTGCTGCGTTAGCGCCTCAGGCACGTCCAGCATTTCAAGGGCCTTCGCCACAACCTCAGCCCCCATAAACGTACCTTTAGCGCTGCATTGTGATGGCACCGGTGTCATCGCCGGGTGATGATCGGCCATCCATACATCCCAACGTTTCTTATAAGCCCCAAACACCGTATACGGTGTTCCTTTACCGGTGCGCAGTGCCGCGGGTGGAACTAACACGCCATCGTCGAAACCGCGCAGGATAATCCCTTGCTCACGCAGGCGTTCAGCCACCAGTGTGTCTCGCTGCTTTTCATTGAGCGGATACTCACGATTGCAATACAGGTGTGTCACACCCTGGCTCTGGGCAAATTCCGCTAACGCCTCCGGCACCTTCTCGAAGGTGTCCACATCCAGCACATGCAGATCAATGCCGCGGTTAGCCAGGGACTCGCCCAGCTCACGCAAGCTTTCCAACACATACCAGCGGCGCAACGGCGCCACCTGATGACGATCCCATTGCCCCTGACACAGACAATACACCGCCAGCGCCTGTGGCCTCGTCTCACCCGCGCTTATCGATGACTCTGTCAACGCAGCGTGCAGAGGCGAGTGTGCCGCGACACGCAGGTCGTTGCGGTACCAGACCAGATTCATGGCGTACTCCAGGATTGTTGAAGTCGATCCAGTTCGCTCGCCAGCCCCTGCCGACGCCCGCCAAGCTGGGCTACCTCTTGCGGCAGTGTCATTTGCGATAGATCCAGCCCCCAGCACGCCTCACTGAGGCCACAACCAGAAGCGATACCGATTTGCTGACGCTGGGCCGCCGTTGGCCAGCGATCCACCACCCAGAGCACACCACCGGCCCGTTGCGCCAGGCTTTTGAGTACACTGCGCAGTTCTACCGTCACCAAAGGAGCCCCCAGACACCAGAGCGGGCGGTTCAATACCATCGCCAGTTCCAGTGCCGGCAAGGCTCTCCCCACCGGCACCAGCAACCAGCCGGCCTCCCCACCCCGTGGCGCCAGCGATAATGCCCGCGACGACCACTTGGCCTGCAGCACACCGTCAAACAGGGTGAGCCATCCACCCAGGGCTGAAGTGTCAGCCAAACGTGCCCGCACGGGATCACAAAAGTGATCCAGTACCAGAGCATGGCTATAATCATTCAGCAGCCCATTGAGCAACTGTTCCAGACGGCGGGTGTTGAGCGACTCCAGCGCGCAGATCGCGTCTGTTACTGCCCCGCGCCAAGGCCCTTGCTGTTCGGCACCCTGTTCCCACACCGCCCCGTTAGCCGCTGCTGAATCAGCCAGTAGCCCCGCCACCTGACTGATCGGCACCCCTCGCTCCAGCCAATGCTGAATCTGCTCGATACGAGCGATATCCACTTCGCTATAACGCCGATGCCCTTTGTCCGTGCGTGCGGGCGTCAACAAACCATAACGACGCTCCCAGGCACGCAAAGTCACTGCGGGGATACCGCAGTGCATGCTCACGTGCTGAATGCTGATGCTACCGGCTTGTCGGTCCGCAACTTGAACCCTGCTTGTAGACTCGCTCATACCCGATTTCTCAGGCCTAGCGGGTCCGGGTACGGGGAAAGATAGCGCTGCTGGGCCAAGTAAGGCTGATCGGTTTTACGCAGGGCACCACGCAACAGGGTCATCGGCACAACCAGCGGCACCTCTTCACGCAGATAAGCGTCTATCTGTTCGTTGATCAACGCCCTGTCGTCTCCACCTAGATCCTGGCGCAAAAACCCGGCCAGATGTTGCAGGGTATTCACATGGGCGCCCCGGGATACACGCTTCTTCATGGCGGACATCACCGCATGAATATAATCCCCGGCAATGTCTTGCAGCGGGCGTGCTTGAAGGTCCGCCAGCATGGGGCCCACTTCACGGTAGGTTTTCTGGCAATGAGCCAACAGCTGAAATTTGTGACGGCTATGGAACACAATCAGCTTTTTCGCGGTCAGGCCTTGTTCCATCATCTGACACCAGTCGTCATACAGGAACACGCGCTCGATAAAGTTTTCACGCAGAGCGGCATCATTCAGGCGCCCTTCTTCTTCCAGTGGCATTAGCGGATAACGGCGTGCCAGCGCCGCAGCGAACAGCCCGCTGGCATCCCGACGTTGTACATTGCCAGCCTCGTTGTAGACACGGATTCTTTCCATCCCGCAGCTGGGAGACTTGGCCATCAGAATATAGCCACGCAACGGCGCTAGTGACGGCAACGTCCGGTCGATGAAATCCATCATCACCCTGGTGCAATCTCGCTTACCATCCGTGGTTAGCAGCCGCAGCGGCGCTTCATCGCCTTCTTCAACGCCAACGTCGTCTGCCACCTGATGACGCTCCGCACCGTCCACTAAATGCATTGCTTTACGCGGTGCCGGCATGCCTGCGCCCATTTCCGGGCACAGCGAACGAAACTCAAAATACTGCGACAGAACCTCGGTGCAGTAACGGGAATGCTTATGACCCTTGTCATGACGCACTTCCAAGCCCAGCAAACAGGCGCTAATACCCACCGGAATACGTGCCGGGGATAGCGGTGATGCAGAATGAACACCGTCCATGAGGTACCTCACTGGTGCGGGGTGGTGTTTCTGTTTTCTGACTCGTCAGGTTGTACAGAAACAGGATTTTGTACAACTTTACTCCCAGTCCCCGTCAACGGCCTGTGAAGCTTGGCGACATCACGTTTCAGAAAGACAATGATCACAAAGGTGCAATCACTGCTGGCTATGCTTATACTTTATGAAACACTGACCTTATGGACAGCACAATGCGTATTCTTGTCTGCGGTGGCCGTGATTTTGACAACCTCACCCTGCTGGAGCACACCCTGAACCGCTTGCACCGCGACAGCACACTCTCGCTGCTGATTCACGGCAACGCCAGTGGCGCCGACCGATTAGCCGGGCAATGGGCCCACCACCACGGCATTGATCAGGTCAGCTACCCCGCCAACTGGAAAGCCCATGGCCGTGCTGCCGGCCCCATGCGCAACCGGCGCATGCTGCACCATGGGCGCCCACAAGGAGTCATCGCCTTTCCTGGCGGGCGCGGCACCGCCCATATGATCAGCCTGGCCGAACAGGCCGGCCTGCCTGTGTGGCAACCGGAAAACGAGCAGGACAGCGGCTTGTTTAAGCGCATGGGAGAGCTACAGCGCTGATCAAGCCAGCACAGCAAACCTTAAAGGAAGGCACATTAGGAGGGGGAAACCGAAACGAAAAAGGGCCCGCCGTAGGCGAGCCCTTTTAAATATGGTGGGTCGTGCTGGATTCGAACCAGCGACCAATTGGTTAAAAGCCAACTGCTCTACCAACTGAGCTAACGACCCGCTCCCGAAGGAGGCGCAAATAATACGGATTTATTTCTTGGTGACAAGGGGTTAACCCATTTTTTTTCTGCTTTATTGATAGTTTGTTGGATCTTTAACCAATGCATCCGCGAAGCCTTGGCTGCGCAGACGACAACTGTCGCATTTGCCACAGGCATTGCCATTATCGTCAGCCTGGTAACAGGATACAGTAAGTCCGTAATCCAACCCCAATACGATACCCTGCTGAATAATCTGCGCCTTGCTCAGGTGCATCAGCGGAGTTTCGACCTGCATCGGGTGACCTTCTACACCGGCCTTGGTGGCCAGATTGGCCATGGTCTGGAACGCCTCAATAAAAGCCGGTCGGCAATCCGGGTAACCGGAATAGTCCACCGCATTGACCCCAATAAAAATAGCTTGTGCATCAACCACTTCCGCCAAACCCAGCGCCAGAGACAGGAATACCGTGTTACGGGCTGGCACATAGGTCACAGGAATACCGTCACCCCCGTTTTCGGGCACCTCAATGGAATGATCCGTCAAAGCAGAACCACCGATATTCCCCATACCCAGTTCGATGACACGGTGGCTCAACGCCCCCAGCGCCTCGGATACCCGCACGGCGGCATCCAGCTCTGAACGGGTGCGCTGGCCATAGTCGAACGCGATGGTATGACAGGCATATCCCTGGTTCTGAGCGATAGCCAGGCAAGTGGCTGAGTCCAAACCACCGGACAACAGCACCACAGCTTTTTTCATGGCAGGCTCCTTGATTAACTCTTTGCTTAAACAGGCTATTGAGGCTCTCCGAGACTTTACGTCCGGGCCCCCATCAACGTCCCCGGGCATCATTCCAGAGGAGTTTATGTAGCTGTAATTGAAAGCGTACCGGCAATCGGTCAGCCACAATCCAGTCTGCCAGCTCTCCCGGCGCCAAATCTCCCTGCACCGGCGAGAACAGCACATCGCTGACCCGCTGGTGTAACTGGTGCTGGTCCAGCATAAAACGCGCCCAGTCGTAATCCTTGCGGTCCGCCAGCACGAATTTCACCTGGTGATGGGCCTTGAGCAGAGGGATATTATCCAGCCGATTATTATGCTGTTCACCAGAACCCGGCGCTTTAAGATCCATCACCACGGACACCCGCTCATCCACACCGGCAATATCCATAGCGCCGCCGGTTTCCAGGCTAACCTGATAACCGTCATCACAGAGGGCCGTAAGCAGCGGCAGACAATTAGGCTGCGCTAGAGGTTCCCCGCCGGTGACTGTCACGAATTGCGCGCCATGGCCAGCAACCTGTTCACGGATCGCCGCCAGCGTCCATTTCTCCCCACCAGAAAAAGCATATTCCGTATCACACCAGACACAGCGCTGAGGGCAACCAGTGAGGCGCACGAATACCGTCGGAAAACCCACGGTGCGAGATTCACCCTGTAAGGAATGGAAGATTTCGGTAAGGCGGAGTTCCACAGCATCTCCTGAAAGCCCTTGAAGGGAGCGGAAATGCGCGGATTCTATCACCTTTGCCGACGTCTGTGACGCAGAGAAAGGCGATAGAAACGGCGTTACTTGTTGAGCTGGTCGAGAAGCCCCTTGGCTTGGTCGGCTTCTTTACTGTCGGGATATTGCTTGATCAGCTTATGCAGGCTGACCTTGGCAGGGGATGTCTCACCGGCCTTGGCCTGCATGACCGCCAAGATATAGAGGCTTTTAGGCGCCTTGCTATGATCCGGGTAATCATCGGCCACCGCCTGAAAGTGGCTTTTTGCCTTCTTCAGGTCCGGTTCTTTCTGATCGCTATATAACTTCCCTGCCCAGAAATGGGCATTGGCCCGCGACAAACCTTGCGGAAATTCCTTCAGGTATGCCTCGAAACCGGCAATGGCGCCCTTGAAGTCACCCCTTACCAACTTGTCTTTGGCTATATTGTAGGCGGCTCGGTCCGCTTCCGGGTCGTTGTCACCCTCAGCGCCAGCCTCTGGCTGCTCGGTGGTTCCCCGTTCAGCCAGCGTGTTAATCCGGGTATCCAGGTCCAGGTAACGCTCACGCTCCGCTTTCTTGAGAGTAGAAAGCTCGTGGCGCAACTCTTCCAGCTGACCCTGCAGCTGTTGAATCTGTTCTTCATACTGTTGCTGCTGTTGCATCAACACCATCAACCCGCCCTCGTTCACCGCAGCAGACGATGTGGAGGTACTGCGCACTTGTGACTGCGCCTGGGAGAGGCTGCGCTCTTCAACGGCCAGCGGCCCAGTGCTCTGTGCATACGCACAGAGCACCAGGGAGCTGAGCATCGCGCCTGCAATCAGGCGCGCTGTCATCACTACCTTCATGCCTTACGGACGGCCGGACAGGTAATTGATTTCTACACGGCGGTTCTTGGCCCAATCCATCTCGGCGTGGCCAAACGCTGCCGGCTTCTCTTCACCGTAGGAAACAATTTCCACCTGAGAAGAAGCAACACCCTGCACACGCAGGAACTTTTCTACCGCTTTGCCACGACGCTCGGACAGAGCAACGTTGTATTCACGGGTACCGCGCTCATCAGCATGGCCTTCCAGACGAATTTTCGCGTTAGCGTTGTTCTTCAGGTAGGTCGCGTGGGCACGCAGGGTTTCAAACGCCGCAGCCGGAACGGTGTTGCTGTCGAATGCGAAGTAGATAACGCGTGAATCGGTTGTACCGTCGTAGTTGGACGGATGGTTATAGAAGTTGTCAGCAGTCAGCGGGATGCTGCTGGTGTCCGGTTTAACCGGCTCTGACGACTTAACCGGAGAGACCGGAGACGTGTCAGTCTGCTGGGACATATCGTTGGTGGCTGAAGTATCGTCTTCAGTCGGTGTGCTGGAACAAGCTGCCAGTGCAGCTGCCAGCATTAGGGCAAACAGCGGGTTAAATAATGAACGCATGCGAAAAGCTCCTATAATTTCCTAGTATTGGACTCCGAGAACCACTCAGAGGAACGGCGACCATGCCGGTTCTCTGACTTCCCCTTCCTTCGACGGCAGCTCAACCTTGACTCTGCCATCGATGGATACGGCTTCCAGAACCCCCGTCCCCCCGTGTTGCGTCCCGTAAATTACCATACTTCCATTGGGCGCAACACTAGGCGATTCATCCATATCGGTGCGAGTCACAATATTAAATGTGCCACGCTGGAGGTCCTGCACACCGACATTGAAATTTCCATTTCGTCGATGCACATAAACGAGATAGCGGCCGTCCGGGGTTACATCGGAGCGCGCATTATAAGCGCCCTGGAACGAAACCCGCCGGACCGACTTATCATTTATGTTCAGTTTGTAAATCTGTGGACCACCGGAGCGACTGGAAGTGAACACCAGATGCTCGCCATCAGGCAACCAACGGGGCTCGGTATCGATGCCATAATTGTTGGTTAACCGGGTCAGCGCCTTGGTCGACAGATTCAACGTATAAATTTCGGGATTGCCATCACGGGACAGCGTCAACGCCAATTTCTGACCATCCGGCGACCAATCCGGTGCACCGTTGATACCACTGAAACTGGACACTTTTTCCCGCTCGGTGGTGGCCAAGCTGTGAATATACACACCCGGCCGCCCCTGATCTTCAAAAGAGACGTAAACAATTTTCCTGCCATCGGGTGACCACGCAGGGCTCATGATAGGCTCTTTGCTGCGCAGAATGGTGGTCACGCGGTGGCCATCAGCATCCGCATATTGCAGCTGATACGGATTGGCATCATTGCGATTATGCGTCACATAAAGGATTTTGGTGGAGAACGCTCCAGGAATGCCGGTAAGCTGCTCATAGATACGATCACTAATGGCATGGGCCACATCGCGCAGCTGCGATGCCGGCGGACGGTAGGTTTCCGACAGCAATTTCTTCTGCCGCACCACATCAAACAGCGCATAGCTAACTTCATAGCTACCCGTTTCCTGGCGCTTCATGCTGCCGGTGATTACGTATTCCGTGCCCAGCACGTTGAAGTCGCGGTAAATCATTTCCTGTTCATTACGGGGCCGGCTGAGCATATCCTCTGGCGGTAGCGGCTTGAACTGGCCACTGCGATGCAGATCAGCTTGAACGATCTGGGATACGTCGTCAGGGGCATTTTGCCCGCCATCAAAAGGCACGACTGCAATCGGCACCGCATCCACACGACCTTCGGTCACCTTAATCAGCAATTCTGCCTGGGCATTGAGCATCCACAAGGCTGCCATCAAGGCGACACTGATTTGCATCCATATCTTGCGTTTACACGTTTGCTGCATCCTTAACACACCTATCATTGTGCAACTCCAGGATCGAATTCGATCACCAGTGAGCGAAACTGTTCGTTAAATAACGGGCCGTCCGGCACCGGCAGAGGACTGGCCAGTTTTACGGCATTCAAGACCGATTCGTCGAAATCCGGGTAGCCGCTGCTTTCAACCACCGACACATTGATCACCTCGCCGCCCGGGATCATCTGTATTTTCACCCGTGTCTGGACATCATCCCGGTTTCGGTAATTACCAGGAATCCGCCAACGCTGGCCCACATGGGCGGCGATAGCATCGGTAAAGCTTGCAACGTGAGCATCCGCCTGGTCCGCACTACTGGCGGCTTCCTGATCCGGCTGGTCAGTGGCTTTGCTCTGCCTGTCCATTTCCAGCTCTTCCTCCGCCAACATCTCTTCCACGCTCGGGGTGTCGATCTCCGGCACCACTGGCTTGGGCTTTGCCTCGGGTTTGGGCGCCGATTTGGGTTTAGGCTCCGGCTTTTTTGCCGGCGCAGGCTTCGAATCAGGCTTGGGCTTGGGCGTCGGTTTAGGCTCCGTTTTAGGCTTTGCCTTTGGTTCCGTTTTGGGCTTTGGCTTTGGTTTTGCTATCGGCTTGGGTGTCGGTTTTACTTCCTGTTTGGGTTTCGCCACAGGTGCATTCTGTTGCTTGGACCGTTCCACCATGGTCGCCTTCACATGGGGTGGCACCACCGGAGCCTTATGCAATGATGGATCCGTGCTCCAGCTAAACACCAACAAACCACACACCAACAGGTGAATAAACAGCGTAAATAACACCGCAACACGACGATCACTCATTGCGTCCCTGCGGCTCAGTCACCAACCCGAGTTGGCTAATGCCGGCTTCCTGTAGCGCGCCCATCAGGGTGACCACCCGGGCGTAGGCTACATTACCATCGCCCTCCACTAGAAACAGGGTGGACGGCTTGTGTTTGTGGATGCGCAGCACATGGCCTTTGACGGTTTCCAGGCTGGAGGATTTCTGGCCATCACCGCCTACATCGATGAAATAACTACCGTCCGCGGTCACCGAAATGATCACCGGTTCGTTCTTGGTAGTATCGATAGGGTCGCTGTTGCTATCCGGCAGGTCCACATTAATGCCCTGGGTCATCATCGGCGCCGTGGCCATAAAAATCACCAGCAGCACCAACATCACATCAATGTAAGGCACCACGTTCATCTCGGCGACGAGCTTACGCGGCACCCTTATCTTTACGCCGCTCATGATTATGCCCCGCGCCCGTGGGCCTGACGATGAAGCACCGAAGAGAACTCTTCCGCGAACATTTCATTTTCCGTCAGTAAGGCATCGCTCTGTGCCGAGAAACGGTTGTAGGCCATGACCGCGGGAATCGCTGCAAACAAGCCAATGGCGGTGGCGATCAGCGCCTCGGCAATCCCCGGCGCAACCACACTGAGGGTAGCCTGTTTCACGTTAGCCAATGCCATAAAGGAATTCATGATGCCCCAGACGGTCCCGAACAACCCCACGTAAGGGCTGGTAGAGCCCACCGTGGCAAGGAAAGGCAAGTGTTTGGTAAGGCGGGTCTGTTCGCGCTGCAAGGCAACCCGCATGGCGCGCTGGGCGCCCTCCATCACCGCTTCTCCGCCACGGGCGCTTTTGGAAAGCCGAGCAAATTCCTGAAAACCCGCGCGGAAAATCGCTTCACTACCGGAATCCACATTCGGGTCTTTGCGGCTCTGGTTATAGAGAGAGGCAAGATCATCGCTGGACCAGAACTTTTCCTCAAAGGCACGACCTGCCCGCTGGGCGCGGCCTAGCACTCGGAAACGGCCAACAATCATGTACCAGGACGTCAATGACGCCAGAATCAACAGCGCCATCACCAGCTGCACCACCACGGTGGCGTTGCTGATCAAACTGACGACAGACATGCTGGATGCCTCAACCATGTAGCCCTTCTCCTTTGCTGGCCGCGCTAAATTTTTTATACAGTGCCGTCGGGATAGCCGCCGGTTTGAGGGTATCGGCTCTCACGCAAGCCACCTTAATGTCTGCCTGACAAATTAATGCGCCGGCTTTACGCACCTGCTGATCAAACACCAGCGTGGCCTTACCCATTTTTTTCAGTGTGGCTGACACGGTCAGCGCATCATCAATACGTGCCGGCTGGCGGTACTGCACATGGGCGGAATGCACAACAAACTGAAAGTTTTCATCCGCCAAAGCGTAGTGCTGATAACCCAGCGTACGTAGAAATTCAGTACGCGCCCGCTCCATGAATTTCAGGTAATTCACGTAATAGACTATGCCACCTGCATCAGTGTCTTCGATGTAGACGCGCACCGGCAGGGTAAATTCCCTGTTTCCTTGATTTTTTTCAATCATTAAACAAATCACCCTCTTGGCGGGGGCGCTGCAACCCAAAATGACGCCAAGCATGGTTGGTCACCGCCCGTCCACGCGGGGTGCGCTGAATAAAGCCTTGCTGTATCAGGTAAGGCTCCACTACCTCTTCCAGGGTGCCGGAGTCCTCATTGAGTGCTGCTGCCAAGGATTCCAGCCCTACCGGTCCGCCATCAAATTTGTGCATGATCATATCCAGCAGGCGGCGGTCAGTGCCGTCCAGACCACAACTGTCCACCTCCAGCATGTCCAAGGCACGCTGGGCGATCTCTTCGGTAATCCGCCCATCGCCCTTCACCTCGGCGTAATCGCGCACGCGACGCAGCAGACGGTTGGCAATACGCGGGGTGCCACGGGCGCGGCGCGCCACTTCCAGGGCACCGGCCGTTTCGATAGGGATAGCAAGAATATCGCAAGCGCGGCTAACAATGCCGGACAAGTCATCTACAGAATAGAATTCGAGGCGCTGCACAATCCCAAAACGGTCGCGCAACGGAGCGGTAAGCAAGCCTGCCCGGGTGGTCGCGCCAACAAGAGTAAACGGCGGAAGATCCAGTTTGATGGAACGGGCGGCCGGTCCTTCACCGATCATGATATCCAGCTGATAGTCTTCCATGGCCGGATAAAGGATTTCCTCTACCACCGGAGACAGGCGGTGGATTTCATCCACGAAAAGCACATCACCCTCTTCCAGGTTGGTCAGGATGGCCGCCAGATCACCAGCCTTTTCCAGCACCGGGCCAGAGGTGGACTTGAGATCGCAGCCCATTTCACGGGCAATAATATGCGCAAGGGTCGTCTTGCCGAGCCCGGGAGGGCCAAAAATTAAAGTATGGTCAAGGGCTTCATTGCGTCCGCGGGCAGCATCAATAAAGATTTCCATGCGCTCGCTGACTTTCGGCTGCCCATGATAATCCGCCAAGCTGGCCGGGCGAATCGCCCTGTCCTGCTGTTCTTCCTGGCTACCAACGGCAACCGCGGTAATGACTCGTTCGTTATCCATGCCTGCAGCGGGCTTGCCTCTATATCGTGGGAGTCGCTAGCGTATCGTACCCTGATACCGTACTGCCATTACTGTTATCATAAAGTGGTATGTCACGCCGGTGTGAAGCGCTAGCGAGCCAGGCTTTTAAGCGCCTTACGGATCAGTTGCTCGCTGCTCATGCCTTCTTGATCTGCTGCTTTACCCACCGCAGCAGCGGCATCCTTGTTGCGGTAGCCCAGCGCCTCCAAGGCCGCAATGGCGTCACGGGCATCATCGGGCTGATCCGTATCGACCCGGCCCGGCAAACTCACTGGCCCACCATCAATCTTATCGAGTCGGTCCCTCATTTCGATAACCAAACGCTCGGCGGTTTTTTTCCCAATGCCCGGCACGTTCACAAGCGACGTGGTGTCCTGCTCCTGAATACAGCGCGCCAAACGATCAGCCTCAACGCCAGAAAGAATGGCCAGCGCCATTTTCGGCCCCACCCCATTCACCTTGATCAAAGCGCGAAACAACTCACGTTCATAACGATCAGCGAAACCATACAGCAACTGAGCATCTTCACGGACCACAAAATGTGTGTGCAATGTGAGCTCCGCGCCCGCCTCGGGCAAATCGTAGAACACCGTCATCGGTGCCTCTACTTCGTAGCCAACGCCGTTTACGTCCAGCAACAGCACCGGGGGGCGTTTTTCCAACAGGGTTCCACGAAGTTGTCCGATCATCTTTTTTCCATTTACCCGTACCCAGCAAAAGTATCGTGTAGAAAATACAGGCTGAATATTCGGTGGTCACAATCAATCACTGAAAAAATCAAAAAAACAGTCAACACACTAACGAACCCGGCCGCGCCTTACCGACGTAGCGCCAGCCATTCTGGCCAGGGACAGTCGCATATGAGCATGGCAAAGCGCGATCGCCAGGGCATCAGCGGCGTCTTCCTGCGGGCGTTGATCCAGTTTAAGCAGATACTTCACCATTTCTCCGACCTGGTTTTTTTCCGCTCCACCTTTGCCGACAACGGCCTGTTTTACTTGGCGGGCCGAATATTCAAACACCGGCACACACGCCTGCACCACTGCCGCAATGGCTGCACCGCGGGCCTGACCCAATTTCAGGGCAGAATCCGCATTGCGAGCCATAAACACTTTTTCGATGCTGACTTCCGCCGGCCCGTATTCCTTCACCACCTGATCAATCCCCGCGAATATCTCACCCAATCGCGGCGGAATCTCCTTATGGGAAGTCGCAATAGTACCGAAAGCCACTGCGCGGGAACGATTTCCGACCACATCCACCACGCCGTAACCGGTGCGTCGAGAACCGGGATCAATACCCAGAATAAGCGCCATATTTCACAGACCGATAAGAAAAGGAAAGACACCCGGCCCAGCACCTGATATCTGTCTCCGTTCTACCCGACCACTGTACAAATGTCCAGATCAATCAAAAGACGCTTTACATTACATGCATGATGCACCACACCACAAACACCAGTGATGAATGACAACGGCATTCAAGAATGCCGTCATCAAATGCCAAAGAAAAAAGCCCCGAATAGTTCAGGGCTTTTTCTCTGCTCGCAGCTTGTCTTGTAACGTGACGTCCGCTGCTATTCCTCTTCTTCTTCCGGCGCCGGCCAACTGGCATTGGTGTAGACGTTCTGCACGTCGTCCAAATCTTCCAGCATGTCGATCATCTTTTGCACGGTTTCCGCGGTGTCGATATCCATCTCCGTTTCCGTGGACGGATGCATGGTAACTTCCGCCTCGGCAAATTCCAGCCCGGCCTCACGGAGGGCATCTACCACTTCACCGAAACTCTTGTCCGGCGTGGTGGTAACCACAAAACCGTCACCACCGACGTCTTCCACGTCTTCTGCGCCGGCTTCCAACGCCACTTCCATCAATTTTTCTTCGTCCACATCGGGCTCAAAGAAAATCTCACCACGCTTGGTGAACAGGAAAGCTACGGAACCGCTGGTACCTAAATTACCGGCAAACTTGGAAAATGCATGACGCACTTCAGCCACGGTGCGGTTCACATTGTCGGTCATGGTTTCCACCAGAACCGCCACGCCTCCCTTGCCGTAACCTTCATAGGTGATTTCATCCATATTGCCGTCATCATCACCGCCGGCGCCACGTTTAACGGCACGGTCAATGGTGTCACGGGTCATGTTCTGGCCCAGCGCCTTGTCGATCGCTGCTCGCAAACGCGGGTTATCGTTGGGCTCGCCTCCACCCATCTTCGCGGCCACGGTCAGCTCGCGAATCAACTTGGTAAAGATCTTGCCACGTTTGGCATCCTGGGCCGCCTTGCGGTGCTTGATGTTGGCCCACTTGCTATGTCCTGCCATGCTACCTCCGCCAGCACGCAGCACGCGTCACGCAACACGTTTCGGGTACGCCTCTTTGCGTGAAGCGTGATGCGTAGGCCTGCCTGCGTTTCTCCTGTATCAACCTTCTTCTTTGCGTACCTGTACGCCGACTTCACGCAGCTGCTTGTTGTCCACCGGTGACGGTGCATTGGTCATCGTGCACGCCGCCGTTTGCGTCTTCGGGAAAGCGATCACATCCCGGATCGATTCACAGCCAGTCATCAACATCACCATGCGATCCAAGCCAAACGCCAGGCCACCGTGGGGCGGGGCGCCATATTTCAGGCCGTCTAGCAGGAAGCCGAATTTTTCCTCGGCTTCCTCATCAGAAATGCCCAGCGCTTCAAATACAGTGCGTTGCATGGCTGGGCTATGAATACGGATGGACCCGCCACCCAGCTCGGTACCGTTAAGCACCATGTCATAGGCCCTCGATAACGCCTCGCCCGGATTACTCTTAAGCTCTTCCGCGCTACAACTGGGCATGGTGAAGGGATGATGCAAGGCATGGTATTGCCCTTCGTCTTCCTCGAACATGGGGAAGTCCACTACCCACAATGGCGCCCATTCTCCCTCGACCAAATTCAAGTCATGGCCCACTTTGACGCGCAGAGCACCCAGCGCTTCGTTAACGATCTTGGCCTTGTCAGCACCGAAGAAAATCAGATCGCCGGTCTCGGCGCCGGTGCGCTCAAGGATGCCGTTAATGGCATCTTCGGTCAGGAACTTCAGGATCGGAGACTGCAGACCTTCAGCGCCGGCGGCCAAGTCGTTGACCTTGATGTAAGCCAAACCCTTGGCGCCATAAATGCTGACAAACTTGGTGTAGCCATCGATATCCTTGCGCGACAGGCTGCATCCACCTGGCACTCGCATGGCCGCCACACGGCCTTTCGGGTCGTTGGCCGGGCCGGAGAACACTTTAAAATCCACGCCAGCAAGCAGGTCGGCAATATCAATCAGCTCCAATGCAATACGCAGGTCAGGCTTGTCGCACCCGAAACGCTGCATGGCCTCGGAGAATGGCATGCGCGGGAAATCCGGTAAGTCTACACTGAGCAATTCTTTAAACACCGAACGCACCATCCGTTCGGTAATGCCCATAATGTCTTCTTCTTCTACAAAGGAAGCTTCCAAATCAATCTGGGTAAATTCCGGCTGGCGATCGGCTCGCAGGTCTTCGTCACGGAAGCACTTGGCAATCTGGTAGTAGCGATCAAAGCCCGCCACCATCAACAGCTGTTTAAACAACTGCGGGGACTGCGGCAACGCAAAAAAACTACCCGGGTGCGTTCGGCTGGGCACCAAGTAATCGCGGGCACCTTCCGGCGTCGCCCGGGTCAGGATCGGCGTTTCCACATCCATGAAACCCTCGCCTTCCAGGAAGGCGCGCACAACATGGGTCAGTCGCGAACGGAACTGGAAGTTTTTCAACACTTCCGGGCGGCGCAGATCCATATAACGGTACTTGAGACGCACCTCTTCACCGGCGGCGGAGTGGGCATCCAACTCAAATGGCGGAGTCTCCGCTTCATTAAGAATCGTCAGCTCTTTGCCCAAGACTTCGATATCACCAGTGGCCATCTTGCTATTACGCACTGATTCGTCACGCATGCGTACCCGGCCGCTCAAGCGAACCACATATTCACTGCGTACTTTGTCAGCCAGCGCGAAGGCATCCACAGTGTCCGGATCAAACACCACCTGCACCAGACCATTACGGTCACGCAGGTCGAGGAAGATCACCCCACCGTGGTCACGGCGGCGACTGACCCAACCGCAAAGCTCTACTGTTTCTCCGTCGTGGGAGGCTCGCAAATCACCGCAATAATGGCTTCGCATGCTTAAAATCCGCTTGTGTTCTGATTACGCCGTCCGGCTTATTGAAGGCGACCCCAGGCTGGCTGAAGCCTGCCCCGACGCCAGACCGCTGAAAAAGGCGCCACAGTATAGCGATTCAACCGCCGCCGAGCCATGCCGGGCGGCGATTCACTGCGAAACGGGACACAAGCCTACTTAATTTCACAAAATACCTTGGAAAATAGTGTCTCTACGCCTTGTGCCCTGAAAACCCATGGCATATAAAAGATGAGAACCTTCTTAGAGACCCTCTGCGTTGCGCAGTCTAGGGGCGTAGCTGACAAGGAAGCAACGCCGGTCATCCGTACCAGTGCGGGGCCAATACAACATTAAGAAAACACCATAAAGGGGTAAGCAATCCATGGCTGCAAAGAAAAAGACCGCGGTTAAAGCGTCCAGCACCACAGCAGCTCGCAAGGTGAAAACCATCACCGAACCGATGAACAAGACTCAGATCATCAACCAGATCAGCGAAACCACCGGCCTAACCAAGAAAGACGTGAACGCTGTTTTCGACCAACTCGGCGATATCATGGAAGGCCACCTGAAAAAGCGTGGTGCTGGCCAGTTCACCCTGCCCGGTCTGCTGAAAATCGTGACCCAGAAGAAGCCCGCTACCAAAGCACGTAAAGGCATCAACCCTTTTACCGGGGAAGCGACCACTTTCGCAGCCAAGCCTGCCCGCACCATGGTCAAGGTGCGTCCGCTGAAAAAATTGAAAGATATGACCGCCTGAGTCACGTTCTACCATCGGGCGCCCAGCGCCCGATGGCATCCCTCTTGTGCATAGCTCACGCTGACTTCTCGCCCGCACTGGCCCCCAAAGGCTGCATCCCTCTATAATGCGCGCCGCATACGGAGGAGAACCCCATGGCTGAACGTAAAGATAAACAGAAGGTAATCGGCGAGCCGATGACCGATGAGCAGATCGCAGTGTTCCTGGATTTCTCTCCCGAGGAGGGCGTGAACGGAGACTTCCACGTACTGGAAAAAGCCTACCGCGCCCTTCGCGCGGAGGATTTCACCCGCTTCCTGGCGTTTTTCAAGGACCAGAACCGGAACTTGGATGCTCGCGATCCGCAAGGCCGCACCCTGCTATCCCTGATTGACCAGCATCCGAAAGGAGCGAAATACGCGCAGGCTCTGCGCGACGCCGGCGCCAACGCCTGATACCCGCCTTTCTCGTGCCAGCCTGGCACAAACCAGGCTGGCACAATAACGCTACACTCTATGCCTGCAAACGCATATTGAGCAGAACTTGTCCACATCACGCCTGCATGGCATTGTTGTCTAATAAAGGGCTATGGGGGCCCGGCGAACCTGGTCGCCTACAAACACAACAACAAGAGCTGTAAACATCATGGCAGCATATTCTGTATCGTTCTGGCGCTCTCTGTGCCTCATCGCGCTCTGCGCGATCAGCTTGCAACTCCATGCGGCCCGCGATGATGAGGCCGACGACGAAATGGACGAAGTCACCCCGGAAGAACTGCAGATACAGAATATCCCGGTGGATGAGCGTATTTTCGTCGAAAAATGGAACGATGTACCTTACAAGGAGAGCTATTTCACCTACACGGACAAGCAGATTCGCGACAAGTGGGAATATTTGATGCGCGGTCTGAAAGTACCCTATCCGTCCGCCGCTTATATGCAAAAACAGTTCGAAAAATATCCTTTCATGAAAGAGGACATCAAGGACTGGAACGGCGATTACCCATTACTGGAAGCACGCATCCTGCAGGTCTGGCGCAAGTTCTTTGCCGGTAATTTTCAAGAAGCCCGCGAAGAGGGGCTGCAACTGGGGCCCATTGGCAAAATTCCCGCGCTGTTTTCCCAGCTGATGTACGCCATCTACCTAACTGATCGCCAGAGCACCAAGTATATGATGCTCCAGGACGTGGCCAACCAGGCCCAGGAATACTTCGATGACATGGAAGAGGCTGCCGGCGATCCGGCCATTGCCCCCATTGTTGCCTCTGTAAAGCTGGGATACGCCTACGCCATCGCCCGTATCGCCGAAGAATCTCCGGTACCGATCGTTGTCGCCCGACGCTATATCGGCAAGATCAAGAACAGTGCGGAAGAAGTGGTTGAGATCATGCCCGATCAGCCGTTGGGGCATGCCTTCCGTGCCGGTGTGGACGCCGGCATCATGCGTCGGGTGGGCAAATTCACCGGCCGCATGACCTACGGCGCACGAACCACCACGGTGCAAGAATCTTTTGCTGACGCGCTCAAGCTCGCTCCGGATATTCCCATCGTCAATTACGAATATGCCAATGCGCTGATCTACATGAACCGCAAACGCGACCTGAATGAAGCGATCAGCTACTTGGAAAAAGCCATGAAAATTCGCCCGGAATTTTCCATGGATGCGCTCGACGTAATGTATTCCTACAAACGTTTACAGGAAGTAAGGCTGTATGCGCTGAACTTCCGTAGTTTCCGCAAATTCGAGAAGCTGCGTCGCAAGTACAGCAAAAAGACGGATCGGAACCTGACCAGCATCATCAGCGAGCCGCTGAGCATGGAGATGCTCAATAACCCGGAAAAATACATCCTCCCAACACGCAACTAACAGGCAACCCCATGTCTCTTTATGAAGACAAGCTGTTCCCGGTATTACTGAATTGGGCTACCCGCCCCGTTTACCGGGACCGACAACAGTTACTCGCCCAAGCCACTGGCCGGGTTCTGGAACTGGGCGTCGGCACAGGCGCCAACTTTCCTTTCTACAGCCCTGCTGCCACGGAAATTCACGGCATCGAGCCCGCCAGCGGATTGCTTGCTATGGCCCGCGATAGTGCGCAACAGTGTGACGCCCCGGAGCGTTTCCACATCCAGGAAGGCGACGCCCAACTACTGCCCTACCCTGATCAACACTTCGATACCGTGATTGCCTGCCTGGTGTTCTGCACCATCCCGGATCCAAATCAGGCCGCGCAGGAAGCGTTCCGCGTCCTTAAACCAGGCGGCCATCTGCTATCGCTAGAGCATGTCCTCAGCGAACGTCCCTGGATTCAGCGCCTGCAGAAAACCCTGAACCCGGCCTGGAAACCGCTAGCCTGCGGCTGTCAGCTTACCCGTGATACCGCTCGCATTTTCCAACGCGCAGGCTTTCAGGCCGACACCGCCCGCCAACATCGCCACCCCAAACTGCCTGCCTTTGCTGGCGAGCTATACCAAGGGCGATTGCTGCGGCCTTGAAGAGCCTCTGCAAAAAGCTCAACGTTAAAAGTTGGAACGCCAGTTAATTCGAGTTTCAACTTTTAACTCGCACCGCTCCTCAGTGGGACAAACTGCCGCATCTCTGGAGCCCACTTTACCGTTACAATAGCGGCCATGGATAACCGCCCCCCCTTATTAAACTGGCGCCTGCGCCTCATCTGGCTGCGCAGCCTGCTAGTACTGGCCATCACCCTCGCCTTAATCGTGCTGCAACGTTTCGGCCACAGCGGCTATCAGCTGGCTGAGCTAGGCTGGCTGGGCGCGCTGTTATTGCCCAACCTAGTCACCCTACTCACCCGCAAGGCCCCTTTACAGCGCCACAGCCAGTTGCTGACGCTGGAATTGGCCATGGACGCGATTTTGTTTGCTGGTTTGATTCAAGGCTTCGGTGGTGCCGGCAACCCCCTTTCCTTTTATTTATTAGTGCCCGCACTGATGGCGTCGCTGACTTTACCCATGGCCGGCGGCATACTGGTGGCGCTACTGGCTTTAGCAGGGTACATGGTGTCATTGAGCTGGTACCAAATGCCCGCCATGAACAGTCCGCTACACGCTCTCACCCACCAACTCAGCGGTCTACACAGCACCGGCATGGCGGCTGTTTTTATCGCCCTACTAGCCATGCTCAGTGTGCTCGGGCAAGTGATTCAGCGGCTAATACACCAGCAACAAAAGCAACAGGAGCAAGCCTTGGATTTGGCCGGTCGACGTGAGCACATGTACCAGGTGGCAGCGACCTTGGCCGATCAGGCCCATGAGCTGAACACGCCTTTAGGCACCTTGGTCATGCTGGCCGATAACCTTATCCATGCTCCCGAAATGCCCGACTCCCTGCGCCCAGAAGTGGAACAAATAGATCATCTGGCCCGCAACGTGGCCAACCGTCTTAAACAGGGCAACGAAACTCAGCTGGAACCCGGGCTACCGCTGAGCGTACTGATACAGCAATTACAACAGCACCTGCGTCACCTGGCCCCGACTCTCAATGTGACCCATACCTTGAAAGCAGATCCCCTTGTGGCCGATAGTCAGAACTGGTATCGGGTACTGTGCAATCTGGGCTATAACGCCATGGATGCAGGCGCCACCCGCTTGGATATCATCGTCAGCGACCATTCTCCGCAATACCGAGTGCAACTCAGTGACGATGGCCCGGCCCACCCGGATTCAGAACGCGAAGGTCTCGGCATGGGGTTGACCTTGGTGTATTCCGCCTTGGCACACATTGGTGCTGAGCTGGAAATGGACTTTGGTCATAGCTGGACCCAGGCCCGAATTCACTGGGCCCATACCGATAACCCTGGAGCTGAATCATGAGCAACGCCATTCTCATCCGTCATCTGCTGCTGGTAGAAGACGATGATCTACTGGCTGAACAAACCGCTCGGGCTTTGGGTCGTCACGGCGTCCAGGTTCATGTCGCCCACAGTCGCGAACAGGCTTTGCTTCTGATCACTGAACTCAACACACAGGGAACCCCACCCGACGGCGCCATACTCGATCAAAATCTGGGAGACGATAACGGTCTTGATCTAATCGAACCGATTCGGCGGCAGTACCCCCTCTGTCGGGTGATTCTGCTCACTGGCTACGGCAGCATTGCCGCCGCCGTCGCCGCCACCCACCGTGGCGCCCACAATTATTTGACCAAGCCCGCGAGTGCCAACGACATTCTGCAATCGCTTAATGCTGATCCTGCCAGCCAGACCTTGCCTCTACCCGACAGCCCTCCGTCACTGCAACGACTGGAGTGGGAACATATCCAGCGTACCCTGGATGCCCACAACGGCAATATCTCGCGCGCGGCAGAGGCCCTTGGCATTCACCGTCGCACGCTGCAGCGTCGGTTGAAAAAGCGGCCCAGCGCCAGCGACTATTTGCGAGACTCTCAGAGAGAGGCTCCGCATGAAAAACAAACAGAGCAGCACGCTAGCCGTACAGCCAATAAATCCACACCTCAAGGCTGATCGCCTTCGTAGTTAAAGTTCTCGTTACCCCTACCCTTGGCTTACACTGTGGGCTGACACGAACAGGGATGCAGAGCTTGGCGCACCGTCGACACCACAAATGGCAGAGCAAGGCGATCGCCCTGATACTACTGATGCTGTTGCCGGCCATCGCGTTCAGCAAAACCGCGCCGAGCCTACAGATTACCGGCAACGCCAGCGAAGCGGTGACTCATAATATTCAGGCCCTGATCGATCTCTCACGTTACCCCTGCCACCCCCCCAAGGCCCAATATGGGCTGATTCGCCGGCAGATCATTACCAACAGCACCGGCGCATTACAGGCTATGGGTTATTACGATAGCCAGCTAAACCTGTCCACCGATGAAAACAGCGGCTGCGTCAGCTTCACCCTGGATGTCAACACTGGCCCCCCTGTGATACTCAAGCACCTACAAGTGGAAATTACTGGCGATGCAGCCCAGGACCCGGCGTTCTCCAAGCTGCTGGAAAAAGCCCAGTTGGCCATCGGCCAACGGCTTCAGCATGATCGCTACAGCAACCTGAAGAAAAGCCTGCAGCAGCACCTGATCAGCCGCGGCTATGTTCAGGGCGAACTGACAGTGCACACCCTCGAAGTGGACACAAAACAACACCGCGCCAGCATCACCCTTCATGTGGACAGCGGGCCGCGCTATCACTTCGGCGAGATCAGCCTAACCGGCAGCGTGCTTGAGCGTTCGCTGGTCAACGCCTATGTAAGTTTTCAGGAAGGCGAACCCTACGACAGTGGTCGCATGTTACAAACCCAGCAGGCATTTTTGGGCGCCGGCTATTTCAGCGCGGTGCAGGTACAAAAAGGTGACCCCAACGACACCACCCGCCGGATTCCCGTCAGCATTACGCTCACCGACAGTAACCGTTGGTCGCTGCTCACGGGTATAGGCATCAGTACCGATACCGGGCCACGGGTGAGGCTGGGCGTGGAAAATCGCCGGGTAAACGAAGCAGGGCACCGCTTCCGGGCAGAAACCGAGCTCTCTGAAGTGCAACAGGGCGCCGGGGCGAGCTATCAGATTCCGCTCAAAGACCCGCTCCATGAACGGCTCGATCTGCACACCAGTTTTATCAACGAAAACACCGACAGCAACGAAAACGAACGCTGGAGCACTGGGGCCGATTATATCATCGAGCTGGAAAATCACTGGGTAGCGACCACCTCTCTGGAGTTGCTGCGTGAGACCTATCAGGTCGCAGACCAAGTAGATCAAGCCGAATTGTTGATACCCGGATTCCAGTTAAGCCGCGTCAAAGCCGACGACCCGGTCTACCCTACCTTCGGCTGGCGTCTCAGCACCGCCATGCGTTTTGCTACCCAGAGTCTGTCATCCACCGCGGACTTTTTTCAGTTCACCAGTGGCGCAAAAATTCTCTTTCCCTTACTGGGCGGGCGCATGCTGATGCGTACCGACTTGGGTTACACCGAAGTTACTGATGTGACCGAACTCCCCGCCTCTATCCGCTTCTTCGCCGGCGGCGACTCCAGTGTGCGTGGTTTCGCTTATGAATCTCTGGGCCCTGAAGACAGCAATGGCGAGGTCATCGGCGGGCGCAACCAGGCCACTGGCAGCCTGGAATACGACCATCCGCTTACTGAAAAATGGCACTTGGCCGTGTTCACCGATGCCGGCAATGCCTTCAATGAATTCGATGAATTTGAACCCCGGCATAGTGCAGGTCTGGGTATTCGCTGGCGCTCCCCACTGGGCCCCATCCGGCTGGATCTTGCCCGGGCCGTGGATGAGCACCGTGACTGGCGCGTGCATCTGAGCATGGGGCCAGACTTATGATCAGCCGCCAACGCCTGTTCGGCTTTGCCATGGGTAAAATACTGACCCGTGGCTTGCTGGTACTGCTCAGCCTGTTGTTGGTCTGCCTGCTGGCTCTGGCCTTGCTGCTGGGCACCGCCACCGGCAACCGCTGGATACTGGAACAAGCCACCCCCTTTATTCCCGGCGAACTCACTCTGGGTGAATGGCATGGCAGCCTGCTCAGCGGCATCACCCTGAACCATATCGACTACCGCTACGAGGAACTCAATATCCGCCTGGACCAGCTCAGCGCTGAGCTGGCACCACACGCCCTGCTGAAAGGCTGGCTGGAACTGACATCGCTATCACTGGGCACCTTGCACATTACCTTACCGCCCGCCGATGATACCCCGTCACAGCCGGCCTCCCTGCCGGATAGCCTGTCACTGCCTTTCGGTATCCGCATCGACGCACTCACCGTAAACACCTTCCAGCTAAACGACGCCGTCCTGATTCGTCAGCTGGAAGCAGATAACCTGGCAGCCTGGCGACGCTTCCAGATCGCCCGTCTGCAAACCCACACCCTGGCCGACGCCAACGTAAAGGCTACCGCCCAGGGCAAGCTCACCGCCCCCTTTGATGTACAAGGCACCGCCAGCTGGACACTGCCGCTACCCGAAAGCGATACCCTGCAAGCCAGCCAGGCCAATGGCCAGCTGACCCTGACCGGCCCGTTGAGCCAGCTCCAAGTGCACCATCAGCTTAGCGGCCCGGTGAAACTGCAAAGCCAGGGGGAATGGCTGCTGAAAGATGGCCAATGGCAAATCGCCATGCAGCACCGCTGGCCCGCTCAGGCATTGCCGCTAACCCTGCCGCAACCGCTGGCGCTGGGCAAAGGGGAGTTGGACACCCATGGGCCACTCGACGCACTGCAGCTGAAAGGTCAAACCGGCCTCGCCAGTGGGGAGCACAACGTGGCGATCACTCTGGATAGCGCCCTGATACCTGGCGGCGTCACCTTGCACAATCTTACCGTCAAGGACGGCGAGCAAACGCTGGCCAGCCGCGGGCAAGTCATGTTTAGTCCGTTAAGTTGGGATCTGGATCTGAGCGGCGACCTGGATACCGCCCTGCTGCACCCACTCCTCCCCGGCCAGTTGGCCATCGACGGCCACAGCAAAGGACAGTGGGACGGCGACCGCTGGTCCCTGTCTCCCAGTGAGCTCACCCTGCGCGGTAACGTTCGCCAACAACCGTTATCTTTGAGCAGTACAGTGCAAAGCCAGATCGCCAACGATAAGCAACAACTGCAGTTACGCAGCAAAGGACGCTGGGGCGATAACCGGTTTCAGTCCAATGGCCAGGTATGGCCACAGTGGCAACTGCACAGCGAGCTGAACCTCACACAGTTAGAACAACTCTACCCCGGACTGGCAGGCAACCTGGCAGGGCAAATTCAGCTTCAGGGCCGTTACAGCGACCCCGCCCTCAGCGGCCAGCTCACTGGCAATAACCTGAGTTGGCAAGACTGGTCTCTGGGTCAAATGCAAAGCCGGTTTTCGCAATTACGGCTACCGCAGACATCCCGACCAGAATCGATGTCACTCACCTTGAACGGTCATCAGCTAACGCAGGCCAACACCGAACACGTCGGCACTTTTACCCTCAGTGCCGACGGCACTTGGGCCGAGCACCGACTCACCGCTAGCGCCCGCCGCGATGCGGTGGAACTCAACACCCGTTTGCAGGGGGGCATGAATGCCGCAAGTAACACATGGCAAGGCATTCTTGCCGACACCCGGCTACAACACCTTCAGCTCGGCACCTGGCAACAGGATACCGACAGCACCTTGCGCCTATCGGCCCAGTCTCAGTCTTTGAGTCCGTTCTGCCTGGTTCAGCTCCCCAGCCGCCTGTGCCTGCAAGGTAACCGCGCCGCCAACAACCTGGAAGCACAAGCCCGCTTGGCCGACCTGCCCCTGGCCCTGATCAATACCCTACTCGGCCCCACTCTGTCGATGGAGGGCACCGTCGATGCGAACCTTTCAGTACAGGGGCCGCTGGACAATCCGGAAGGTCAGTTTGCCCTGCAAACCCGGGACGCCAATATCACCATCAATGCGGCGGATGCGCCCCCTCCGCTGGAAATCAAACAACTAAGCCTGCACGGCAACCTGGCCAATCAACGAGTCAACAGCGAGCTAACCCTGACCACCGCGCTGGGCAATGCCCATGCACAACTGGAACATGGGCTGGGGCTCGACACCACGTTGCAAGGCGACGTGGATTTTCATCTGAGCAGCCTGGCCTTTATGGAACTGTTCACCGCCGACCTCCGTGAAGTTAAAGGGAGCATCGACGGCGACTTTTCCCTCGCCGGCAGCCTCCGCCAACCCGTCATGAACGGCGCTATCACACTGCACAACGGGCAAGCATTAATTCCCTTCCTCGGTGTGGATATAGCCGATGTACAGGTAACCATCCAGGGTAACCCCCAGGGCCAGCTGGATATCATCGGTTCTGCGCAAATGGGATCGGGCACCGTGGCACTTAGTGGTGCTGTGGATCCCAGCCAGCCGAATATCCCCATGCAGCTTACCCTCAGCGGCGACCGTCTTCTCGCCGCCGACCGGCCCGATGCTCGCATTTGGTTAACACCGAATCTGACTCTGACAGGCTCACTGGAAGGGCTGAACCTAAGCGGCTCCTTGACCATACCTGAAGCCGAAATTAGCCCAGTGGAAATTCCAGAAGGCGCCATCACCGTCAGCAAAGACCAGGTACTGGTGCACCAGCAGGCGGACAGCACCACTCCTCTCCCGCTGGCCGTGGATGTAACCCTGACACTGGGAAAAAAGGTGCATTTTAAAGGGTTCGGGCTCGATGCCATGCTCGGAGGGTCCCTGCAAGTGGAGCAGAAACCCCAGCGTCCACCGCAACTCAATGGCGAGCTGATCATCCGCGAAGGGCGCTATCGGGCCTACGGCCAGAACCTGGCCATCAGCGACGGCCAGCTGATTTTCCAAGGGCCGCCGGATAACCCTGGCCTGGATATTCGCGCCATCCGCAAAATCCCCAGCGAGGGAGTCGTGGTGGGTGTGCAATTGAGTGGCACCTTGCAAGAACCGAATGCATCACTGTTTTCCGACCCCAGCATGGAGCAAAGCCAAGCCATGTCTTACCTGCTCACCGGACGACCATTAGAAAGCGGCTCCAAGAGCGAGGGCAATAAAATCGCCCAGGCATTGGCATTGTACGGACTGGAAAGAGGCAGTGGTGTCACCGAGAAAATCGGCGACAAACTGGGGGTGGATGACATCAGCGTTGGCAGCGACTGGGAAAGCGATGACGCTGCCCTGATGCTCGGCAAACAACTTTCAGAGCGCTTATATCTGACCTATGCGGTAGGCCTGTTCGACGCTATTTCCACCGTCATTTTGCGCTACACCCTGACACGAAGCTTGCACCTGGAAGCACGCTCCAGCAGCGAAGCTAACAGCATCGATGTGATCTGGGAGAAAGAACTGAGGTAAGAGCAGCGACTAGCTCTGAACTACTAGCTGGCAGAAAGCATAACGCCTCCTGTAGAACGCACGCACTTTTCCGCCTTGTCCTATCTTTTTTCGTAGAGTGTAACTCAATGCGGCAGCGCGTAGGTCCCGGTGACGTGAGCCACCATTTCATCATTACCCTCACTGAACAGCTGTACTTCCAATACCGCAGCGCGCCGGCCCAACCGCAAGATCACCGCTTCAGCAATCAGATCCGCTGGCGCCGGGCGTGACAAAAAATTGATGTTCAGGTTCTGCGTTACGGCCATCTCCACCTGGCCCAACTCAGCCAAGATCGTCGCGTACATGGCCGCATCGGCCAGTCCCATCATGGTGGGCCCTGAGATACTACCGCCGGGGCGCAGGGTCGAAGGTCGAAACGGAGAGCGCAATCGCGCCCTTTGCTCCCCTACCGCTTCGATCTGCAACCCCTCTTGCGAAGCCGCCGGCAAGCCCTGGTAAATCAGATCCTGCACTTGTTGCGCATTCAACATATCTATTTCTCAATTAACTCAGAGAGCCCAAGCATACGAAAGCCGAACAGATAAACACAGTGCAGGAAAACGCGGGTGACTGGTTAGCGGTGTCCTTTGCCCATAGAATGGAGGGCTTATCGAATTAACTGGCCGAAGACTTCCTTTTATGCGCACCTCCCAGTATTTACTTGCTACTGTTAAAGAAACGCCGGCAGACGCCGTTGTGACCAGCCACCAGCTGATGCTGCGTGCTGGCATGGTCCGTAAACTAGCCTCTGGTCTTTATACCTGGCTGCCATCCGGGTTACGGGTACTGCGCAAAGTGGAGCAAGTGATCCGTGAGGAAATGGACCGCGCAGGCGCTCAAGAGGTGCTGATGCCAGTGGTGCAACCCATGGAGCTGTGGGAAGAGTCCGGCCGCGCTCCGGCCTATGGCCCGGAACTGCTGCGTATTACCGATCGGCACAACAATCCCTTCTGCCTGGGCCCCACCCATGAAGAAGTGATCACCGACATGGTGCGCAATGAGCTGCACAGCTACAAACAGCTCCCCGCCAATTTCTACCAGATTCAAACCAAATTCCGTGACGAAATTCGCCCGCGTTTCGGCATCATGCGCTCTCGCGAATTCATCATGAAGGACGCCTACTCCTTCCACACCAATATGGACTCCCTGGCAGACACCTACCAGATCATGCACCGCGCCTACTGCGCCATCTTTGATCGCCTGGGCCTGGATTACCGCCCGGTAGAAGCCGATACCGGTGCCATCGGCGGGGCCGCCAGCCATGAATTCCATGTGCTGGCCGAGTCGGGTGAGGATGATATCGCCTTTTCCGATGGTTCCGATTACGCGGCCAATGTAGAACTGGCGGAGGCGTTGACACCCACCAGCGAACGCCCGGCCCCGGCGGCGGCCATGGAAAAAATCGATACGCCCAATGCCAAAACCATCGAAGAATTGGTAACCCAGTTCGATCTGGCTATCGAGAAAACCATCAAGACGCTGGTAGTGAAAGGGGCGGAAGAAGGCCAGCTGGTAGCATTGCTGGTACGCGGTGATCACGAACTGAACGATATTAAAGCCGAGAAACTGGATGCCGTCGCCACACCGCTGGAATTTGCCAGCGAAGAGGCGATTCGCAAAGCAGTAGGTGCAGGCCCCGGTTCACTCGGCCCCGTAGACCTGCCATTGACGGTTATCGCTGATCGCAGCGTGGCGGTGATGAGCGACTTCGGTGCCGGCGCCAACGAAGACGGCAAACACTATTTCAATATCAACTGGGAGCGTGACGTGGCGCTGCCGCACATTGCTGACCTGCGCAATGTGGTGAACGGCGACCCAAGCCCGGATGGTAGCGGCACGCTGACCATCAAACGCGGTATTGAGGTTGGTCATATCTTCCAGCTGGGCACCAAATACTCCGAAGCCTTGGGTGCCACCGTACTGGATGAGAATGGTAAATCGGTGGTCATGCCCATGGGCTGCTACGGCATTGGCGTCACCCGCGTAGTCGCCGCTGCCATTGAACAGAACAACGACGACCGGGGCATCATCTGGCCAGAAGCCATTGCACCGTTCCAGGTAGCCCTGGTGCCGGTGAACATCAAAAAGAGCCCCCGCGAGAGGGAACTAGCGGAAACGCTCTACGCAGAACTCACCGCCATGGGTATTGAAGTCTTGTTCGATGATCGAGAAAAAGAACGCCTGGGCGTGAAACTGGCCGACACCGAACTGCTGGGCATACCCCATCGCATCGTGATCGCTGAACGTGGCATGGACAACGGCGTGCTCGAGTACAAGGGCCGCCGAGATGCGGACAAGACCGAGGTGGCCATGGACGGGATTGTGGCGTTCCTGAAAGAGAAGATGGGAATGAGTTGATCATTAAAAATGGATAGCTGTCGCAAGACAGTAAGTCATTCGTCGAAATGCAAGAGGCCGCGCCCATAGAATGGGCGCGGCCTCTTTGCTTTTGAGAATCACCAACGGCCCATTCGCGCCGTTATCAATTATCCGCTAGACCTTAACGCTCCGCTTTACCGCCATCACCTGGCTCATGGTATTGTCGCCGTGGGCCGTCAGTTGCCAGAGCGGTAGGCCTCGGCTGTCTTTTTCCGCGGAGCGGTTAATCAGCCCCAGTGCTCGCAGATGAATTTTCACCTGATTAAAGGCATGAGCCGCCAGTACTACGTTGCGTACCGCATGAGCCCGGGGAAAATCTGCCTGTACATCCCCCAACGCTTTACGGCCAATAAAATCTTCCAGGGCCTTCTGCAACACCGGCTCAACTGCCGGGTTCAGCATCAGTGGTGCCACACAAGAAAACGCCTGATCCCAGCTGATTCTGGTAGTCACCATGGCCAGCTTGCAATCACCGCCCTCATAAACATTACAGGAGTAATCCAGCGCCACCTGGTCCCCGGCACGGGCCAGGGTTTTCAATGGTGGACGAGCCTGGCCAAGGGCCTCTTCCCGCTCTTTCTCCAGCAGCTCGATACGCGCCTTCAGCGCTTCACTCTCGGCGCTACCACCTTCGCCAGCCTGATCCGCACGCACCCACCCCACCGCATGATGCTCGCGCATGAGAGTGGGGATAACGGTCCCCGCCAACTCATTCAGGCCCGCTTCGGTGCTCCAGCGATAACAAGTCACCTTCTCTTCCAGCAGGCGAACAAAATCATCCCGGCGCACTTGCCCTTCACGGCTAGGTTCGCGTTGTGCCTCTGGCAGCGCAGAAGGGTTTTCATGGATAAAGGCAACAATCGGTTTGCGCTTGGTCGCCGCAAAGATGTACTCGCGATGGATCTCACTAAGCCCCATGGGAGACAAGGTGCCATAGCGACCTCCCACAATCAGAATGAAATAATCGCTGGTTTCGATCAGCCTTTGGATCACCGGCAACAGAGCATTACCGTCTGCAGCAGAGCTGTCCAGCCCGGTGGGGATCAGGCCATGGGCCAGCATGGGCAGCATCAGCGCCTGGCGCGCTCCCTGCATATCGGGAAACGTGGCGCTGATGAAAACCTGATAGCGTTTGTTGACTGTCGCGCTCACCCTGATCGAGACCTCATTCTTTGTTGTTCCGGCCTGCTGGACCGTGTCGGTGGACGGCTATTAAAGCGCCTGACTGCCTTGATCACAAGCCACCCTATGGCCCAAAAGCCTAGCACAGACGCAACATGGGACATTTGCCCAGTTCATGCTAGCCTGAGCGCTGCCTGCACCACGTTCGGGGCCGCTATAATGGCCGGCAGGAGCCTTAACCGGTTGTTGAAAAACCCATTGCGTACTCTGTTTTCAGACTGGCTCGCACTTTCGGCGCCCTTTAGATGGTGTAGTCCATCCATAGTGAAAAGGCAACAACGAGTACGGGCCAACGGAAGGGCGCAGTTGCTGCATTTTTTTGTTAGGAAAGGGGTCACCCTGTCTGCCACGGAAAAACACAACAACTGCACCCTCATTTAGGCCACGCAGCACATACAAAGGGATTTGCGTAGCCTGCTAGCAATCCACTCTCAAAGCTTACAGGAAAGGGACGTCATGCAAACCATTGCCTTTTACAACCTGAAAGGGGGCGTAGGTAAAACCACCACCGCAGTCAACGTGGCCTGGCATGCTGCACGCTGGAAACACCGTACCTTGCTCTGGGACCTGGACCCTCAGGGGGCCGCCAGCTTCTACTTGGGCGTGGACGATGGCGATGGTTACAAAGCCGCTAATCTGATCAAGGGCAAACAACCCATTGGCCGGCTTAAAAAGGAAACCCGTTGGGCCAACCTGGATGCGATTCCTGCCGACCTTTCCATGCGCAATGCGGATATCAAATTGGTCGAAAATGGCGGCGCCAAAAATCGCCTGAAGCAGTTGATTGCTCCGCTAGGAGAAAGTTACGAACTGGTGATTCTGGATTGCCCCCCCACCTTGAGCCCAGTGGCGGAAAGCATCTTTGCTGCCGTGGATTATCTGTTTGTCCCGGTCATCCCCACCCACCTGTCAGTGCGCGCCTTCCAGCAGGTCCTCGACTGGCTAGACAGCAAAAACTACAAGAACCTGACCGTGGTGCCGTTTTTCAACATGGTGGATCGCCACCGGGATCTACACGTGGAAATGCTGGTGAAACGCCCCAAAGCAATGAAGGACGGACTGAAAATCTGGATACCCTACTCCACCCACGTGGAGCAAATGGGCGACCACAAAGCCCCTGTCGGCGAGTTCGCTCCCTACACCCCAAGCGCCCAAGCGTTCCGCGCCATGTGGTTCGAGATTGCGGGAAAACTGAAATTATAACCTCTCTAGGCAGGAGTACTTTTCATGAGAGGCGAACCCCGCCAATTTCCTGATGGCATTGAATAGAGAACCACAGCGAGCCCCGCCCTACTTGGTGGCTCCGAGCACGGTTCCCAAGGGCGCCAATGTGGCGCCAGGAAAAAGCTTAGTTCAGCATGGTCTGTGCCAGCACGCCCAGCATCGTCATGCACAGCACCATCCCCCATAGCGGCACCTTGCCGCTGTACAGCAACAATAAACCAGTCAACACCGCCAACAGATCCCAAACATCATGCACCGCGGAAACAAACACAGGCTGATAAAGCGCCGCCAACAGCAACCCAACCACTGCCGCATTGATGCCCGCCACCGCCCCGGCTAGTGCAGGACGAGAAGACAACCACTGCCAAGCGTCCATCAACCCCAACACCAGTAAGAAACCGGGCAAAAAAATGGCCAGGGTGGCTATCAATGCGCCCCACCACGGGCTAGCCGGCAATAACACAGCCCCTAAGTAGGAGGCCAATGAGAACATCGGCCCGGGCACCGCTTGCGCGGCGGCGTAGCCGGTGAGGAATGCATCCGGGCTCAGCCGTGAGCCCACCAATTCCTGCAGCAAGGGGAGAACCACATGGCCGCCGCCGAAAACCAAGGCGCCGGCGGTGAAGAAATCATTCCACAGCGCCAGCAACGGTCCGTCAGTTAACAGCGCCGCCACCGCTAACAGCCCAAACAGCACCAAAGGACGCAGCCGTAGCACGGGCTTGCCCACAGCTGGGCCGGCTAGCCCCGGACGCAACCAACGCCACCCCACAACCGCCGCTAACAGCAACGCGATCACTTGCCCGTAGAGGGTAGGCCAACCGATTAACAGTAACGCCACCACCATTGCCAAACACCGGGTCAATTTATGGGTACAGAAGCGCCGCCCCATATTCCATACCGCATCAGCGACCACGACCACCGCCAGCCACTTAAGCCCGCTGATCACCCCCCCCTGCAGCCAGAGCGGCAATGCGTTGGCATAAAGGGCCAGCAACCCCATCAATAGAAAAGACGGGAGCGTAAAGCCGATAAACGCCACAAAAGCGCCAGCCACCCCACCCCGTAACCGGCCAATGGCAAAGCCCAACTGGCTGGATGCCGGCCCCGGCAGAAACTGGGTGAGCGCCAACAAGCCCGCAAAATCCTCCTCATTCAGCCACTGCAGTTGCACCACGAAACGCTGATGGAAATAGCCCACATGCGCCGCCGGCCCGCCAAAACTGATCACACCCAACACCAAAAACTGCCGAAAAATATCGGTCATTAACTGCACTCACACCTGTTAACAATACTCAAAACGCTACCACACCGTAGTGTCAGTCGGATGTCATCGTTTCCGCCGTGCAGGTATACTCCCGACCATGCAATCCAATGCCCACTCCGTGCTCGAACATGTCTTCGGCTATCATCAGTTCCGTGGTGAACAACAGACCGTTATCGATACCCTGATACAAGGTGACGACGCCTTGGTGCTCATGCCCACCGGCGGCGGCAAGTCTCTTTGCTACCAGATTCCCGCACTGGTGCGCGCAGGCACCGGTGTAGTGATCAGCCCATTGATTGCACTGATGCAAGACCAGGTGGATGCCCTCAAAGCGTTAGGGCTAAGAGCGGCCTTTCTTAACTCCACCCTGGCGCAGGATCAGGCTCGGGCGCTGGAAAGCGCCCTGCTGCAGGGTGAGTTGGATATGCTCTACATCGCCCCGGAGCGGCTAATACAACCACGCACCCTGGCGCTACTGAAACAAGCTGAGATTGCCCTGTTTGCCATTGATGAAGCCCACTGCGTCTCCCAATGGGGCCATGACTTCCGCAACGACTATCTGCAGTTATCCTTGCTGCACCGGGAATTTCCTGATGTGCCGCGCATTGCACTGACCGCCACCGCGGACCAGCGCACCCGCACGGAAATTGCTGAACGGTTGGACCTGACCCAGGCACGGCATTTTGTCTCCAGCTTTGATCGCCCCAATATCCAGTACCGCATCGAACGCAAGGACGGCGCCCGCAACCAGCTACTGCGCCTGCTGCGCTCAGAACACGCCGGCGAAGCCGGCATCGTCTACTGCCTGTCACGTAACAAGGTGGACCGGGTGGCTGAATGGTTATGTCAGCAAAGCATCAATGCTCTGCCTTACCACGCCGGGCTGTCTGGCCCCATGCGGGAAAAACATCAGCAGCGTTTTTTGCGCGAAGACGGCATCGTCATGGTGGCAACGATTGCTTTTGGCATGGGTATCGACAAGCCCGATGTACGCTTTGTGGCACATCTGGATTTACCCAAAAGCATCGAGTCCTATTATCAGGAAACTGGCCGCGCCGGCCGCGACGGTAATCCGGCCACCGCCTGGATGGCCTATGGACTGGAAGATGCCATCAAATTAAAACAGATGCTCGCCCAGGGCAGCGGCAACGAGCAACACAAGCGCAATGAAAACCAACGTTTGGAAAGCATGCTAGGGCTATGTGAAATCACCCACTGCCGCCGTCAGGCCCTGCTGCATTATTTTGGCGAAAGCCTGGAAAAATCCTGCGGCAACTGCGACACCTGCCTGCACCCACCGGAAACCTTCGACGCCACCGAGGCGGCTCAAAAGGCCCTAAGCTGTGTGTATCGCACCGGGCAACGGTTTGGCGTCAACCATTTGATCGACGTCCTTACCGGCAACCGCTCGGACAAAGTCGCCAGCGCCGGCCACGACCATGTGTCCACCTGGAACATCGGTAACGAATTCAGCGCTACCCAGTGGCGCAGCATCTACCGTCAACTGGTGGCCCGTGGGCTTCTCACCGTGGACATGAATGGTTACGGGGCTCTCCAGCTCACCGATGCTTGCCGCCCTTATTTGCGCGGCGAGCAGCCCCTGCACCTGCGCAAGGAAATCGCCAAAGCGAAGAAAGCGGGCCTGCGCAAAAGCCAATCCAACGTGGCAGAGGCCGACCGCACACTCTGGGAAGCGCTGCGCGCCTGTCGCAAACGGTTGGCAGAAGAAGAAGGCGTGCCACCCTACGTGGTGTTCCACGACGCCACCCTGATGGACATGCTCGCCATTCGGCCCCGTAACCATCGGGAATTTTCCGCCGTAAGCGGGGTGGGCGATCGCAAGCTGGACCGTTACAGTGACGACTTTCTAGCTGTCCTGAATGGCCACGCAGAGGGTAATGACAACGGCGCGGCAGACGCTGCCGGCCCCGACAGCAACGACATTCTTACCCTGGCCCTGGCCAACATGGATCCGCCCGCCATTGCCCGACAACAGAACGTGAACGAACAGACCATCTACCGAGAATTGAGCAAACTAATTGTGAGCGGTAAGTTGTCGCTGGAACAAGCGTTGGGCCTTAGCGACGTAGAAATCGGTATCATTCAAGATGCCTTGCTTAGCCAGGCTAACTTGGCCGAAGACACGTTCAGCTACCGCCAGATCAAAGAACAACTAGCCGATGACTGGCCCACTGGCGTTCTTCATTGTGTACGTCAAGCCATTCTGGCGCAGGGCTAAACCTCCCTGCGCAAAAACACCGTCTTTTCCTCAACGATCTCTGAGTCCTGTCAGTCAACCGTCTGTTCTAAAATGGTTTTTTCACTCTCTTTCTTCCGTGTCTCTTTTAAACGAACGCGAAAACTGCAGAATCAGGAAGTTGATCAACGATAGCACCAGGGCAATCTCGTAGCGGCTGTAGGCCACCGAAATACCGATTGCACCGGTATTCCACAGGCTTGCCGCCGTGGCGGTTCCGCTAACATTGGCGCCATCCTTGAGAATCGCCCCGCCCCCAATAAAGCCCATGCCGGTAATAATACCGTACATAACGCGCGCCTCCGCATCGGAACCGGTATACACCTGCATCCCCACCAACATATAGCCACAGGCGGCTATCGATACTAACGGAAAGGTTCGCAAGCCCGCGCCACGGGCCTTCAGCTCCCGGTTCCAGGCCACCGGCAGCGCCAACACAAAGGCCATACTCAACTGAATGAGATGAGTGCCCACCTGTGCCCAATCCAGTTCCTCCATGTTGCTCTCCTGCCCTATTCGGTTCCGGCCAGCTCGAAAAGCATTCTTTGCACTTAATAACGCTGTTTTAGCACTGTGATGATGGCGCCGATATAAACAAAAACTTATACCAATACAGCAAAAAACCACTACCGGATCACGCTAACGTCAGTACAGAGAATAAACAGAGGGGAAGGAAAAAGGGAACAGGAAGAATCTATACGGGAGAAGATGCCAACCATTTGACGGCTTAACCCGATCATCGGCTTTACCAAGCATTACTCGTGTTCGCCGCCCGGATCAGTTAGGCTTGCCGCCCTTTTCCAGCTGATCCTCCCAACTTCATGCATTTTTCAGATCTCGGGCTGTGTGATGCCCTGCAAGCGGCCGTCGCTGAACGTGGCTACGACACCCCTTCTCCTATTCAGGCTCAGGCCATTCCCGCCGTACTCTCTGGCCGTGATGTGATGGCCGCCGCCCAGACCGGTACCGGCAAAACCGCCGGCTTTACGTTGCCGCTTCTGGAGCGCCTGCGCACGGGCTCACCCGCCCGCAATAACCAGGTCCGGGCTCTGGTACTCACGCCGACCCGCGAATTGGCCGCCCAGGTAGCAGAGAGTGTGGCCACCTACGGCAAGAACCTGCCCCTGACGTCCACCGTGGTATTCGGTGGTGTGAAGATCAATCCACAAATGCAACGCTTGCGTGGCGGTTGCGATGTGCTGGTGGCAACTCCGGGGCGCCTGCTGGACCTGTACCAGCAGAACGCGGTGAAGTTTGATCACTTGGAAGTACTTATTCTGGATGAAGCCGACCGTATGTTGGATATGGGCTTTATCCACGACATCCGCAAAATCCTTGCGAAGCTGCCGCCCAAACGGCAGAACTTGATGTTCTCTGCCACCTTCTCGCCGGAAATTCGTGCGCTGGCCAAAGGTCTGGTCAACGACCCGGTGGAAGTGGATATTAGCCCACGCAATACCACTACCGAACTGGTGACACAGTGGATTGCCCCAGTGGACAAAAAAAGCAAACCCGCTTTGCTTACCCATCTGATTCAAGAAAATGGCTGGTTCCAGGTATTGGTCTTCAGCCGCACCAAACACGGGGCCAATAAACTGGCCAAGCAACTGGAAGCCAACGGTATCGAAGCGGCGGCCATCCACGGCAACAAGAGCCAGAATGCCCGTACCCGAGCACTGGCTGATTTCAAGAGTGGCAAAGTCCGCGCCCTGGTCGCCACGGATATCGCCGCCCGTGGCTTGGATATCGAGCAGCTGCCTCAGGTCGTCAATGTGGATCTGCCCAATGTTCCCGAAGATTACGTGCACCGCATCGGCCGTACTGGCCGGGCCGGCGCCACCGGCCAAGCCATCTCTCTGGTCAGTGCCGACGAATTCCAGCAGCTCAAAGACATTGAACGCCTGACCCAGCAGCAGCTGGAACGCAAAATTGTAGCGGGCTTTGAACCAGGCGAACCCTTACCGACCGGCCGCGCGCCCCTTCCCCCCAAGAGCAAGCGCCCCAAAAAGCCGAAACCTGCTTCCGCAGGCAGGAACCGCAACGGCCAGCCCTCCGGTAACGGCCAACGCGCCCAGCAGGGCAGCAAGGGAAACCAGAACGGTAATGGCGGCAATAGTAGCCATGGCGCCAAACCCGCCGGAAATGGACAACGCCGCCGCCGCCCCCCAGGCAACCGCCCCGCCAATGGCAACAAGGCCTAAATGCCGTGGCTATACGCATAACGCCCGGCAGCTGATGCCGAACAAAAACGGGGCCTGCAGGCCCCGTTTTTTGTACTTTCGCCAAACCTTAACGCTGGCGCAACAGGCTCTGATACTGCTCCATATAGGCCTTTAGATCGGTATCACCCAGGTCTTTCAAGACCTTATTGTTCACCGCATGCATCGCTTTGCGGCTACCGTCCACCCCTACATTCAAGGCTTTCTGGGACACAAACCCCACCTTCACTTCCTTGGTATTGGCGACAAAAACTTCATCAATCACCTTATCCGACACATCGTTCATGGCACGGATTACCAGCGACACCTCTTCGGTCCCTTTACCCGCGGCACACAGTTCAGTGGCCTTGCGAAAGCGCTCGGCAAAATCATCATCTACCGCAAACGTCATATACGCCTGGTTGTTGTTATCGTCACCGGCCGGCCAGTACATCGCCTTTACATTGGCCAATACCGGAGCAAATTCCTTGCTAGTGATTTTTTTAAAAATCTGGCGAGTCAGCATGCTGGACGCTTTACTCCCCGTAGAAACGGCAAAATCGATCACTTTTTTCTGGCCACCAGAAAGCTCTGTCCTGTTGGCCGGCTCCAAAAGAAGCAGGCTGATAACACGATCGGTCAGGTGGTCCACCATCTCAATAAACTTTTCTGCGCTGTCTTTGCGATCGTTTTCAACCGCATGAATAAAATCTTCTGTGCTGTTCACCAGCGCCGGGTTTGCGGAAATCGCCACCACGTTTTGCATTGTTAGGTCCTTGCTTTGCAGGTCTGTGTGCCTAGGCCGCCCGATGGGCGCCCGATCAAGTTGGCCATAATAACGGGGCCATGGACGCAGGGGAAACGCCGATCAGGCCGGAATAACAAAGGCTATACGTCTATAGGGCTAACGGGGGTTATGTGTAACCGAATATCAAAGTGCCGATCCTCCCCGATATACCTGTTCGAATGTTGCCCCACACCAGTGATAATAGGCCCCCTAGCAGAGCCTGCACCTGAATCAGTCACTTAGACGTAAAAAGGCGGGAAAAGCCCCGGCCACCTCAAGATAAGCAACGGCACCGAGACGCACCTGTGTCATCAATCCCAGTATATCGACCACACAGGCAATAAAAACGCTTATCACTGTTACTATTGCTGTTCTATTTTTGATCTTTCGGGTATGGCCTTGGGAGCCCCCCTTCCTTACACCAACCGGTAACCGATACTGCCCAGCACCGCCAGCACCACTATCCATTTGGCTGTCACATAGAACGGCTTGTTCTTTCTTTTCACGGACTTAAGGAACGCCTTGTAAGCCAACACCCCCTTGCCCAATTTGTTGCCAATACCCGTATGGCTGCTATCCACGTTATCGATCATGAACAAACGATTAAAGAACCAGCCGAAGAGCCAATAGCTCTTCTGCACCCATTTGATTTTCATAGGCCGGTCCACGTCCGTCATCAAAATAATGCGAGGCGTCTCGGTACGGTTCCAAGCGGAATGGATATAGGTTTCATCAAAGATGATACTGTCGCCATCACGCCAGATGTAATCCTTTTCGTTCACCGTCAACCCGCAGCTTTCATCGTTTGGTGTACTCAACCCCATGGAGTATCGCAAGGTGTAAGCAAAAGGATCATGGTGTCGATTAAGCTTCTTGCCCGGCATCAGCACCGCGAACAAGGCGATATTGAGCGTCGGAATCTGCTCCAGCAGCGCCATGGTTTTAGGTGCTAAATTGTAGGCGGAGGGAAGCTTATTGTCGTACACCTTCAAATAGAAGCTAGTCCAACGGTTATCTTTGTAGAAGCTGCTCGCCGGCAGGTCGTCCTTGGCCGTAATCAAGCCGCCGTGGTATAGCGCCACAGCCTCATCACGAATGGTTTCCCAATTATCTTCAATCAGTTGAAGTTCCGGCAGATGCGACAAGTCGATACGCGGTGTTGTTGGCACCTTGGACAGTAAATAGGCGGGAATATTGAACGGCACCATAAAGGTGGAGAAATCTGACAACTGGCGCTTCAAGCCAAACGGCTCGCGATTACGCATCCGGATAAAAATAATACAGCCGGCATACATCAGTAGGCAGGCCAGAATCACAGTCATTCGTTTTTCCCTAGGCTCTGGGCAGACCTGCTGCCCGAAATCGACGAAGGTGATCTTAAAGCAAATCTCGGCGCAAAACCGGCATAATACCCACCAAGCAGCGCCATTGCTCTGGCAAACGGCCCCACTGGTCTATTGTCTCTTTCACGAGAAATACAGCCACTATAACCGTGTTGCTTTCTTTACAGATTACCGCCTGAAGCCTTCTAGCCAGCGCGTAAGCTTGGTGATTAATGCTCACCTATTGCCTGATGCTGATCCGCAGATTAGAAGGAATAATATGAACGGAATTTCCTTTCCTCAGCACTCATTACGGGGCACTCATAAATTCACAGCATCCCCCGCAATGAGTGGGCGTCCCTTATTTCCCCTTTACCCTGTCTAACCGCTGCCACCCAGAAACAGAAAAAGCCTCTGCAAAGAGGCTTTTTCCTTATGACTGCCCAGCGCAGATGCGCTCAGAGTCGATTACTTCTCGGCGTCCAACGCCTGGTAATAATCCATCAGAATCTGGGCCACTTCGGGGCGCGAGAATTCCGGCGGCGGGGCAATGCCCTGGCCCAGCATCTCACGCACTTTGGTGCCTGACAGCAAAACAAAATCGTCTTTGGTGTGATCAGGCACATCACGCATCATCACCACGCGATCGAGCTTTTTCGAATAGGCGGTGTGGTCAGCTTCGAAGATTTTAATGTCCAGTGCACCCGCTGGCACTTTCTCCTGGAAGATGGTTTGTGCGTCGAAGGCGCCGTAATAATCACCCACACCGGCATGATCACGGCCAACAATCAAATGGCTGCAACCGCAGTTCTGGCGGAATACCGCATGCAGGACAGCTTCACGCGGCCCGGCGTACAACATGTCAAAACCGTAACCGGTAATCATCACGGTATTGGCCGGGAAATACACATCCACCATTTTGCGGATGGAGGCATCGCGTACCTCAGCCGGAATATCACCCTTCTTCAATTTACCCAGCAACATGTGAATCAGGATGCCATCGGCGTTCAGTGCTTCCTGGGCCATACGGCACAGTTCTTCATGGGCGCGATGCATCGGGTTACGGGTCTGGAAGGCAACGACATTATTCCAACCGCGCTCAACGAACTCATTGCGGATGGACACCGCGGTGCGGAAAGTGTCAGGGAAGTCGTCAGCAAAGTAAGAGTAGTTCAACACCTGGATGTCGCCGGAAACAATAAAATTGCCTGCAGCCAGGAAATTCGCCACGCCCGGGTGCTGCTTGTCGTTGGTGGCGAAGACCTGCTCAGCCACCGCTTCCAGTTCCGCGTCAGAGGCTTCTTCTATCGCTGCCACGTCCATCACCGCAATCACCGGCTGCCCATCCACATTCGGGTCGCGCAGGGCAATACGCTTGGCGCCTTCAATGGCGCTGATATCCTTCAGCATATTAACGATCGGCACCGGCCAGAACAGGCCATCGGCAGTGGTCAGGTTTTCAGCCACTGAGAGCATATCCGCCTTGTTCATGTAACCGGACAGTGGGGTGAAATAACCGGCCCCCATCATCACCGCATTGGCGGCAGCTGCCGAACTGATCACCACCGACGGCAGGGACTCCGCCTCATGCTGCAAGGCAACGCGGGCAGCTTCATCGGCGACGTACAGAGGGGTTAATGCGTCCGCACCATGCGGCTTGACCAAAGCGACCATCTATTCACTCCAAATGCTTAATCAAAGGGGTATGCATGTAGCCGCGGAGTATAGCAAAGGACAAGCGTCAGGTCGGCCCGGGAGCGAGTAATAAGGAAAGAACGAAAAAATAAAGAAAGGGGCACGCCTGCCCAACCCGAAAAGCAGGTCATTAAAGAGTACAACTCATCGCAGCACGCTATCTCCCAATCCCTCTCGATCAAGTCAGTAGAGCCAGACAGAAAAGTGTCTTTATTCCCCATTCGCGGATCTCGGTACAGCCCCCGCGCCTCCTTATTACAGCGGCCGAGCCACCCTACGATGCTCGCACGCTGCCCATGAGAGCGCTTGGACGCCCTGCACAGGCACCGCTTGGTGTCCGGAAACACTGGAATAGGCCGTAATCTCTGTCCAAATTTGCACCAGCCCAGTAATATATCCCTCCTCTGAAAACGTTTTAACGCGCCACATTAAGTTAAGGCAAAAAACAAAGAACAATAAGGAAAACAATTAGTTGAGCACAGGCCCCGGCGATAGTCTGGTATCGCTATATCAAAGCATCATTGACGCAGAGCAATTCCGTGCAGTGTTATTTTCCGAGCGTGGGGACAAGCAGGAATACGGCACATGCTCTCTTGATGCAATGGTTCGACAAATAGGGAAACAGCTTCAGGACTGCGGTATCGGACCCGGAGACGTAGTGCTGTACCAAGGCCATCAGAGCGATAACGCCTTTGCATGCTTTTGGGCAACAGTGCTGATCGGCGGCATTTTTGCCCCAGTGGATCCGGACTGGCCAGCTTACCTCAGTCGCAAAGCACTTGAGAAAGCCAAACCAGAGTGCATCATTGCTGCACCAGGCCTGACCAGCTTCTGGCAGGAAGCCGTCTCCATTCCTGTTCTGTCTACCCAGGCCGGCATTGCTACCGAAAATATCTCCGACACTGACCCCGCGTGGCATCCCCCCTCCCTGCCGAAAGACACTCCCGCAGCCTATTTATTTACCTCGGGTTCCACCGGGGACCCGAAGGCTGTGATATTGAGCCATGCCGCTCTTGTAATAAGTGCACATCTTGCGGTGTCCACATTTGAGTGGCAGACGGGAGAAATGCTTGTGAACCTGGCTGAGCCCCACACCATGAGCGGGCTGCGCAATGGTTTTCTGGCTGCACCACTTGCCGGCATGCACTGGGCATACAGGCCGGAACACGCTCGGCAATCCATTTTTCACCTGATCGATTTCCTGTCCCGCAGCCAACCTCACCGCCTGGTTGCCGCTCCTGTATTACTACGCCATCTTAACCTGCTGGGTCACCGGCTCGAGCCGCGGTCTCTTCAACGGTTGCAGGCGCTGTACTGCACCGGTGCAGACCTGCGAAATGAAGACGTTAAAGCGCTCTACCGAAGCCATGGCATTCCGGTGATCAACTACTACGGATTGACCGAAACGGTGGGGTTGTGTCTGAGCCAATCCCTGCAAGGCTGGTCACCTGAAGATGACTCTCTGGGGATGGCAGCCGGCTGCGAAATAAAAATAGATCCGCCCCCCTCCAAAGCGGAAGACACCGGTGAACTGTTAATTCGGCAACGCCATCCGATGACGGGATATCTTAACGATAAAGAAGCCACCACCAACCGCTTTGACGGAGAATGGATCCGCACCGGAGACTTGGTTTCCCAGCGTTGCGACGGTAGTTTCATCATGGTCGGGCGCAAAGACAGCTTTATCAAAACCTCTAGCACGGACCGCCTTTACCCCCAGGAAGTAGAAAGCGTTCTTGAAAGCCATCATCAGGTTCTTGAAGCTGCCTGCCTAGGCATTCAGGACAGATCCGGAAGCGAACACATTGCCGCCCTGATCGTTGCGTCCCCGTCAGCAAAAAATCCAGAGGGTCTTTCAAAGGCATTACATGACTATGCCATAGCGCGTCTAGGCCCTCATCGCACTCCGACATCAATCCGAATGGTGAAGGCATTACCCCGAACGTCGAATGGCAAATTGCAACGAAACCACCTGAAGGACCTTATTGATGCTAACTGATCTATGCCCGGCAGCAAGCTGCTACCAACGACTGGCAGATGACGACAACCAGGTATGGCTTGTTGTTGGCACTCGCAAAATTCGCTTTTCTGAGCTAAAGAAAAATATCGAATCAATTGCTGGTTTAGTGGCACACCATAAGCTCCAGATAGGAGACCGGGTAGTCATAGCGAGCCATGATGATGCAGAAGTTGCACTGCTTTTTGTAGCGTTCATGTGTAATGGCATCACAGTCATTAACCTTGATCCAGAAACTGGCAGCGACAGAGCCTGTGCTCTTATCGACAAGGCGGAACCATCGTTGCTTATTGCCGACAGTACGCTTATTCAAGACTGGTCTCTGGGTAGCAAACCTATACTTACCCTCACGCTTTTTCCCTCTGCCACCAAAACAGGGCTAGCAGGGAAACTGTTCGGTAAAATGCCCAAACGCGAAGGGTTTCATGGGATACTCGATGAAGTCCAGAGAATGCCACCGCCCAGTGATATTCCTCAAGAGACTCTGGCCTATATCCTCTTTACCTCGGGCACAACAAGCCAGCCTAAAGGCGTCTCCATCAGCCACCGGGCCCTTTTTGCTCACCTGAACACTCTCTCTAGTCGTTTTGGGTACAGTGAAGATAGTCGCATCCTGAACATACTTATGCTCTCCCATGCTGACGGAATGATTCAGGGCCCTGTGATGGGTTTTTTCAATCACTCTGCTGTATATCGTCCCATTCGCTTCGAAATCACTCGTATCGATCAGCTTCTGGATGTTGTTTACCAGCTACGAATCAGCCATTTCGTTGCAGTACCTACTATGTTATCGCTGATACATCAATTCGGGCTGGATCAAACAGACGCATTCCAGGGCGGAGACTTCCGGTTATTAATTTCCTGCGGCGCCCAGCTTGAGCAAAAACTCTGGGAAGACTTTGAGGCCGCTTTCAACGTTCCCATCATCAATGTGTACGGGCTTACCGAAACGGTTGTTGGCGGCTGTTTTTCGGGCCCGGATGCAGAGTCACGCGCCCCAGGGAGCATTGGACAACCGGTTGACTGTGAATTCCTGATCGTCGATAGCCAGGGAGAACCGGTCACTGATGGAGAATCCGGCGAACTGCTGATCCGCGGCGATTTGCTCATGTCCGGCTACTTCCGCAATGAACCACTAACTCAGTCTGTATTACGAAATGGCTGGTTTTACACTGGAGACATCGCCCGCAAGGATGAGAGCAACCGTTACTGGATCATCGGCCGGGAAAAAAACATCATCATCAGGGGCGGGCTCAATATTCACCCGGAAGAAATCACTGAAGTAATTCAACGACACCCAAAGGTACAGGAAGCGATTACAGTGGGATTGCCTGATCCAGTATGGGGGGAAGTTGTTGCATCGCTGGTGGTGGTCTCAGACGAAACCGATGCTCAATCGCTGCAGACGTTCTGTTCCAGCCACCTGGAACCAAGAAAAGTGCCATCCCGTCTGAAGCTTATTAAAAGCCTGCCACGGGGTCGTTCAGGAAAAGTTATCATTGATGATGCTGTGCAACTACTTTTGGAAAAGACCGGTGGGATAGCAACGCAGCCCAGCAACGACTCCGAATTGGTCGGACGAATACTCGACATCACCGCACGCTGCCTGAGAGCAGAACGATCCAGCCTGAAAATTTCACATGGCCCAAATGACATCCCGGGATGGGACTCTCTGGCCCATCTGGAGTTGGTAGTAACACTGGAAAAGGAAATCGGTGTCAAGTTCAGTGCCCGTGAAATCATGTCCCTTGATAGGTTGGACAAGGTCCTTGAGAAGGTGGCAGAAAGATGAAGCAAGACGGGCAACCACCACTTGCTGTCATGATCGCAGCAGTGGGGCTGGCTGTTATCACCATAACCATACTGTGCAATCTACACAGGCTGGGGCCGGGGCTACCTGAAAGACTAAACCTGGAGCGTCTGTCACACGCTCCCGGCCCCCAAATAACGATTGTTGCAATCGGTACATCAAAGAGCCGCCATGGAATCCACTTCGACAGTGCTATGTCTGAAGCCCTTTCCCAAGCGGGGATATCAGCAAATTTCTATCGCATCACACACAGTAGCGCAACCATTCGTCAATTACGTCCAGCTCTGGATCACTTAACCCAAAACCCACCCGATCTTTTGTTACTGGAAAGCGATCTACTTATCTTTGAACCATGGGGAAAAAATAGGCGCATTCAATGGAATCTTCAACTCAAAAAAAACGTGCGAAAGATCATAGATTTACTCAGAAAAAAGAATATCACAAAGGAAAATTACGGCATTATTGCTTTTAAAAAAGCAGAGCTGTGTATAAAGGAAAAACCTTCTTTGCTAAAAAGGTTCGAAAAAAATGTTGAAACGCGCAAAGTAAGCTCTGAAAGCGAACGGGCCGACTATCATGACTACCTGATGCCGATGGTAGAACAGGGAACCCATGTGGTATTACTCGAACTTCCCCGCTCACCCGCTGCAAACGCTTTCTTTCCTCAGAAATTAAGAGTCGAAGCAAGCCGCTTGCGTACCCGCTATGCCGACATGCCAGGTTTCTCCAACTGGAAACCGCCACCGCTTCTTCTTCCCGAAATTGATTATTGTGATCACGGACATTTACGGGAAAGCGGTCGCGAGAAATTCAGCCAGTGGCTTGTGACCCAAATTGCCAATAGCCCATTCTCGCATAAAGGCTTAAGCGATGACTGACACCCCCTTGCTACTGGCTTACCTGTGCTGGACCCTCGGCGCGCTAATCCTAAGCTGGTGCGCTCCAACCCGGTGGCAGCCCATTGGCATTGCCACTTGTGGCATAGCCTTACTGGCTCACCTTGCACCTTTATCTCTTCTCTTTCTTGCCACCTCAACCCTGGTGACTTTTGCTGTTGTTCAGTGGTATCCAACTGGGCGCCCCGCGCTGTTGGCCAGCATAACCATACTTGCTGGAGGCTACCTTTCTTGTATGCTATCAGCGCAACAAACGGGAGAAGGAATCGCAACGACACTTATTCTTCCACTCGGGATGGCCTATTACACGCTGCGCTTGATTCACTACATGTTTGAATCTTTCAAGGGAACCCTGCGCGAACATAGCTTCTCTGAGTACCTGTGCTACCAGTTCCTTCCTGCCACTCTTCCAGTCGGCCCTATTCATCGATTCGATGAATTTACCCGCGATCTAAGAAGAAGACGATGGGATGCATCTCTTTTTGTCAGTGGCAATCGAAGGGTCATCTACGGATTAGCCAAGATCATTATCATTGGCAACTATCTGCTTGATATCAAACTCGAAGGTCAGTTTCAGGCCTGGGCCCACCAGCCGGGAGTGATCGGAGTTTATTTCTCCGCAATAATATTCTGGCTGCGTTTATACATTATGTTTAGCGGATTCAGTGATCTCGCTGTAGGACTATCCGCAATGATGGGCTTTAGAATAAGGGAGAACTTTAACTGGCCATTTCTCTCAAGAAATATCAGCGAGTTCTGGCAACGATGGCATATTTCACTCTCTACTTGGTGCAGGGACTATGTCTACACCCCAGTTCTGGCAAGTGGAAGAAGCCACAGTCTGGCGGTCATATCATCAATGGTTGTATTGGGGCTGTGGCATGAGCCGTCATTGCGATACATTCTTTGGGGCGCCTACCACGGCCTCGGGATCACATTGTACCGGGCCTTCTCAGCTCGCGCGTCTAACGCCATTGACACGCTGCCCGCGCCACTAAAAATTATCTGGCAGTGTGCGGCGATATTGATAACGCTGCACTTCGTGCTATTCAGTTTCCCCGTCACACAAAGCATCGAACATTGGCTAATAGGGAAGTGACCTATGTATACCTGGTTTTGTAAAAAGCTTCCTCGCCCGCTCGTCAATACCTTTTATTGCTTGTGGTACGCGGCCCTCATCGTGTTGATCGTCTACTTCTCCGGCCTACCCCAAGCGCAACTGGTCTATCTTCACGGGTAACGTATTATGCACCAGTCCATCATTGAAAAAATCGCCTGCCCCAGCTGTCAACGTCCTTACCAAAAGGTTTCTCATCACAGCGACAAAGAACGACTACTTAACGGATACCTGGAGTGTAACGGCTGCGCGATCATCATCCCCGTGATTGACGGCTTCGCCTTCTTCACTGAACCCCGGCTTCATCCCGAACAGGCCAGTCCCGAAGCGCTGATAACCCTTGGCAATAAACTTTTCGGCACAGCTGAAGATTTTGATCAATACCATCACCAGAAAAACTGCCGTGGTGCTATTGAGGTCTACGCTGCCTTCCAGCCCTTCAACGAATCAACACGTGCATTTACCCCGCTCATCCCACATTTAGAAGGGCAACTTGTCGAGAACGATCTTATTCTAGACACATGGGGACGTACAGGCTGGAGCGGAGAATGGCTGGCAGGGCTCTTCCCGAATCAACGCATTCTGTCTATCTGGGAAGGGAATAGCAGTGTGCTGGCCTATCGAGGTTATCGGCACTTGCTGGCCATGAAAAACAGGGCACCCAACCTCGATATTATTTTCACCCACCCCGAGCGGCCGATCCCCCTTGATTCTGGCTCAGTTGGGTTGGTGTATGGGCTGGATTCTTTACATCGATATAGTTTCTACCCTTTCGTCTCTGAATGTCTGCGAATCACCAAGCCGGAGGGGGCATGTGTTTTTCCACACATACATCTTACCAATAGCGAACCCAGCCCCTGGTTTGATAGGGGCTGCAACCAATTCCATGGTCAGGATTATCGAAAGTGGTTGCAAAGACTGAGTGCCAATAATGATCGTCAAGGTTGGGTATTGAGTGAGGAGAATCTTTTTGAAGGCCCTTCGCTGGCGCCCTTAGAGGATGACAGTGATACCTCTCATTACAACGGACTGGTTTTTATTCTTCCCTCTTCTTTTTCTCCTGCTCTTCCGCCCCCGGTGACACAAGCCATGCCGGCTTCATCTACCCGATATCTGGTCAACCCCCTGTTGCGCTTCGACCCAATTCGCAGCACAACCTCTGTGAGCAAAACGTTACACAATGGTGAGGCCGAGCACCTCTTGCTACGCCACCCTGTATACCAGAAGCGTCTTCCTGACACGCCTCTTGCATTGAGTAGGCTCGACTGGGTTGCCCTGATACATGCTATGAACGGAGCGACGGCTGACAGGATTTCGCGCCAGGGATCTGGCCTTGTAGAAACCCTGGAGCGGCTGGCACTTTCCGAGGTTGTGTTACCCGAAAAAGTCTCTTTATCAGCCCATCGACTTCAGCGCTTCCATAGCAACCAGTTACCTGTCGAACAGATCTCCACCCGTTATTTTTGGTCCGCTTGGGAACACAGCGATGCAAATATGGAGATCCCCTCTCTTGGTGAATTGTCCGCTGGGGAACTAGTACAACTCGGGACCGGATTGGCAGCCCTGCTGCTGCAGGAAGGTGTACGCCCGGGGACACGGATAACCCTCTCGGGAAACTCAGCGCCCTTGTTTACTATAACAGGGCTGGTTGCCGCCTCTCTCGGTGCAACGGCAGGGTTTGAAGAATGCGCAGTCGAAAGCAGGTGCAGCCACACGAGTGCAGTGTCCGGAAAAGCGCATTCCAGCACCCCCGCTGAGTTATTGGATAAGCTGGGTAATCTGCCGCAGCCCTGGCCTGCACTTTCCTGTTTGCAGGGTGGCAAAATTGAGTTCCAGGTGGGCACAGAAAGAGTGAATTTCTCTCTGGAAGAGCTTTTCAATGCCTGTGTGGCACTGAAACATCAAATAGGGATACCCGATTGGGCCACCCCGGAAGGGGACGCATGGCAACAACTGATCATCCTCACCTGCAAAGCCCTGTCAAATCATAGCGCCCACAATCAATAAACGTCTAGTGCTGACTATCAGAACCCGCCCTGCCCCACTGGTAACCTCGCGCAGAAGGAGCAGCCTGGCGAAAAGGCAGCCTTCTCGATATGAACAGGAACAAGTGTAGCGAAGTAAGGAAAGTGCGAGTGCGACACAGCGTCGCACTCAAGTATTAAACGATCGGCGGCTCCCCCGACAAGATCGACCCTTCTTCAATATCTGTGGTAAAGACTTCCAGGGATTCCGCCACTTCGCTGACTTCCTCGAAGCGAGCAATGTGATACAAGGCTTCGCCTTCATTCACCAGCGGCAAGTTGTTGCGGCCCACCAGAATACCCGATGCAGGAGAAATAATATCCACGTCGTCGCCACCAAACGGGCTGGAAATACGGCCGATCAAGTCGCCGCTTTTAATCCAGGCGCCCAGCGCCACCAGCGACAGGAACACGCCATCGCGCTCCGCTCGTACCCAGCTTGAGGAGCGAGCGATATAAGGCTCACGCGGGGCTTTGGTTCGGCGGTTACCGGTCATACCCAGGTGATGCATCACATTGAGCACGCCTTTCACGCCGGCCCGGATGCAGGACTCATCAAAGCGCAGCGCTTCGCCGGCTTCATAGGTAATCACCGGAATGCCTTGGGCTTCTGCTACTTCGCGCAAGGTGCCTTCGCCCAGTACCGAGTTAATCACCACCGGCACGCCAAAGGCGTTGGCCATGGCACCGGTATCTTCGTTGGACAGGTTGGCCCGAATTTGCGGCAGGTTATCGCGATGAATAGCGCCGGTGTGCAGATCCACCGCATGGCTAACCCGATCCAGCACTTGAGTTTTGAACTGCCACGCCATGCGCGCGCCCAAACTGCCGGTTTCCGAACCGGGAAAACAGCGGTTCAAGTCCCGGCGATCTGGCAAGTAGCGAGATTTATGAATAAAGCCAAACACATTTACCACCGGCACCGCCAGTACGGTACCGCTGAGGGTCTTTAATGCGGAGTGGCGCAACAGGCGGCGAATGATTTCTACGCCGTTGAGTTCGTCACCATGAATAGCCGCGCTGACCATAAATACCGGCCCCGGCTTGCGCCCATGAACCACATGGATCGGTACGTTCAATGGTGTCTGGGTATAAAGCTGCGCTAACGGCAATTCTACTTTCGCCCGGGTGCCCGGTTGAACCGTAATGCCGTTGATTTCAAAGGGAGCATTTTTAGGTTCTTTGCTATTTTTCATTTCTTATTCATTACCTTGCAGGGAAACCACCGCGATGCAGACCTTTTGCAGGAACCGCTTGAGAGGCGAATGGTGCCTGCCCATTTTCTCTCAAGCGGCTCCTGTGGTGGCCACGGTCAGCCTTTGGCCCCTTTTGTCTGGGTTCTGTAGGGCCGCGCATCCTTTTCGATGAACTTGATCAGCAAACCGGCCACATCCTTGCTAGTGGCAGCTTCAATGCCTTCCAGGCCCGGCGAAGAGTTTACTTCCATAACCACAGGGCCATGGTGTGAGCGCAGGAGATCCACACCGGCCACATTGAGGCCCATTATGCGTGCGGCACGCACGGCGGTGGCCCGTTCTTCCGGAGTAATGCGGATCAGGCTGGCACTGCCACCGCGGTGCAGGTTGGAGCGAAATTCACCCGGTGCGGCCTGGCGCTTCATGGCCGCAATCACCTTGCCACCTACCACGAAACAGCGGATATCCGCACCACCGGCTTCCTTGATGTACTCTTGCACCATCACCGACACGTTTAAACCCATAAAGGCTTCGATTACCGATTCTGCCGCCTTGCGTGTTTCCGCCAGCACCACACCGATCCCCTGGGTGCCTTCCAGCATCTTGATCACCAGCGGAGCACCGCGAACCATGTTGATCAGATCAGGAATGTCATCCGGAGAGTGAGCAAAGCCGGTAATCGGCAGGCCAACCCCTTTACGCGACAAGAGCTGCAAAGAGCGAAGTTTATCCCGGGAGCGAGAGATCGCCACCGATTCATTCACCGGAAACACACCCATCATTTCGAACTGGCGCACTACCGCCGTGCCGTACTGGGTAATCGAGGCGCCGATACGAGGGATCACTGCATCAAAGCCTTCCAGCACTTCACCTTTGTAATGAATCTCCGGCTTGTGGGCCACCATACTCATATAGCAACGCAGGGTGTCGATGACGTGCATTTCATGGCCCGCCGCTTCACCGGCTTCGACCATGCGACGAGTGGAGTACAAACGCTTGTTTCGAGAAAGAATCGCAATTTTCATGGTTGCTCTTTTGTGCCGCCCAGTAGGAATGACGCTGTCGGGTCCACGGTTATCAAGTCCATGGCAGTTCGCCCCAGCAGCATGCGGAATTTCATGTTTTCACGGTCAGTGAGGGTGATTTCAATGGGCCAGTGACGCCCGCCCAGCGCAATCTCAGTGCGAATCACCGGGCGCTCCTCCTTGTGCCCACCGGAGTCGGTGACCACACGGCGGTCCAGCACCGGAGCTTCGCATTCACGAATGGTGTCCTGATCTTGAATCGGATGGATGCAGAAACGCACCCATTCGTTGCCGTCGCGCTCAAAACCTTCTACCTGATAGGCGTGCAACGCCGAAGTGCGGGCGCCAGTGTCCACCTTCATCTTGATGGCGTCGATACCCAACCCAGGCAACGTCGCCCACTCCCGCCAACCAACCGTCACCTTGTTGCTCGCCTGCGAATCGTGTGATGCCATCACTCACGCCCTAGCAATTCGATTTTGTATCCATCCGGGTCCTGGGCAAAGGCCAGTACCGTGGTGCCATGCTTCATGGGCCCCGGCTCACGGGTAATACGGCCGCCTTTTTCCCGAATACGCTCACAAGCAGCGTACACGTCGTCTACCGCCAGAGCCACATGGCCATAGCCGTCGCCCAAATCATAAGAGGAGTGGTCCCAGTTGTAGGTCAGCTCCAACACCGCCCCTTCGGATTCCGGCTGATACCCCACGAAAGCATTGGTAAAGCGCCCTTCCGGGTAGTCTTTACGGCGCAATTCGGTCATCCCCAGCACCTGGGTATAGAAAACGATGGACGCATCAAGGTCGCCCACACGCAGCATGGTATGCAGGATTCGCATAGAAGAACCGCTCCTGATTCGATAAAACGCTGCGGGCTTCACTGTGGCTGCCCTGCCAAGGCGGAGTGTGGTGTCAGTGAGGGAAATTGACAAGAAAAAAACCGTAAAGCCGATAGTCAAGGCCCGCCGCCAGGCCAGAGGCGAGGTCTCTCGCGCGTCTGGCAACAAGCGTCCAGCCACATCCACCGGGCCACTTCCTAGCCACGGGCGTAATTGAACACGGGCATCTGGTCGGGGCCACTTCATGATATATAGCCGTGATCACCATCTTTGCTGGCAGCCAGCCCATACGGCTGTTTCTTAATGGGGGCTTTCAGCCGTAACTACAATCATTCCGTCCCCACGGCCACGAAGAAGCGTGCTGCCACCCGCGCTCAACACGATACCGTGGTGAGTGTAATCGTTCACGCACACTTTCCGTTTTCACCAGCAGAGCTCTCAGATCCTGGGGGGGTCAACACCCGGAATATTTTTACTCTGGCATGCCGTATTCCACAAAGCCGTGTAGAACACCGGGAAATAGTTGCCCCTCTACAGTGGCAAAGATTCCACGATCTAAAGGCAACTTACTGGTTGTTATATAACCAATGACACTGAAAACCAGCCACAAAAAAACCGCCACGAACCTGGGGTTCGCGGCGGTTTTCCTGCTGTATGCAGGGTGCTGCGTTTCTTAGCTCAGCTTACGCCCGGTTTTGGCCGCAATACGCAGGCGCAGAGCATTCAGCTTGATAAACCCTTCCGCGTCTTTCTGATCATAGGCTCCGGCATCGTCTTCAAAAGTAGCGATGGAGGCGTCGAACAGGCTGTCACTGTCGGAACGACGACCCACCACAGTCACGCTGCCTTTATAGAGCTTCAAGCGCACTTCACCGTTCACGTGTTCCTGGGTGGCATCGATCAGCTTCTGCAGCGCCAGGCGTTCCGGGCTCCACCAGTAACCGTTGTACAGCAGCTCCGCGTACTTGGGCATTACCGAATCTTTCAAGTGTGCGGATTCACGATCCAGCGTTAGAGACTCGATAGCACGGTGAGCCGGCAACATGATAGTGCCACCGGGGGTTTCATAGCAGCCACGGGACTTCATGCCCACATAGCGGTTTTCCACGATATCCAGGCGGCCAATGCCGTTATCTCCGCCCAGCTTGTTCAGCTTGGTCAGCACGTCGGCCGGACTCAATGTTTCGCCGTCGATGGAAACAATATCGCCCTTCTCAAAGCCCAAAGTGATATAGGTGGCCTGGTCGGGGGCCGCTTCCGGGCTAACACTCCAGCGCCACATGTCTTCTTCTGCTTCCCACCATGGGTCTTCAAGGTTGCCGCCTTCATAAGAGATGTGCAGCAGGTTGGCATCCATGGAGTACGGAGATTTCTTCTTCTTGTTGGAGAAATCCACCGGAATATTGCGCTCCTCACAGTACGCCATCAGCTTTTCGCGGGAGTTCAAGTCCCACTCCCGCCAGGGAGCAATCACTTGGATACCCGGCGCCAGGGCGTAGGCACCCAGCTCGAAACGGACCTGATCATTACCTTTGCCGGTGGCACCATGAGAAATGGCATCAGCGCCGGTTTCTTCGGCAATTTCCACCAGACGCTTGGCGATCAGCGGGCGGGCGATAGACGTACCCAGCAGATATTCACCTTCGTAAATGGCATTGGCACGGAACATAGGGAAGACATAGTCACGGACGAACTCTTCGCGCAGGTCTTCAATGTAGATCTCTTTCACGCCCATGGCTTCTGCCTTGGCCCGGGCCGGCTCCACTTCCTCACCCTGACCGATATCCGCGGTGAACGTCACCACTTCACAGTCATAGGTATCTTGCAGCCATTTGACGATAACCGAGGTATCCAGGCCACCGGAATAAGCCAGTACCACCTTGTTGATCTTGGACATTGAAAAGACTCCGCAAATGGGTCGCCGGCAGCGCATGAGCCAGCGCCCGATGAATCGTGAGGCATATAGAGGGGGCGTATTGTACCCGCCTGCCCCCTTGCCCGTCACCTCCATGACGGCCGCGCGAGCGGTTTCACCTGTTGCCTGCGTAGCTATTCCGGTAGCATAAGCCCCCCTCGCCGTTGCGCTTAGCGTTTCTGTGGGGTCTTTATGTTTGATGGAGTGATCATGAGCGATCAGCATCCCAGCCTGGCGCTACGTTTCCGCGGCTTTTTGCCCGTCGTTATCGACGTGGAAACCGGGGGATTTAATTCCCAAACCGACGCGCTGCTGGAAATCGCCGCCGTTTTGATTGAAATGGACGCCCAGGGCAATCTGCGGCCATCCACCCGCATCCAGTTTCATGTGGACCCGTTCCCCGGAGCCAACCTGGAACAGGCTGCACTGGATTTTACCGGTATCGACCCAAACAACCCGTTGCGCGGTGCGGTACCGGAAGAAACCGCCCTCAAGGGTGTCTTCGAGCCTGTGCGCAAGGCGATAAAACAACACGGCTGCAACCGTGCGGTGCTGGTAGGACATAACAGTTTCTTCGATCAGGGCTTTTTGAACGCCGCCACCGACCGCACCGACATTAAGCGTAACCCGTTCCACCCGTTCTCCAGCTTCGATACTGCTGCTCTGGCCGGGCTGGTCTACGGGCAGACGGTGCTGGCGAAAGCCTGTGAAGCCGCCGGTATCCGCTTCAGCCAGCGCGAGGCTCATTCCGCGCTGTATGACGCCACCCGCACCGCAGAACTGTTCTGCTCCATGGTCAATCGCTTCAAGACCCTCGGCGGCTGGCCACCCCCACCCGCAAAAACCATCCCGCCAACACTGGCGAAAGAGTTGGATTGAATTAACGCAACACCCTTCACGACGGCACGCACACGCTAACGCCACCACGTTCCCGCGTGTGGCGTGCCGCATGAAGCACAAAAAAAAGGGCGCTATTTCTAGCGCCCCTTTTCTTTGTGCGGCTTTTATTACAACTTGTCGGCATTACCAGACAGGTACTCGGCCACGCCGTCCGGGGTGTCCTTCATACCGGAATCGCCTTTCTGCCAACCCGCCGGGCATACTTCACCGTGCTCTTCGTGGAACTGCAGGGCATCAACCAGACGAATCAGCTCGTCCATGTTACGGCCCAGCGGCAGATCGTTAACGATCTGGCTGCGCACCACACCGTTCTGGTCGATCAGGAACACGCCACGGAAAGCCATGCCGCCTTCAGACTCAACGTCGTAGGACTGGGCGATACCGTGGTTCATGTCAGCGGCCAAGGTGTATTTCACTGGGCCGATGCCGCCATCGTTAACGGGGGTGTTACGCCATGCATTGTGAGTAAAGTGACTATCGATGGAAACGCCAATCACTTCAACATTGCGTTCTTTGAACGCGTCCATACGATGATCCAGAGCGATCAGCTCGGACGGGCACACGAAGGTGAAGTCCAGCGGGTAGAAGAATACCAGGCCATACTTGCCTTTAATGGCTTCGGACAGGGTGAACTCATCAACGATGCTGCCATCGCCCAATACAGCAGGAACAGTAAAATCCGGTGCAGGTTTACCTACCAGAACGCCCATTGTTTCTCTCCATTGTTTCCATTTATACGATATAGCCAGAACAATACCGTCTCTCTGGCCGCTTGAAATCAGTGCAGCAAATCATACAACGCCCATGGCAATACTGCATTGGGCTAGTGCCGCATTGGACAATCATGGGGATTGTGCCTCGGCTTTCAACAGGCAAAAGGCTTTCTTTAGCAGGAATCTGCATCGTTTGCGCAAAACGACGCCAATTCAGGGCTAGGGCAGGTATTAATCAACTGCACCCGATCAGCAAGAATGCCACAAACAAAATACGCCATAGACAAAAAACCCGGCGCTAAGGCCGGGTTTTACGTAATGCCAACGCTCTATTCAAGCGTTGTCATCCGATTCCACGGCAACGCCGTCAACCATCTCTTTAAGCTGACCAGAACGGTACATATCCATAATGATATCGCAGCCGCCGACCAATTCGCCGCCCACCCACAACTGCGGGTAAGTCGGCCAGTTGGCATATTCTTTCAGATTCTGACGAATTTCCGGGGCTTCCAGAATATTCACATAGGCAAACGGCTTGCCAATGGCGGTCATCGCCTCCACCACCTGTGCGGAAAACCCACACTGGGGAAACTGGGGGGACCCTTTCATGTAGAGGATCACCGGGTTCTTTTCGATCTGGTCTTTGATGACCTGGATAACATCCATACTGACTACCTGGCGGTTGTGGGGTGTATTGGCTGTGATTGGCCACTATTCTACCACTGATGGCCCTGCCCATCCCAGATGGGGTCGCAGAGGCGCAGCTTCAAGAGGCCCGAAAACAGAAAAGAGAGCCGAAGCCCCCTTTCCCATGTCACCAATAGCATCTTAGAAATGCACTTTCATGCCCACGTAGCCAGTACGCGGCTTGTTGGGGCGAGCACCGGCAGGATCACGAGAAACGATTTCTTGATCGTCAAATACGTTATCCACCTTGGCATACACTTCCATATCACTGTTCACCTGATAAGTCGCCACGATATCGGCAATCACGTAATCGCTGGTGCGTTTGAACGTAGTGACCTGACCAGAGCGGTCACAGCTATTATCCACGCACATACCATCGGTATGGCTGACGGACATCAGTGCAGACCAGGCCGCCGGTTTTTCCAGGCCAAAAGTGAGGCTGGCTAAATGCTCAGGCAGGTAAGGCAGAACATCCCCGTCCAGCACGGACAAATCATCCGCATCTTTGGTGATTTCACCGTCGGTGTAGGTATAAGCCAGCCGTACCGGCGCTCGCAGGCCGCTATCACCTTCCCAGATCACACTGCTCAAGCCCACTTCCAGACCCCGTACTTCGGACTCACCAAAGCTCTGGGTGCCAGAGTCATTGCCATTGGGGCATGGATTAGCAATGGAACAGTTCTGAATGGTGTTTTCATAATCGCTGTAGAACGCAATCACATCCGCACTGAAGTTTTCCTGCCAGTAGCGGAAACCGGTTTCGTAGTTAACGCTTTTTTCCGCATCGGTGCCTTTCTGGGAAGACGCGCCTGCCGGAGCAAAACCCTGATGAACACCCGCTAACACCGACCAATTGTCATTGAGCAGCCAAGTAGCGCCCAGCCCCGCCATCAGCTCTTCGTTACGGTTTTCAGTGCGTGAACTTACCGTGTCGCGTGCCGGGTCGCCCCAGCGCTTGCTCTTGCTTTCCACGTTCTCGTAACGCAATGAGCCGGTGACGATGAAATCACCAACATACGCGTGGTCTATGATCCAGGCAGACACCGCATCCGCATTTTCCAGACGGTTATCACCACCCGTGGGCAAAGTAGACGTCTGGTATTCCAAGCTACCATTAGTCTGGTCAAAGGTATCCGTGGGCTGGTAGCGGTCCACCTCATCTTGATGGTAACGGGCCCCGACAATCAGGTCATTGTCCACTGAACCGGTCTGGAAACGGTGATTCAATTCAGTCTGCACACCTTCGGAGATGTATTCCCGATCATTGTTCTTGTAAACCAAATCCGTGGCATCAGCAGTACCATCCAGGACGGCCTGCTTAGTGCCGCCATTGGCGTTAGCGTCCGCCACAAAACCACCAATACTCTGGCCACCAATACTGGCCAATTTGTACCAGTTACGGTTGAACTCGTTACGATACACCACAGAGTTCAACTGGGTATTCTCGTCAAACACCAAAGTATGGCGCAAAGATACCGCATCACGATCATTATCCATCTGATCGATATCACTCATACCGTAGCGACGGTTGGCATCGTTTTCGAAATCCCGGTCGGTCAGGCCCAGGTAGGTTTCGTCAGAAACCTCACTGGAATGCTCCAGCTTCAACTCAAATGCCTGTTGAATATCTGCAGTTTCCGGGGCCTGCCAGCGCAGCTTGGCGACATAGTCACGCTTATCAAAACCACTATCGCGGTTGGAGCGGTCGATATCCTTGAAACCTTGGGCTCGTTGTTGATGGGCTTCCAGCATGAAACCAAACTGGCCTTCGGTGGCACCATAATAGGCATGGGCGCGTTGCGACCCATCTTCACCACCTTCCACATTCACCATGCCGGACGCACGGGCAGGAATCGGGGTAGACAGGAAGTTAATGGCTCCGCCCACGGTAAAGGGGCCATAACGCAGAGTATCCGGCCCTTTCAACACCTCAACACCGTAGAAACGGCCGGCACTGGGGAAGTAGTAAGCGGCCGGAGCAGCATAAGGGGCCGGCGCAATCAACACACCATCTTCCATTAGCGAGATCTTACTGGAACGCTCTCGGCCAGAACCGCGGATACCGATATTTGGGCGCAAGCCGTAACCGTCTTCTTCCTGGAAATACACGCCGGGCACGTCGCGCAGCATGCGGTGCACATCGGTGTTTTCCTTTTCCTCCAAATCTTCGTTAGTAAGCACGTGCGCAGAACCACTGACGCTAAAAGTGCTCTGACGATCCCCAATAATCTGTACCGGTTTCAGCTCATTGGCTTGATCAGCAAAAGCTGGAGCGGCCATGGCGGAGGCGATGGCACAGCAAAGCAAGCGGCGCTGCAAATACATGACTTTTCCCTTCCCGACGCAAATGTAAATAGTGTAAGCGCGGAGAAGATATAACGAAAAAGAATCAATATCAATATGCTATAGTTCTCATTTGCATTAGCGGTTGCCATACCCTCCACCGCCGGGGGAAGCCACTAACAAACGATCACCGGTGCGAGCGGTGAAGCTGGCTTTCGGTGGCAACAACCGGCCGTTATTGCAGTTTTCCCCCACCGCTCCGCTCTGCCCGCCGGCCAGCCCCCAGGGA